>Ga0190293_1000598_pt1 | contig 12874 bp, 8 predicted proteins | sample 48693001_MG_FD_161671 | JGI IMG/M metagenome (GOLD analysis project Ga0190293, IMG submission 161671) | Hydrothermal vent microbial mat bacterial communities from Southern Trench, Guaymas Basin, Mexico - 4869-30-0-1_MG | ecosystem: Environmental > Aquatic > Marine > Hydrothermal vents > Microbial... | reverse complement strand
TCATCCGCTGATCCCCAAGGAGTGGAAAGAGTCAACCGATAACAGCAGGAGCGGCAAGCCCTACCTGCGCTCCTCGATCACCAGCAGGGGGCCGGTTTCACACGGCTGCACGCGTATGAGCCCCGGCCACCTGACCGAGTTCCGTGAAATGCTGCCCTCGACTTCAGAGGATATGAATGGCATCCGCGTATTTCTGAATCTCTCGCAGTGCTATGACGTCATCGATATAGATGGGGATGGCACAGAAGAGGCGATGGGTGTGCAATACTATATTGCCTTCCAGGGAAAATCGCGCGTAGCCAACCTCATCTGGGCGCAAAATGACCGCAAGGATTTCTACGACTGGTTGTATGGTGATGAGATCGCCTATGGCGAACCTGGAACGGTAACCGTCAAAGAGGCGGTCTCCTGTAATTTCGTCAAGCGCAAAGCCAGCGAGGGTAAGGTGTATAAGGATATCAAGCTCTATGAAGCCCCATCCGAGCCTGAAAACCTGCAGTTCTACACCATCAAGGGCGTCAAGCCCACATCTCACCTCGGCTATGATATCAACCGCGAACTGCGTCGAGTCGGCTACGGTTACGACGTTGATCGTAAGCTACTGAAGCTTGACAAGTAAATGTTTAACCACAGATGAACACTGATGCCCGGAATAAAGGAATGGTGCAATGCGCTCCGCTTATTGTCACCCTACATATAAATTTGGATTCAAATGATATACCGACTACAACTCTCACTGTTCTCTCTTCTTTTCTCTGTTCCGATGCTGCTGGCAGTTCCAGCCAGTGCAGAGCCCTCAGGGCGGATTTCAGGTGAGCTCACGCCGGAGGAACTCACATCCTACGCTATCTTTTATAGTGATTATGAACCAACCTTTTACACCGGTTTTGCTCCCAGGGCTCAAGATTCCCGGCGTCTGCATCTGCATGTCGGGCGCGGCAATCAATTGCGCGTGACACAGGTGCTTTCCAACCGGGTGGTGGAGACTTATGTCCGGGATCTTCTGATCCGCTACCGGGGTTACAAGGAGTTGATCGACAATGAAAAAGTCGTTTTGACCCAGAATTCAGGTTTCGAGGAGTTCGAAAAACAGATCAGGGAGCTGGATGTTGAAGCATTGGTGGATGCAGAGGAGGGGCTTTCCAACCAGCAGCTGCGACAGCGCAATCTTGAATTGATACGTCAGCTCAATCCCGGACGGATCTTCTCCATTAATATTCCTGAAGAGAAGCTGTTAAATAACTGGACAAGCACTCTTCGTCCAGCTGACCTGAAGTCGATGAAAAAACAGCGGCAGCTGGAGCTGCTGAATCTGATGCTGCCGACACGCTTGTGGCTGACAGAACTGGATGCGGAGAAAACAGCTGCATTGAAAAATATCGTCAGCATTGCGCTGGACAAAGATACGGATCAGGAACAGCTGAGCGAGCCCTATTTTGAACTCCTTGATCAAATCAGCGGCGGCATCTATACAAGGTCTGAGGGGCAGCTGCAATTCGATGAATTTACTGCAATCTATCCCATCGGCTCACTGAATCAGTACACCAAATACAAGGGACGCCAGATACCCCTCTACCCGACGCCCGGCAAGTGGCTGCTGACAACTCATCAGCGCAGCAAGACCGTGGATCACATTCCCACGGTATCGATCTATAGCTATTCGCCCTGGATTCCCTATATGCATGTGGGGAAAAAATTGCACAACTCCTTCCATACCCTGTGGTGGCGTATGTCGCCATCGACCAAGTTTCTGCCTGATGAACTCAAGCAGGCCGCCAGCAAGAGCAGGGAGGGCGAGGAACACGATTTTATGTGGCTGCTGTCACGCGGCCCCATGTCCCATGGATGCACCCATATCAATACCGGCCATATACTGGAGCTTCGCCAGCTGCTTCCTGCTGAGACTGAAGATCTCTACAAAGTTGAGTTTTTTCTGAACAAATCCCACCTGTTTGATGTGTTCGATATTGATGGCGATATGCAGCCGGAAGTGATGGGAGTACGCTACTTCGTGGCGTTTTCGCTGCGCAATAAACGTCCTGACAAATTGCGCGCTCCGATTGAGCGCAAGGCTTTCTATAAGTGGCTCTATGGCGGGGAGCTGGAATACAATCAGCAGGGCAACGCTTATTTCAAGCAGATCCGGGATGCGCATTTCGTCGGGCGTCGCGCAGTCGATGGCGATGAATATAAGGATATCCCGCTGTATGAAGCCGCCTATCAGCCGCAGAAACTGCAGTTCTACAGCATGGTGAATATTCCTTTTGCCCGGGAACTGCGCAAGCTGGGAGTAGGGCAGCCTGCAGAGAGTGAGTAAAAAATCTCTTTGCAGTCACTACCACATCAGATCGTCTGGTACCTGAAAATCAACATAGGGGTCATCCTCGGCCGGCGCCTCGGTGGGCTGGTTGCTGAGGATCTGTATGGAGTCGTCTCGCAGCTGAATCTTCTCGGCAACCAGGGTCGGGATCAGTTCGTAGCGCTCGTCCATCTTAACGATGCAGAGGAGGCCGTTGCCCAGCTGTTTCAGCTGTGACCCGGTGACATAGATGCGTTTGACCAGTGTACTGTCGGTAAAGTTATAGGCGATATCGCCATCATCCCCGGGCTGGCGGTTCATCTCGATCAGTTGGCGCACCTGTGCTGCGATCGCCTTGCGCTCGGCCTCCAGCTTGCGCTGCTGGTTGAGTTGACGATCACGCTCCACCTTCCCGGCTTGTGCCTGCTGTGCCGCCAGTTTTGCCTCATCAACCGTCTCTATCTTGTTCTTCTGCTTTTGCTGCGCCTGCTTGTACTTGGACTTTTTAATCTTGCTGGCCTTCTTATTATCGATAAGTCCTGATTTGAGCAGTTGATCTTGAAGAGACATGCCTGTTCCCCGCTGTTTAATATTTATGAGTGTATGACGCTGACTTTTCCATGATAACTGAAATGAGAAGAGCCGCATAACGCGGCTGTCTCCTCGTTCCCACCGGGGATGGTGGGAACGAGATGAGAGTGAGGAGGTACAGGTCACATGGTTTCACGTCCAGGTCCGAGCAGCGGGCAGAGGAAATACTTGTCATCCTCATCCATCTCATCGTCGCCATTCACGTCGATCCACCAGCGGCCGCCCAGGTGGCCGACATCTCCGGGTCCGAATTCTGTTGCCAATCCGTTTTCACCCGGGATAAGTTGCTGGAATCTTCCCTTTGGAGGCAAAGGGTCGGCTACAACAATTGAGTCATAATAGAGACCTTGATGAGTAACAAAAACGGTGGGGCCTGTTCCCCGTCCGGTCGTACGATGATCTTTGGCGAAAGCTGCGCTGCTGAAGATTAATGCTGAGCCAAGCAAAGCAACTGCGCCTAAAGTAACAACTGTTTTCATGATGATATCTCTCTATGTGGTTGGGATATTCAGTATTGCAGGAGAGGACCCTGCGATCCTCACGATAGAGTCACAAATAGATCACGAATTGATAACAAGGGGATTCCTGAATCTGGAGATTGATTTGTCCGTTGTGGCTGTACTGGCTATTTGATGCGATCTGATAGATCATGTCAGGGCATTCACAATTCACCAGGTGCGAGAGATGCGTATAGGTATCCCCAAAGAGATCAAGCCACTGGAAGCCCGGGTGGGGCTGATTCCGCAAGCCTGTGCAGATTTTGTGCGCAGTGGTCATGAAGTCTTTCTGCAGCAAGGGGCAGGAGAAGCCAGCGGCTACTCTGACGAGGCGTATGCAAGACTCGGGGTGACGCTGCTGGCCGATGCGGCCGCGCTCTATGAGCAGGCCCGGTTGATCGTCAAGGTGAAAGAGCCCTGGGGAGACGAGCCGGATATGCTGCGCCGGGATCATCTACTGTTCTGTTTTCTGCATCTTGCGGCAAATCCGCTGTTGACCAATCAGCTGCTGGAGAGTGGAGTTACCGCGATTGCCTTTGAAACCGTCGCAGATCGCGGTGGTCTGCCTATACTGGCTCCCATGAGTGATATTGCCGGACGGCTCTCCGTGCAGATCGGTGCCGGGCTGCTGCACAGTTACCAGCGGGGAAAAGGCGTACTGCTGGGTGGCCTGCCGGCAGCTGAGCGGGGGAGAGTTGTGATACTCGGTGCTGGCCAGGCAGGCGGCAATGCGGCGCGCATGGCAGCTGCACTCGGAGCACAGGTGACGGTATTTGCACGCAAGCGTGCGAGTTTGGAGCAGATGCGTGCAATCGGTGATAATGTCACCGCCCTCTACTCTTTTGACGCCAGCATTTCAGAGGCGCTTGTGGATGCGGATCTGCTCATTGGCGCGGTGCTGATTCCCGGAGCCAAGGCGCCACGGCTGGTGTCACGTCAGCAGGTTGCCTCGATGGAGCCCGGTAGCGTGATCGTCGATATCTCGGTGGATCAGGGTGGTTGCATCGAAACCACGCGGCCCACGACCTATGAAGCACCCACTTTCCAGGTTGATGGTGTGACGCACTTTGGCGTTACCAACATGCCGGGGGCGGTGCCACGCAGCGCCTCCCAGGCGTTGTCGGCTGCGATGATTCCCTATTTGCGGGAGTTGCTCTCTGCAGACTGGAGCGATCATCCTGTGATGTCGGCAGCGATCAATGTGCGGGGCGGAGAGCTGCTGCATCCGGCACTGCGCAATCAGTATCAGTAGGGCAGTTTCAACGGACAGTAAATAGCTCTGTCAACAACTCTTCCAATACCTCGAAAGAGAAATATTTTTTACCTAAAGCAAAATTGTATTCAGCAATTTCCTTGCACAATTTTTTGTCATGAATAATGCGGTCAATCTGAGACACTGCATCATCTGTTAATATTCCATTTTCAATCATGACGGTCTTAAAGCCCTTGCTGCCGATGTCCGGCCAATAGACCGGCTTGTAGTTATTGACAAAAATTGGCCGTCTGGCAAGTACCGATTCTACAAAGGCATTACCGAAACCTTCGTATTCACTGAAATAAGTACAGGCTGTCGCATGTGCATAAGCATCGGAAAGTGAATATACAGGTTTTCCCTTCTTGGTTTTAGAGCGCCGATGTGAGATGAAATGATCTGCAAAAACGACATTGTCCTGTAATTTATGGTTACGGATTTTACTCAGCAACGTTTTGTAATAGCCCAGGCGCTCATCATCAGCCGCAGTGCCACTAATAACCAGTTTTATGTGTGGATTGTGTAGACGATGTACCAGATCGATGGCGGTTAAAATACCCTTTCTTTTGACAATCCGTGTCATTTGAAATAGGGCCATATCATTTTTGCCCAATCCAAGACGCTCTAATAAATTTTTATTATAGTTGTCTTTTTTTGCATACGGAGCGGAAAAGTCCATGACATTAGGTACAACAAGAGAGTCAAGGCCAAATGATTTTTTCAAATACTTCCTGGTATTCGAGTTGATGACCGCATGTTTTACGTGTGGATTCCGCGGTGGAAAAGTATCATGAATAATATTCATCACTTCCTTGTGTGGTGATTTATATCTCTTGTCTCTCTCCCAGGAGAAGTCATGATCATGGGTAACAACTTGCAAGGCGCCATAATCGATGATGTTTTTAACCGCCATGCCCATGGAGAGATGACATGGCAATGCGCAAGCGTTCTCGATTAGCAGAGTCTCCAGTTTATTCGAGACAATCCATTTAAAGATCTCTTTTGTTAATCGCTGTGCCGTTCTTTCCAGATGTGATAATAGCTCATCCGGATCTTCATCCGGATAAAAAAAGGCGCGTTTTTGTTCCCATTCGCATTCAGGAGAAAAAAATGAGAGGCTGGGTAGTGTCGAGTGATGTGATGAATTGCGATGATAATTAGGATAGCCTCCGGCTAAAATATGAATGGTATGTCCCATTCTTTCAAGCACCTGTATCCATTTCTCGGTTTCTAAAGATACCCCGTCAATATCTTCATAACGGCCAATAATCACACCAATATTCATATGTGCAGACTCTGTGTTTGTAATATGACAATAACTTCGTGCAGGAAGCAGGGTTTGCGTTTCAAGGCTCTCTAAATATGGCGGTCGAAATCATCTTCGTAACGAATAATATCATCTTCGCCAAAATATTCACCTAATTGCACTTCTATAATAGTCAGCAAAGCATCTCCGATATTTTCAATGCGATGCCTGGTTTTTTTGGGCACAAAAAGATGCTCGCCCTTGCTATAGTCTAAAATATCGTCACCAATGGTAATTTTTGCCAGACCTGATGTGATAATCCAATGTTCAGAACGACGATTGTGTGACTGCAGCGATAATCGCTTGCCAGCTAGAACGTCCAGACGTTTGGTTTTAAAATGATCCTCGTCCGCAAGGATAGTAAAACTGCCCCAGGGGCGGTGCTCTGTATATTGATCCATCTGGTTTCCTTCTCATCATTTCTCAATAAACCGGTGCATTTCTGAAGCCACTACGGGGGCGGGATTCAATTTCACCAATTATCACTGCTTTCCTGGATTCCGGCTAAAAGCATGCCGGAATGACGGGGTTTTGTAAGCACATCTGCTATTCCATATATCCAATGATCGCATTACCTACAAATCTTGCCTGTGGCGGCATGGAGAGAGGGCTTTGCTCGTAATCCTTGTTATACGGCGAGATATTCAATTGCACTCCATCAACAACCAAAGTCACGCTGCCACCGGGATCAAAACCCATTGCCTGTCGAGCTCCCTGCTGCAACAATATTTTCGCTAACTCGATATGGGTGGCGCCGACACTTTCACGAATGCGCCCGTTGATTGCCACGACGATCAATTCTCCGGCATCATTGATGCCTACCCCTATTTTTGGGCCGCGCATATCCATAAAATCGACTCTTGCCGCCTGGGTGGCGATAGATTTTTGTGTTTTCCATCCACCCGCTTGCATTTCAATGGACTCTTCGCCATCGCGAATCAGACGCGGCCCTGCTTCAATGGCGTTCAAAACATCATCCCAGCCGGCAATATTCATGTTAAGTTCACTCCCTTCAACCCAGCTGGAGGGCGCCTGGTCTGCAGGAAAAGCCAAACTGATACCGACAGGGTTTAAGGCAATCTCCTGCGATTGATCCCTGATGATTTTAATAATCGTATTGCCGGATAGATAGTAAAAGATGTGGTTTTCGTTGAAAACCGTCTCTTTTTCAAACATCAAGTCAAAATAACAGGGGTTTTTATCGGTTAGTCTATTGTAATTTGTTGATTTAAATGTAAAAACGGACTCTCCATGCAACTCTTCATCCATTTTACCCAGAGTAAACCCGGGCTTTAAGCCGGCTTCTTTTATGCTGATTTTTCCACTCTCTAAAAAACACAACGCAGGTTTTTTGAATAGGGGCAGGGAGAGCAGTCGACCATTTTTTATTAATAACCCCAGGGGGCTGCCAATATATTCTTCTGACAAAGCCAGTTTCCCCACTAACTCTGCATTCAGTATGTAACCCCCATTCCAGGCAATATAACTTTGTTTCTGCTGCTGCGCTGACGCCTTGAAAAATCGCTGTGTAAGAGACAATACGGTGTCGTTCGATTGCTGCGTCAACAGGGTGTCAAAATTCCATTGGTGGCTCTCTAATTGTGTGACCTTCGCCATGGCCCCGGACCATGGCGAGCCATCCTCATGCAAACCCGTAATCATGCTGGATGAGAGGGCGGAATTGTCCTCTGCTTTTGCCTGGCTACTTTTCCGGCTGTGTTGCTGTAAGAGATGGGACAACACCTGTTTTATTGGTGTGCCGAAGGTATCGGCGTCTTGCCGCAACTGCTTCAATACACCGGCTTCTCCGAATAACCCGACACATTGTTGATAGCTTTCACTATTCAATACCTGGCTAAACGCTACCGGCGTCTGTATTGGCGTCGGATAAGCAAGGCTTGGCCTGAGCCCAGCCGGTATCCACTGGATATAACTCTCATTCATGTTCAAGTGCATAAAACTGGCGGCGATTTTTGAATGAATTCTGCCGATGCGGTAGGAAGGAATATCCAGCATATCCAGTGTTAACAGTGCACTCTCTCCAATGGCAACAACAAAGCCATGACTGTTTTTGATCGCTATCAAGGCATTCAAGGCTTCATCGCCCAGCTGTCCCAGATGAATGCCTCGAGAGGCGCATTTCGTGGCTATGATTTTAACCAGGCCGACATTGTATAAAGCTGTTATTTCACTGGGCGCCTGTTGTTCAATCCACTCGCAAACTGTTGCATAATTTGCTCTATAACCGTCCGAAGTCAGATTGACGAAAACTGAGACAGGTGCAATCTGATCGCTATTTTCCAGATCTTTTGCAGTTAACAATTCACCGAATTTAACGCCTAATCTGGCGCGTAACGTACGCCAAATCAGCATTAAACTTTCAATGTGAAAATTCGGCCCCGGAAACCACGCAAAAGGAAGGTTTGCTTTAAGATCACCTGCCATCCTCTCACTATCATCAATCATGATGTTGTCTGAGCCAACGCACTCATGGATGCCGCCAATAAGATCCTGAAAAACATTGTGTGGATGTTGTGAAATCTTTGGCTGTACGATATCCGTGAAAATATGGCGCATCAGCGCCGTGGCAATCCCGGCTAACTCCACCTCCGTCATCTTGCGGTAAGGGAAATGCTTTCTGTTGCGATGCCGATAACTTAAAGAGTGGTCGATTGCCAGTGCATCCTCACCGGTTTGATAATAAAAAACCAGGTTCAGCTGTTGATAAAAATCAAGGATATTTTGCTGCTGCGCACTATTTTGTGCGTCATTGATCTCTTTGACATAGGTATTGATGAGATAACGGGCATATTGCATCAAACGTCCCTTGACCTCCTTCTCCTCCATGCGAAAGGCGCTCGGATCGATCAGCGACTTCAAATAAGACATATATTCGATGTCTGAAATACCCGCAATATATTTTCTATGCTTACACAATACCAGCTGATGAAATTGACCTGTTAAATCAGTTTGGCGTGAAACTGCGTCAAAGGTTTGCTGCAGCGTATCAAACTGCGCAGCTGCAGGCTGGCAATTGAACCAGATGCGATATAAAAAATCCTTGATAGTGCGCGCAAGCACTTCAACACTGTAGCGCTGTTCAATCACCTCGCGATTGTGCGTGGATTGCTGTCCGTAAGGGTTGAATAATAAAGCGGTGATTTGTGACAACATCTCTTCGGAAAACTGCTTCTCTTCCGGATATTCAAAGACTTTTAATCTTAAATCTTCCGACAAATGCTCGCCAATCACTTCTCGAAACACTGCTTCAGGATCGTAGCGGCTGGTTAAGATCGGCACCTCTACCGCTGATGCCTCCAAGAGTGGTAATCCCCGTCCCTCCTGCTTGCTGGGAAGCATCACCATGTTAGCTACTGCATAGACTTCATGTATTCTTAAACGATCAAATGCTTGCCCGGCAAAGCGGGCATTTTTCTCAGCGCCAAAATTAAAAGCCAGGAAAACTCTTTTTCGGTAGCAGGGATCAATCGATTCAAGCAATGCTTCATACGCTTTGGTGAGTTGATTGAAATAGTTGCAATGGGCAGTGAACGGATAGGCCAGGGGACCTGACACATAGAGAGTAATCGTCAATTCCTGGTTTCTGTCAAATACCTTTTTGAATGTTGAATGTGTTAGTAGAGATTGAATAAAATCGAGATCATATTCGATGCGTTTACGCGCAATGATGCGTGTTGGTTGTACAAACAAGAGATTCCCTGTCAGCAGCGTAAGGCTTATATTCTCTTCGGCGCCTAACAGCAGCGGGGTTGCATCCTCGAACCAGCCGGCATCGAGATCTTGAAAATTATTGACGGCCTTGCTATGGAGTCTCTGCTCATCTCCGCAAAGCAGCATCTCCATGCGTTTTAATATATTGATCCTCTCCTGGTCATCCACTTGCCGATAGTTGTCCAGATCGACACAAGTCGGCATTAATCCGATATTTCCGGGGTTGATGCCAAATTTGTCGATCAAGGTTGACTGCTGGGAGGAACTCAACACAGCCTGGAACCAGCGTGAACTATCCCAGGGATATAACATTTCAATCAGCGTGAAGACTTCTCCCAGATGGGCATTGGTAAAAAAGTGATCGCGTACGCCGGTTGTTTTTTTGTCTCTCTGCCAGGGGCGTTTGCCATCTTCCCAGTAGAAATCGTGACTGCTGTTTAACACCGGAATACTCATTTTCTCACTGAGAATAACCAATGCAAGCGCCAGTGCTACATTGCCGGGATTGGCGTTGACATTACACGGAATCAAGAGTTGAATCTGATGCTGCTCAATGATTTCACCAATCTCTTGGCATAATATCTGTGTTTCCTGCCAGAGTTGCTCAATGAGTTGATTGTATTCTCTGCTTCCCCTGCAGAGTTTTGTTTCAAAGTAGTCTTGATAGGTATCGCAACCGTTAAAACCATCGACATAGGGGATTTCATGTTTTATCCAGCGTTCTTCTATGACTGTTTGATGATATTTTTTGAAGGTGCCCGCTATATAGTGGATTGAAATTTGTTCGCTGAACTGTTCAAAGGCTTTGGCGTATTTACTCACCTCCATGCTGACGCCATCGATGCCAAAATCAAAACTGACAAAAGCAATGCCCTGTTGCAGCCGTGATAAATAGAGATTGAAATCGTCAGGAATATGCTCAACCGTTGGCAATTGGTCACGCAACCGGTCAATATACAAGCCCAGGTCAAACCATGTATTGATATTTACCTGTTTTAACTCGGTTAATAATTGTTCAGAAGATAAAACTGACATAGAGATCCATCTTGATTGAGGAAGAGGGCATTATGCAGAAAAGGGAGAAGGGGCGAGCAGTATCGGGAGTTGATTTTTGGACTGCCCCTTAATGACTCTGCCTGCATTTGCTGTTTAGAGAATCGCACATGATGCAGGTAAGATCAAGTCTCCCCGGCCCACTGCTAATGATCCTGCTCCCAGGCTCTCTCCAATTCTCCGAGGTGGTGGCATCGTGCACAAGTGCATGAAGAGAGTCGTAACGGTAGTAGGGCTTCCAGCGACGCCCTGAGTGCGCGGATACACAGTCAAAGCTTCAAAATGTCATTCCTGCGAAGTCGGAAACTTATGAAATCAACGACTTACAGATCAAAAAAAATGGATTCCGGCTACAAACATGCCGAAATGTTTTACAAGAGTCACTACAGTATTCGTGAAAATTATAGTAAGATGAAAATTCTATTACAGATTACGGAGTCATTTGACCATGTTGATAAAATCTACCCTGATAGCTCTGATTGCCCTGGGCGCAATAACACTTGCCGCCTGTGACAGTGATACCAAAGAGTCGGCGAACAAAACCGCAGAGAAAACCAAAGAGGCGGTGCAAGCTGCTGGTGAGACTGTGGAAAACGCTGGCAAAGAAGTTGTTAAGGAAACCAAAGAGGCTGCGCACGCCACTGGCGAGGCCGTTGACAAAGCTGCTACAGCGACAGTTGATGCAAGCAAAGAGGCTGCTGATAAAGTCAAGGATGCCGCCAAATAGTAAACTTTGCTGCAGTTCCTGTTAGCAATAAGGCGCGCTAACCCGCGCCTTTTTTTTTGCTATCAGGAGAGTTAATTTGTTTCCCAACACAGTCTCATTCATCAAGAGTTTGATCCATGAGATTTACAAATTCTGTAACTATTCAGCACATGTGAGATCGTCACTGCATGCATCCGCCAATATGGGCGATAGAGATGATGTGGCGATCTTTTTTGGTCTCCCTCTCTCTCCGGGAGAGGGTTGAGGTTAGGGGGCTTCTTGCAAGTCCCAATCAGAAAAGCGATGTACGGGATCGCACAACTCTGACAGCGCCTTTCCCCGCCAGTTGCCCAGCAATACTCCGTGCAGGCGCAGTTCCTGTGTTGCTTTTGCCTTTCTGATCTGTTCTGCAAGCTGCGGCTGTGGTGGGAAACGCCCGTCACTGACCAGTAATATATCAGCCTGCTCCCACCCCTGTTGCTGCTGTTTGCGCAGCGCCTCTATCAGCGGCTGAGTGACATCCGTGCCGCCATGAAAGGATTGCTGCAAAAATTGCAGCAGGCTGGCGAGGCCTCCGGTGGTCAGGTTAAGCTCATGCTGCAGCACCTGCTCAGGACCGCTGAAACTGTAGACGTAACAGCGGCGATCCTCTTCAACGTCGACGATGCGTTTGACGGGAGTAAAGATCTGTTCAGTGATTGATTGCTCGTCGTCCCTGCCGCTAATCTCGCGCAGCCTTCCGAGCATGGCGACCAGTTGCTGCAGATAGGGGAGCTGCTTGATGAGCTTGCGGTAGCGGATGATATCGCGCCAGCCGCCGGAGGCGAGGATGCCCCGGCTTAGATCCCAGCCGCGGCCGAGAAGTCCGCCGAGTTCGTCAAACACACCGGAGAGTTCATGCCAGCTCTCGGCAAGCTCCTGCCATTGTTTCTCGATATAATCGGCTGAGTGTTCAGCGGTGATCGCCAGCTGTTGTGATGCTTCTGTGTCGAGGCTGTGTGAGGTGGCATCTGTTGATGCAATCTGCGGCTCTTCGGTGGCTGCTGGATCCGCAGCCTGTAGCTGAAAGGAAGTGTTGTCATCACCCGGGTTAAATGAGCGGGACTCAGCCGCAGGCTGTTCATCCTCTCTACTCAGGTCGCTATCGCTTTGCTGCTGAGGGGTGTGTAATGCATCGAGAGCTGAATCCCGGGGAGAATCAGCATTTTGAGAGTCTCCTGCAGCTGCTTCATCAGAGGTGCCGGATGAGGAGTTCAGATGGTCCGACAAACCTTCATGGTCTTCAAACTGTGAATCTCTGTCGCGGATTTTCTGCCGCTGCGCCTGCTTGTCATCAAAGCCGTCGACTCCTGCGGTCTTGCGGGAAAAATCCTCCGCACTGCTGATTCCCTCTAAAATGCTCTCCAGTACCGAGTCGGTCAACTCCTCCTGCTGGTGG
>Ga0190293_1000597_pt1 | contig 12883 bp, 12 predicted proteins | sample 48693001_MG_FD_161671 | JGI IMG/M metagenome (GOLD analysis project Ga0190293, IMG submission 161671) | Hydrothermal vent microbial mat bacterial communities from Southern Trench, Guaymas Basin, Mexico - 4869-30-0-1_MG | ecosystem: Environmental > Aquatic > Marine > Hydrothermal vents >... | reverse complement strand
ATGAACATTTTGAAAAATCCCATACCGAACCGTAAGTCGAATCTGTTATCTTAAAATCATCGGTACTGATATTTTCTGTATTGATAGTCCCCTTTTTAAATATTCCGATCTTATCAGAACCACATAGCGGACATTTGTACAGTCTGGTAAATTCCATTTGTGAAATATATCATAAATAACGTGTTGACGGAAGAAGTCCGAATTATTTCCCCATTAACTTTCTATAAAGGTAAGCGTAGGAAAGGGCTGCCATATAAGCTCTCTGCTTATTGTTGGCCGCACCTGCATGGCCTCCCTCGATATTCTCATAATAGAATATTTTGTGTCCCATATCGCGCATTTTCGCTACCATTTTTCTTGCATGTGCCGGATGCACTCTGTCATCCTTTGTGGAGGTAGTAAACAGGACTTCCGGATATTCAACTCCTTTTTTTACATTATGATATGGTGAATATGTTTTGATATATTCCCACATTTCAGGTATGTCCGGATCTCCATATTCAGCCGCCCAACTTGCTCCGGCAAGGAGTTTTGTATATCTCTTCATATCCAGAAGCGGGACCTGACAAACAACAGCTTCGAACAGGTCGGGCCTCATAACAAAAACAGCACCGACTAGCAGTCCGCCATTACTTCCACCTTTTATCCCAAGTTTTTCAGGGGATGTTATTTTTTTTCTTATGAGGTCTTCTGCGATGGCGATGAAATCCTCGTATGATTTTCTTTTGTTCTTTTTTAATGCTGCCTGATGCCATTTTGGTCCGAATTCGCCTCCACCCCTGATGTTGGCAAGAACAAAAACGCCACCTTCATTCAGCCATTGTTTTCCAACTGAACCTGAATAGAAAGGTTTCTCAGATATCAGGAATCCGCCATAGCCGTAAAGTAAAGTTGGATTCTGTCCATTCATTTTAATATCTTTTCGCATAATGATGAAGTATGGTATTTTTGTTCCGTCTGCTGAGACTGCTTCATATTGAGCAGTTTTAAACGGCTCCGGATCGAATAATGGAGGAAGGCTCTTCAAAAGTGTTTTTTCCCCGGTTTCTCCTGAAACCTGATAAAGACTGTCAGGGGTCAGAAAGTTTTCAAATATTACAAAATAGTCATTTGATCTCTCATTAGTATTATAAACTCTTAGTGTCCCGTTCTCTTTAATGTTAACAATTTCTTTTTTCCACTTTCCATTGGGATCAAGTGAATATTGATAAAGCTTGCTGACCACATTATCCAATACAGTGATAAGTACAAGATCTTTTGTAGTCGAAACAGAAGAAACGGAAAGTCTTTCCCCGGGCTCTACAAGGGTTTTAAAGATCATCTTATCCAAAAGAATGTCGTCCTTTCTCCCTATTATAACGGAACCCTGTCTGAAAACTCTGTCTCCGGTCTTAAAGTCACTTTTAAGCCAGATCAAAAGCTGGTTCTTATAGTATCCTGAGATCTCTGCATCGCAGGGAATCTTCAGTTTTTTTAATTTTCCATCTTTTAGATTATATGTTGTACTTTTATAAAATGTGTTCGCTTCAACTACGATATCAAAATTTCCGTTCTCACTGAACAATCTTGCACCATAGGTGTATACGGATTTTTTGTTCCCCTTCAGGATCGTTTTTGCTGAAGAAACGGGAGTGCCTCTTTTCCATATCTTCACAATTGCCGGATAACCGGATTCAGTGAGAGATTCCGGACCGAAATTGGTTCCGACAAATACAGTATCTTTATTGATCCACTGAATAATAGATTTTGCTTCAGGAAGATTGAATCCGTTCTTTAAAAACTTTTTTTTAGTGATATCGAATTCTCTAACGACTGCTGCATCGGATCCGCCTCTTGAAAGGTTGACCAGTCCCCTGTCATAATCGGGGTAGAGTAATTGCATCCCTTTGTATACCCAGTTCTCATTCTCCATTTTGGCAAGTTTATCGATATCAAGAACAACTTCCCATTCCGGGAAATCTTTCCTGTATTCTTCAATAGTGGTTCTTCTGTAAATTCCTCTGGGATGATCTGCATCCTTCCAGAAATTATATAAATACTTTCCATATTTCTTTGCATAAGGGATCTTTTTATCTGAATCGAGAATATCAAGGATAGTCCTGTAAGCATTTTTAAAGCCCGGGACACTCTCAAGTATCTTGGTAGATTCGGTATTCCTTGCTTTCGCCCATTCGAGTGATTTTTCTCCCTGGATATCTTCAAGCCACAAATATGGATCATCTGTTCCTGCTATAGAAACAGACAGGTACACAAATACAAAAATGAATACAAAAAAGATCAATTTTTTCACATTCTCCTCCTGAGATACAGACCTGAATTTTACGCAAAAAAAAACTAAAAAGTTTATTTAAACGGAATATGTTCTGTAAAAGATCTTTTCCCCGACAATTTCGACCCTGATCAGTTTCTCCTTTTCAAGAACATCTATATATTTTAAAATTTCCAATCTGTTCTTTCCTGTAAGAATTATCAAATCTTCGATTGTAAGAGGGCGTCTGACTATTGTGTTTAGGATATTGCTCTCAAGATTCTTTGAAAACGAGGGTATTTCTTCTCTCTTTTTCACTCTTGTAATGATCTCAACCGGCAGCCCGGCCCATTTTTTTACTATCGTTTCAAGAAGATCGTGTCCCGCAGGTTCAGCTTCGTTGTATGCCGGAGGCCTGTCCAGAGAGTTCAATTGTACTTTTGCCGGCCTGATCTGTTCTATTACTTCCCGGATCTTTTCAAGTTCATCTTCTGAATCATTGATCCCTCTGGATATAAAAACTTCCAGCCAGATCTCACCTTTATATTTCCTGCTGAAACTTTGCAAACCGTTTATCATTTTTTCTGTTGTTATTCCGGAAGCGGGCCTGTTGAGCTTCCTGAACACATCTTCTGAGACTGCATCAAGAGAAGGGAGGATCAGATCTGAATCCATAAGATTATTCTGAACTTCGGGGAGGTGAAAAAGCGTTCCGTTAGTGAGTACCGCAACCGGTGTCCGGGTCAGTTTTTTTATTTCTTTTATCAGGTATCCGATATCCGAATTAAGAGTAGGTTCTCCCGAGCCGGAAAATGTTATGTAGTCAAGATGGTCACCTGTTTTAAGAAATTCCTTAAACTCTGACATGAGGTCCTCTGTTGAAAAAAAAGATCTCCTATCTGCTGTATGGTTAGTAGTTCTTCCGCACTCACAATAGAGACAGTCCAGAGTGCAGGTCTTGTAAGGAATTATATCGATGCCTAGTGAAATACCAAGTCGTCTCGAAGGGACCGGGCCGAAGATGTGTTTATCCATCCACCCTCTTCCGGAACCAGGGTATGATATTTTTCAATCCGTCTTCCAGAGATATATATGGCGAAAATCCCAGAAGTTTCTTTGCTTTAGAAATATCAGGCCTTCTTATCGGGGGGTCGTCTTCCGGGATATCCTTATATACTATTTTTGATCCTGAATCTGTGATCGATATGATCATCTCTGCAAGGGATTTGATCGTAAATTCAACCGGATTTCCAAGATTCAATACATCCCCTTCCAATCCGGGTTTGTCTGAAAGATCATAGATCCCCTTTGTAAGATCATCCACATAACAAAAGCTCCTGGTGTGAGATCCGTCCCCGAATATTGTGATATCTTTTCCGGACAGGGTCTGGGAAATAAATGTCGGGATAACCCTTCCGTCAGTAAGTTTCATCCTTGTCCCATAGGTGTTGAATATTCTTGCTATCCTTATATCAATTCCGTGTTCTCTGTGATAGGCCATACACATGGCCTCGGAAAATCTTTTTGCTTCATCATATACAGATCTGACACCTATAGGATTAACATTACCCCAATAATCTTCTGTTTGAGGATGAACCTGAGGACTTCCGTAGATCTCTGAAGTGGAGGCAAATACGTATCGGGCATTTTTATTTCTTGCAAGGCCCAATGTGTTAAGAGTTCCGAGAGAATCAACTTTCATTGTGTGGATAGGGTGCTGGAAATAATCAAATGGAGAAGCAGGGCATGCGAAGTGGAGAATAAGATCGATATCTTCTTCAAAGAAAAGGTAATCGGTAACATCATATTTGATGAACTTAAAATTTTCCTTTCCTAACAGATGACTGATATTGTCTATCGAACCTGTAAGAAGATTGTCGAGTACTATTACATTCCAGCCTTCGTTAAGGAATTTGTCTGTAAGGTGGGATCCCAGGAATCCCGCTCCGCCGGTAATCAAAACTGTTCTCATATTGGTCAGCTCCCGATCTTTCCGATAAATAATTATAGGAGAACGTTATCTCAAAGTCAATCTGGAAGAGGCCCGGATCAGTCTCCTGCTCCCTGAATATCCTTGTAAACATACTCCCCGTTCAGGGAGCTCTTCACAGCGGAGATATATGCCGGCATTTTTTCTTTGTCGTTGTTTATCACCGATTCAATTCTGGAAATTATTGCTCTTACCGATTTCAGTACCTCATTTAACATCCTTTTTTTGAACAGACCTGCCAGCTTACTTTTCGGATGGATGAATGTTCTGTATATGAACATTGTTCTTTCCTCAAAAGGGATGAATGTTACTGCTCCTTTTGTATCCCTGGAAGATGAACTTTCGACATTGTACCACTCTATCCTGTATCCTCCATTACCATACATGCTGAACCTGTTTCCAGTAATGTATCTGCTGTTCCTCAATGGCCACGGGACCTTCATCTCGAATTTTATATGGAGATCGGTTGGGGATATATATCTGACTGGTACAGAACTGAGGAGATCAGGGAGGAACTCTTTGTGTTCATGGTAAGCATAAAAGACCGCAGTGCTCTCAAGTGCAGATGCATTGATTATCCCGAATACTGTTATCTCCGGCCATGGGGCTCCTGGTATCCTTTTTTTTGTGTGGATAAGTTCTCCCTGTTCCATCGAATAGTAATCAGCAGTTGTTAATCCGAAATCATCAACAGGCTTCGGATGGGCGGGCAGGACAAAAATAAGAATAAGTGTAATTATTATGGCGGAAATGATTTTCATATGACAATTATACTATAGTATCTTGACCTTTTTTAAAGTGATATTCATTTCTTTATGGAACAATTCAGGATTCTCGAGGTTATTTTTTATGAATTTTCTTAGTTTCCTCGAAGTTTCCGGTTTGTCTGAATCGAAAAGGGTATCGCTTACAAAGTTCAGGATCAATTCACTGTTATCTTTTATACTATATTTGCAAAACACATATTGTCTTTTTGTTTCTGATAAGTCCTGGAAATTCAGAAATGATATTCCGGAAATTTTTGTAATAAAAGCACGGATAAGGTTGTTGTTCACTCCTTCTCCTGATCTCAGGACATATTCGTTCTCACTGAACAATATGAATTCGAGAGCCTCAATCCCTGAACTTTTATTATTTTTCAGGACCTTTTCCCAATTTCCGACAAGTCTCATATCTGCAGGCTCAGACCCTGAAGAGTTTAAAGGGACATCAGATATGTAGATCCCGAGATCGATACAACTTTGTAATAAGATAAAAACAGTCATTACCAGTGTGAACTTTAATTCCCTGTGCATATGTCACCTCAATTGATCGATTTTAGAATAGATAAAAAAAACACTAAAATACCAGAAAATTTTTAGTCTGATATTTATCATTTTTTATGAAACTGTTTTATAAAATCAGTAGTCATAGTTAATATAGCATATCTGCACCTCTGCTGAAACTGCCTGTAGCAGTACGTTATTGAATTATAGGGCAAAATATGTTATAAAATTCGATTGCTTGCGAGGCTTTTATGAGAAAAATATCATTAATAATTTTGTTGATCTTTATATCTACGTTCCTGCTTTCTTCTGATGTTATCAGAAGTATTGTTATTGAGGGAAATAAAAAAGTATCAAAAGATACATTCCTTTTTTATATAAAATCCAAGATTGGCAGAGAGTATTCCCCGGATCAACTGAAAAAAGATTTCAAAACATTGTGGGATACAGGATTTTTCAAAGACATTAAACTTGACGTTTCTGATATTCAGGGAGGTAAAGAGGTGAAGTTCGTAGTTGAAGAAAATCCTCTTATTACTTCTATTAAGTATCACACCGGGAAAAAGATCAAGCAGGATGATATTGAAGATAAATTACAGGAGAACAGTGTAGTGCTTGCTCCATTCTCTTACTACAACCCTTCAAAAATAAAAAAGGTTGAAAAGATCATTAAGGATCTCCTTATGGAAAAAAGTTATAACGATGGGAAAGTAGAGATCAAGGAGGCACCGGACAAGGGTGGAATAAAACTTGATATCACCGTTGTAACAGGTCCGAAAACAAGGATAGGCCGTATAGATTTCCCGGGGCTTGACACGAAATATATTTCCTCGGGCTTTATAAAAAGGGGTATGAAAAATAATAAGGCACACGGATTCCTCTCCAGTATAAGCAGTAAAGATGTATATAACAGGGATAAGATGGAAGAGGACCTCAGGAGTGTGAAAACCCGTCTTCAGCAGAAGGGTTTTATCGAAGCGAAAGTAGGCCGGCCTGTTTTTTCAAGAATAAACAGGATGACCTTTATGGGGAAATTCCAGAAAATGATGAAGATATCAATTCCGGTTGATCAGGGCCCCAGATATACACTTGGAAAAATTGAAATAGAAGGGAATAAAATAATTAAATCCGGCTTTTTGAAAATGATGATCAAGATCAAAACCGGTGAAGTATACAATATAAAAAAGAGAAATGACGGGATTGAGGAGATTCAGAAAGTTTACGGTTCAATAGGTTATTTTTATGCTCAGATAGCACCTGATGAGAATCTGGACCCTGTGAAAAAAATTGTTGACCTTGTAATCAGGATAAAAGAAAATGAAGTTGCCTATGTGGGAAAACTTGAGTTTACCGGAAATACATTTACCAAGGACAAAGTAATAAGAAGAGAGTGGATGCTGAAAGAAGGCAGACGATTCAATACACAGGCATTAGAAAGTTCAATTAGAAGAATGAAACAACTTGGACTGGTTACTATAGAGAAGATGCCGGAGATCAAACCGGACTCAGATGATCCGCAGAAGATAAATATGATGGTTGATGTACAGGAAATGAACAGGCAGATGATCAACTTTAATGTCGGGTACAGCGGATATGACGGTTGGTTCATAGGGCTCGGATATTCAACCCAGAATTTCCTGGGGCTGGGGGAATCATTTACAATCAACCTTCAGAGTGGAACAAGGACCAAGAATTACAGATTCGCTTTTACTGAACCCCACCTCTTTCACCTGCCTGCCAGTTTTGGTTTTGATGTTTTCAAGCAGTCATTCAGCTATCCGGGATACTATACAAGGGAAGGGACCGGATTCAATCTGATGTCATCTTTTAGATTCTGGAGATTCTGGGGAGCATCATTTGTTTATAGTTTTGAGGATGTATCCATCAGTGATGTCAATGAAGACATTAACTGGTCGAGCAGTTATACTTTTTATTATTATACTGAGGGAAAAAGAGTTATATCATCCCTTACACCTACCATATATTATTCGACTGTTGATTCACCTATATTTCCCAGTTCAGGGACCAAGTATCTGCTTAATTACAGATATTCAGGAGGTTTTTTGGGTGGAGATATAGACATGCATAAGTTTAAATTTGAATTTGTGAAATTTGTCCCTCTCTGGAAGAGACATACGCTGGGACTGCATGCGGTATATCAGACGATGATCGAATTCGGAGAAAATCCTGTCCCGTTCTATGAGAAGTATTATCTTGGTGGAGAAAGGTCTATACGAGGATTTGATATTATGAGACTGGGGCCGAGAGATTCGAATGGATATGTGTTTGGTGGAAACAAAGCTTTTTATATGAATATTGAATATCAGATCCCTCTCACGAAAGAATTTTCTTTTAATTTTTTCTATGACATTGGAAATGCATATGATGAAGGGTCTCCGATCAGTCTAAATGATGTTTATTCCTCTACCGGACTGGAACTTAAGATATTCATTCCGATGCTGAATGTTCCATTCAGGTTGATCTTTGCTTATAATCCCAGATCACTCAATATTGATGATTCAAGTTTTGCATTTAAATTTGCTGTCGGCCCTTCATTCTATTAGAATAGACAAATATACAAAGGTTTTTAAAGGAGATAAATATGAAAAAGACATTAGTTTTAGTAATTGCGATCTTAACACTTGCTTTCTATACTTTTGGTGAAGTAAAAATTGGTGTTATTAATGCGCAGAAAGTTATAGCCTCAACAAAGAGAGGGAAAGAGATTCAGGCTAAGCTGGAGAATTATGGTAAGGCTAAGCAGAAGAAAGTAGAAGCAATGCAGGCTGAGATAAAGAGACTTGAGACTGCACTTCAGTCTCCTGCTCTTAATAATGCTTCCAGAGAGAAAAAAGGTGTTGAACTTCAGACAAAAAAGACCAATCTGAAAAGATATTATGAGGATACTCAAAAAGAACTCAGAAGAAAATATCAGACAGAGATGCAGATCCTTCAAAAAGAAGTTATGCCAATAATTGACAAGATAGGAAAATCCAAAGGTTTTACTCTTGTTTTTGACCTCAGTATTGCCGGCATTTCATATTTTGATAAGACTATAGATATTACTGACGAAGTAATTAAAGAGATCGATTCCAATTACAAGAAAAAATAGTCTGATGGAAGAGATTTTCGGGATTGAACAGATCCGGGAAATAATCCCACATCGTTACCCTTTTCTTCTTGTTGACAGGGTCGTGGAGATAATCGAACCGGATTTTATTCGTGGCTATAAGAATATTTCAATAAATGAGGCCCTGTTTCAGGGCCATTTCCCCGGTAATCCGGTATTCCCCGGCGTTCTAATCATGGAGGCTCTTGCTCAATTAGGGGCCATTCTAATGCTGAGAGAATATCCAAAAGAAAAGAGAATGGCATATTTCACCGGTATTGATAAGGCGAAATTCAGAAGAGTTGTTATTCCGGGAGATCGTCTTGATCTGGAAATGAAGCTGGTCCGCCAGAGAGGAGTATTTGCTCAGATGGAAGGTAAAGCAATGGTTGATGGAGAGGTCGCTGCAACTGCTATTTTAAGTTCAGCGCTGGCAAAATGACTGACAATCTGATCCATCCTACAGCTGTAATCAGTCCCGGTGCCAGGATCGGGGAAAATGTTAAGATCGGCCAGTTCACTATGGTAGGCGACAATGTTGAGATCGGTGATAATTGCGAGATCATGCACCATTCGGTGATCGATAAGAACACGAAATTGGGAAAAGGGTGCAGGATCTACCCGTTCTGTTCCATCGGGACCGATCCTCAGGATATAACGTATCAGGGAGAGGAAACATTTCTGGAAATCGGATCTAACAATCTGGTTCGTGAATTTGCAACTGTGAACAGAGGGACTGAGAAGGGCGGAGGCCTGACCAAAATAGGTGATAATAACTATTTTCTGGCTTATACTCATATAGCTCATGATTGTATGATAGGGAATAGCACTCTTTTCACTAATGGTGCAACACTTGCAGGGCATGTTGAAGTTGAGGACTTTGCTGTTATCGGTGCTTTTTCATCCGTACATCAATATGTAAGAATCGGGCGTAATTCATATATCGGGGCATATACAATAATTGAACAGGATGTCCTTCCGTTCGTAAAGATCTCCCAATCCCGAGATAATTACAATTATTACGGCCCGAATTCGATCGGGATGCTCAGAAGTGGAATTAGCAGAGAGTTTATAAGTATTATAAGAGACATACTCAACATAATTTATAAAGAAGACCTCAACACCTCACAAGCTGCTGACAAACTGAAACTGCTCTTTACAGATTCTCCGGAAGCGGATATTATCCTTGAATTCCTTGGGAAGACAAAAAGGGGAGTCCTGAAAAATTTTAAAACCGAGAAATAATAAATGAGAATAGGAATAATTGGAACCGGGTCAATGGGCCGAAATCACATGAGGGTTGTTGAGTCTATACCTGAACTTGAACTTACATGTGCTGCAGATATTTCAAATGAAAATCTGAGTGAAGCTTCTTCCGGATATAAAATAGAAAACTTCTCAGATCATGAGAAGATGGTTGATCTGGTGGATGCAGTTATGGTCTCCACCCCGACCACATTTCATTTTCCCATTGCAAAGTTTTTTATTGAGAATGGTAAAGATGTCCTTGTTGAGAAACCTTTCGCCTCGAACCTGGAACAATCTGATGAACTTTTAGAAATGGCAGGAAAGAAAGGGGTAACAATAGCAGTGGGTCATCTGGAGAGGTTCAATCCTGCTGTTGAATATATTCAGAGCCTTGTGCAGAAGCCGCTTTTTATTGAGATACAGAGGCTCGGATCTTTTTCTCCCCGTTCGCTTGATGTGGATGTTATAAATGATCTTATGATCCACGATCTTGATATTATCCTTCAATGGGATAAATCCGGGATCGAGCAGATAGATGCATCCGGGATCCCGGTAATATCAAAAAAAGTTGATATTGCAAATGCAAGGATTCAATTCAAATCCGGCCTTGTGGCAAATATTACAGCCAGCAGGATATCACAGAAAAAGACACGGAAACTGAGGATCTTCCAGAAGAATGGTTATTTTTCTGTTGATTACAAGAAAAAAAGTGTCAAAATTTATAGTATAAACGGTACCGAGATAGTAGAGGATGTCCCGGTGATCGAAGATGTTGAACCACTTTTTAATCTCTGGAATAATTTTTATAAGACGATCAATACAGGCGAAAATCATAATGTAACCGGAGAAGATGGAAGAAACGCACTTGCATTGGCAGAAAAAGTTTCAAACTGTATAAAAAACATTGAAGTTTGAAAGTTATATTCAGGAGCTCCTGAACCGGAAGGTCTTTCCGGGAATAACAATCCTTGCAGGTTCACATAAGGGAGAGGTCTTCAGGAAATCCTATGGTAATGCTGCCATTGAACCCCGAATTGAGAAGCTGAAATATAACAGCATCTATGATATTGCATCTCTTACGAAACCTTTAATAACTTCACTCCTTACTTTAATCCTGATCGAAAATGGAGAAATAAGGGGAGATTCTCCGGTAAGAAAATTTGTGGAAGGCTTTTCTGATGATATAAATATAGATCACCTGATCACACATACTTCCGGGATCCGGGCATGGTATCCTCTTTATCTGAGTGATATGAACCATGTGGATGTCATTAATGGACTTAGATCCAAAGGGAAACCCGGGAAGAAGGTTGTCTACTCATGCCTTGGCTATATTCTGCTGGCTGAGATTGTAAAGAAGGTAACCGGCCGTGAGTTTGTTGATGCTGCAGAGAGGGAGATCATAATCAGGTTGGGATTGAAAAATACTTTTTTTAAGATCCCTGAAGACAGGTTAACGCAATGTGTTCCGACCGAGAGGGGGAACACGCATGAAGCATATTTGGCTTCAACGGAATTTCCCGGCCTTTCCGGGAAGCATAAATGGAGAGAGAATGTTCTCAGGGGAGAGGTAAATGACGGGAATTCATTTTTTCTTGGAGGAAGCAGTGGTAATGCAGGACTTTTCTCCACTGCAGATGATATTTTCAAGCTCTCACGTGAGTTCTATCCTGAGTTTACTAAATTGCTGAAGCCTGACACAGCACGGAAATTCTGGAGAAACCTTACTCCGTTCAAGAGGAGTCACAGGTCATTCGGATTCAAACTGAACTCATCCCTTATCACATCAGGTGGGAGGTCACTTTCACGAAAAGCAATAGGGCACAGCGGATTTACAGGAACTTCGTTATGGATGGAACCGGATTCGGCAAATGTGTTCATTCTTCTGACAAACAGGATACATCCTGTTTATGATCCGGGAATAAATTTTAACAGCATAAGAAGAAAGCTGCATAAATTGATCAAAAAGGACCTTAGAATTATATAAAGGAGTTAATTTAAAAAAATCAGGTACGGTTAAAATCATCTTCATACCTTACAATATCATCTTCCCCAAGGTATGTTCCGGTCTGTACTTCTACAAAGATAACGTCTCCTTTCCCTATATTCTCGATCCTGTGTTTCATCCCTGCAGGAATAAAAACGGAATCTTCACGAATATATTTTTTGTCTTCAGTATCGAGTGTTATAATTGACTCACCCTGAACGATTGTCCAGTTCTCAGATCTATGCTTATGACTCTGAAGAGAAAGTCTTTTCCCCTCTTTAACCAGTATTCTTTTTACTTTGACGTCTTCTTCTTCAAGAAGTATCTCAAACCAGCCCCAGGGCCTCTCTTCTTTATAGTTCATCTTTGTATTCTTTTTTTAATAGTTCCATATCCGCATCTACCATCATCTTTACAAGTTCTTCAAATGAGACTTCAGGTTCCCAATTCAATTCACTTTTCGCCTTCGAATGATCGCCTATCAGGAGATCGACTTCTGCCGGGCGGAAGAATCTCTTATCCTTTTTAACATATTTCTTATAATCCAGGTCCAGGTGGGAAAAGGCGATGTCAACAAGATCCCTGACCGAATGAGTTTTTCCTGTAGATATAATAAAATCATCAGGTGTATCCTGCTGAAGCATCAGCCACATTGCCTTCACATAGTCTCCGGCAAAACCCCAATCCCTCTTCGCATCCAGATTTCCCAGTCCGAGTTCACTGGAAAGCCCGAGCTTTATTTTAACTGCATTGTAGGATATCTTTCTTGTTACAAACTCGATCCCTCTTCTCGGAGATTCATGATTGAACAATATTCCCGAACAAGCAAAGATATTATAACTTTCCCTGTAATTTATTGTTATCCAGTGACCGTATACCTTTGCAACCCCATATGGGCTTCTTGGATGAAAAGGTGTCATTTCTGTCTGAGGGATCTCCTTTACTTTGCCGAACATTTCTGATGAAGATGCCTGATAGAACTTGATCTTCGGATCAACATAACGGATCGCTTCGAGCATCCGTGTAACACCTATTG
>Ga0190293_1000596_pt1 | contig 12889 bp, 15 predicted proteins | sample 48693001_MG_FD_161671 | JGI IMG/M metagenome (GOLD analysis project Ga0190293, IMG submission 161671) | Hydrothermal vent microbial mat bacterial communities from Southern Trench, Guaymas Basin, Mexico - 4869-30-0-1_MG | ecosystem: Environmental > Aquatic > Marine > Hydrothermal vents >... | reverse complement strand
TATAAAATGCATCAAGTATTAATTTTCCGTTCTTAATGATCAGAAAATGATGAATATTTTTATAGTGATCATTTTCAATTTTGCCCAGCAGTTCTTCCAGGATATCGATATTCATCCCTTCTGATCCCGGTGTGGAAACTTCCCATCCGTCCTCATTTTGATCAGGAATTGAATAATATTTTAATAAATCCTGATCCTGGGGGGAAGAACAGGATGAGGTTATTAAAAGTAGTAAAATGAAATAATTAATCATTAATTTAAAAAAGAAGTATTTTCCGTTCATTTTACCCATCTATCAAGTATAGAAAAGAATTTTACGAATTTCAATTACTCAGAAACATAAAATATCAGCAATCAAAATTTTATTTTTTTATTGACACCTTTTTAGTTGTATAATAAGAAAGGTTTCAAAAGATGTAAAAATTATATGATCGGAGGTTGATAATATGGGGAATTGCAGCTGTCAAAACAAAAAACCCGATATAGTTAACAAAAGTAATGCTGTAAAAGTGAGTACCGAATTGAGCATCATGGATATTACAGGAAGATGGAAGGCCAGATGGAATATAGGAAGAATGAATTTCAAAGTAAAACCGGGGCTATATAAAACAGGTGAACCGGATCCTGGATCTGAAGTATTTATTTCCTCTAATTATAAAATGAGTTTTGATATCTTAAGAAAAAATCTGACTGGTATAGATGCATGGATAATCGTTCTGGACACTGCCGGGATAAATGTCTGGTGTGCAGCAGGGAAAGGGACATTCGGAACTGATGAACTGGTCCGAATGATCGATAAAACATCCATTAAGGATCATATCGATCATAAAAGGATCATTGTTCCACAATTGGGAGCTCCCGGTATTTCTGCACATGAGGTCAAAAAGCAGTCCGGACTTAATGTGGCCTATGGCCCGGTCAAAGCATCTGATATAAAAAAATTTTTAAAAAATAACCTTAAGACTACCGATAAAATGAAGAAAGTCACATTTACATTTTCAGAGAGATTGATCCTGACCCCGACCGAGTTTGTCCTGTCCCTTAAATATTCTCCATTGTTTCTTATTCTATTATTCCTGATCGATATAATAATCGGGGGAAACGGACTTGAGGTTTTTTACAAAGATATTTTTATCTATTTCGGTGCTCTATTTTCCGGGACTGTATTGTTCCCGGTCTTATTACCGGTTCTCCCTTTCCGTTCGTTTGCTCTTAAGGGATGGATATTGGGAATGATATATATTATTACGACAAATTTGATAGTTTTCAATTCTATTCAGGGAAATTATATCCATATGTTAACAGCTCCCATACTAGTATCTTTTCTTTCATATAACTTTACCGGATCATCAACATTCACATCACTTTCAGGAGTTGAGAAGGAATTAAAACTATCTTTACCTCTTTACGGCCTCTCCATTTTATCCGGTGTTGCTGTATTACTTATAAACTTCTTCTAGGAGAAAAGTAAAAATGAAATATTTAAAAAATATTGCTCAATTAAAACTTGATTCTGATAAATGTACCGGATGCGGTATGTGTGTGGAGGTCTGTCCTCATGCAGTTTTTATAATCGATAATAAAAAAGCAATAATTACTGATAGAGATCTCTGTATGGAATGCGGGGCATGTCAGCTTAACTGCCCGTTTAATGCACTTGATGTAAGGAAAGGGGTCGGCTGTGCCAGCGCAGTGATAAAAGGGAAACTCACAGGCTCAGAACCTAGTTGCGGATGCTCCGCTACTTCAAATTGTTGCTGAATTTTTCAAAACAAATTCCAGAATAGTTAACTCATATTTAATCTCAATAATTTTATATAGAAGTCCCCCAGGGCGGGGGACCTGAATGAAGCGTATGGAAAAGCCTTATGTTAAGGGGAGAGTTTCGGAAAGGCTTTACATTTCATCTTTATATTAAAACCAAGTTTTTAAAAAGTCAATAACTAACCTTAATTATTAAGGATTTTTTTTAGTTATATTTCAAAATCCTGCAAAAACAATCCGGAATTTTATTCAAATTCGTTAAGGATCAGTTAATAATATAGATTATTGTTGTTTTTCTTAACCTTTATGGTTACATATATAGTGGAGGCACTTAAAATGGCAATAGACAGAATATACTTTGGAGAAGAAAATTTTGTCCTTACCCTTATTTTTGACAAGCTGACAGATATTGAATTGATTGAACATGTCCAGGCCATGAATACAGAATATGATGGTGTTTATGGAATTAAGGAGCTTGCCGACTGCAGGTATCTTTATGATGTAAGCGAATTGACAGCAAGAGATATGCTTACAACTGCAGATGCGGAAAAAGAGAGTACCAGAGTCATATTGGGAAAAGGTGCTATTGTTGCTGAATCAGATGCCATATTCGGCCTTGCAAGTATGTATGCAGCAATAGCTTCGAATATAAGGGAAGATTCAAAAGCATTCCATTCTCTGGATGAAGCTATTGATTTTCTTGAGGTCGGGGAATTTGAGAACAGACTTCTTGAGCAACTTTCTGAATCTGCTTATGAAGAGAGATTTAAATCTCTGAACAAGTCTATTCCAAAGTAACCAATCCGGCTTATAATCAAATCCTCGGCCACAAAAATAAAAATGGTTTTCATCTTCATGCTATAATGATTTATGGGTAATGTTTATCTTCTACTTGCGTTCTTTTCCTCACTTTCCATCGTTTTACTATTAAGAATATTTGAGAACAGAGGGTTTGACAGATATGTGATCATCGCCTCCAATTATCTTGTTTCGGGATCCATTGGTTTCCTGTTCCTAACCGGGAGAGAATTTCCGAATTCAGAGATGCTTTTATTCGGAGCAGTGACAGGGCTCTTGTTCTTCATTTCATTCTCAGCCTTCAGCCTTTCATTGAAAAGATATGGAATAGCATCTACAGTGACCTTCGGCAGGTTATCTCTGGCAATCCCGGTCATTGCTTCCATATTATTCTGGGGAGAAAGCCCTTCTTATACAGATGTGTTCAGCCTCGTTCTGATCTTTATGATAATAATTTTATGGGGAGGAAAAATAAAGGAGATTTCTCCTCTCCTGATCATTTTATTCTTCCTCTTCGGTGTGATTGACGCCTCTATGAAATATTTCAAGATAAGATTCCCATTAGTTGATAACAATATGTTTCTGATCACATTATTCTTCTCTGCTTTTATATGGAGTTGGATCTATATATTATTTTCAGGAAGAAAAGTTAAGAGAGCTGCAGTCCTGAACGGTTTCGCCCTAGGGATCCCGAATTTTTTCTCATCATATTTCGTACTGCTGGCACTATCGAACGGAATCCCGGCATTCGTAACATTCCCGTTTATCAATATAGGAGTAATAATTTCATCTGCTATACTCGGAAGATTTTTATTTAAAGAAAAATTGGCCCCAAAAAGAATATCCCTGATAATTCTGGGAATAATTGCAATTATCCTTCTCTCAAATTAATTAAGATCGGGATGCAAGAGATGAAAGCTCTTTTCCCGTCAACCTGTAAACTTTCCAGTCTTCCATTAGTTGTGCACCTGTTGAAAGATAAAAATCGATCGCCTGTTCGTTCCAGTCAAGAACTGACCAATCAAGCCTTCCGCAATCTCTGTCAATAGTCATTTTTGCAAGATAAGAGAGTATTTTTTTTCCGAATCCCCTCCCCCTGAATTTCTCCATAACATAAAGATCTTCAAGATAGATCCCTGGCTTGCCAAGAAATGTTGAAAAATTATGAAAGAATAATGCAAATCCCACAGGTTTGGAATCCAATTCTCCAATAATAACCTCAGCATACTTTTTTTCAAAAAGATTTCTCCGAAGCATATCTTCTGTTGCTTTTACTTCATTACTTAATTTTTCATATTCAGCTAGTTCCTTAATAAAAGCTAATATGACCGGAACATCATCTTTCCCGGCTACCCTTATTTTAAATTCATCATTCATTTCAGGCTCCTGTAACAAAGGCAGTATATTGAAATCATTAACCTTTTACAATATTTCAAAGCATGATGACATACATCTTTATCTTTCAAAAATATTTTATAATTATTATAATATTGTAATGGATAATGAAACAAAATTATGTGAATTTTGTAAGAGAGAGAATTATGCAGACAATTCTAAATGCCTTCATTGCGGCAGGGTTTTCCCTTCAGAGGGGATCAGAGAACCCGAATCAGTCCACACTGTCAGAAGGCCCGATGCAGTAATTCAGGTTGAACACTTAAAACTTATCCCGGTCATTACCCTGTTGATATCCTTATTCCTTCCATGGCTCTCCTGGTTTGTAGTCAGACTTACTGCATTTGATATCGCTGAATTTTTCAATTTGGCGGCGAGGATGGCGGGTAGAAGCACACTCTCAATGCTATTGATACAAGTATTGATCTATATAATCCCGGTTGGATGTGGAATTTTTATCTTCAGATCTCTCACCGGCAGGACAATAAAAACAACAGGAGTTGTGACAGGGATACTACCCTTTTTGGTATTTCTTCTTATTATCTCTCAGCCGACAGCAGTTATGAGAATGGTATCAATTGGATCTATTCTGGCTCTTCTGTCCGGAATAGCATTGATATCAATATCGCTTAAAGAATCGTAATCCGGTCAATTTTACTTTCCTGTCATATTCATAGGGTTAAGCAATTCTTCAACTTTTTGTTCATCGATCAGTTTTTTCTCTTTCAGGATCTCTCTGATCGTTTTTCCTGTAAGATAAGCTTCTTTTGCAATACCGGTGGCGGCATCATAACCGATCTCAGGTGTCAGGGACGTAACCATGGCAAGACTCTTCTCAACTAACTCTTCACATCTTGAAATATCTACTTTTATTCCGCTTATACATTTTTCTCGAAAGGTATTAATACCATTCGTAAGGATCAGTCCTGACTCGATCGATGCAAATCCGATAAGAGGCATCATCGTGTTAAGTTGGAAATTTCCCGACTGGCCGCAAATTGTAATAGTAGCATCATTTCCGATCACTTTCGCAGATACCTGGAGGATTGATTCAGGGATAACCGGATTGACCTTACCCGGCATTATTGACGATCCCGGTTGAACCTCGGGAAGAATCAGTTCGCCTATACCCCCGAACGGGCCGGATCCGCTCCACCTGATATCATTGGCGATCTTTGAAAGTGATACTGCGAGTGTTTTATATGCCGAACTCATAAAAACCACGGAATCCTTGCATGACTGAGCTTCAAAATGATCAGATGCTTCTGAAAAGTTGATATTTGTCAATTCAGATATATTTTTTATTGCGATCCCCGGAAAATCCTTGTGAGTATTCAACCCGGTTCCAACTGCAGTTCCTCCTAAAGCTAAGTCCATGATGCCATCTAATCCCGCTTCAATTCTTTTAATACTTTTTTTTATCATTTCCGCATACCCGCCGAATTCCTGCCCTAGCCTCACGGGTGTAGCATCCTGTAGATGGGTTCTTCCAAGTTTTACTATCTCATCAAATTCATCCCTTTTTAACTCAAGTGACTCCTGAAGTAAAGTAAGCGAAGGCAGCAACGACCACGATACAATTTCAGCGATTGCAATATGGATAGCAGTTGGTATGACATCATTACTCGACTGCCCCATATTTACATGATCGTTCGGATGTACAGGGGACTTTGACCCGGGTTTCTTACCAAGTTTGATATTTACCTTATTTGCTATCACTTCATTTGCATTCATATTAAAAGAAGTACCCGAGCCGGTCTGGAAAATATCAAGTGGGAATTGATCATCCAGATCTCCCTCAATAATCTCAGAAGCTGTATAAATGATCTCCTTTCCTAATTCGGGGTCGAGTAACCCTATCCTTATATTCGCATCTGCAGCAGCTCTCTTCACAATCCCCAGAGCCCGGATAAACTCCCTTTGAAATCTGACCCCGCTTATTTTGAAATTATCTATCGCCCTTTGAGTTTGAGCTCCCCAAAGCATTTCAGCCGGGACACTAACTTCCCCCAGTGAATCTTTCTCTATTCTTAAACTCATAATATTCCCCTTCAATTATATAGATCATGATCTGAAGTCTATTTTATAATTATACAAAGAAAAAAAAATAAATATTAGATTTATATGAATATTTTTTACTCCGGTTTGTTTAATATATAGAATGGATGAAAACAAAGCTATCAGGTTATGTCTCATACACAAGGATCCTGCAGGATTTGAATTTCTGGTAAAAAAATTCAGGAAGGAAGCTCTCTATCATGCTCTCTCATTTACAGGGAATTATGAAGATGCAGCAGATATATGTCAGGAATCTTTTTATAAAGCATTTATCACAATTCCAAAATTAAAGAAACTTGAAAGGTTCTATCCCTGGTTTTACGTGATCTTAAAAAACAATTGCCTTAATCTTATTCAAAAAAAGAGAAGGATCGACAAACATTCTGATAAATTACAGGAGCACTCTTTATCAACAATTTCAGGGCCTGAGACATTTTTTGAAAAGAGAGAAGAGAACGAAAATATATGGAAAATAATCAAATGTTTAAAAAGTGATCACAGAGAGATATTAATGATGAAATATGCAATGAGAAAAACTTATGAGGATATATCATTAACTCTCAATATCCCAAGGGGTACGGTTATGAGCAGGCTCTATTATGCCCGAAGAGCATTCAAAGAAAAATATCTGGGAGAATTATCAGAATCGGGCCCCTGAATAAATTGAGGAGATGAAAAAATGAAAAAAAATAATTGTTCGGTATATAAAAACCTCATGATGGGGCTGATGGACAATGAATTAACCAACGAAGAATCGATCAGATTGAATGAACATATGATACGTTGTTCATCATGCAGGGAGGAATATATCCTGTTGTCTGAGACCTCTGCAAAACTTGAGGATATGGATTTTAAGGAACCAGATGATAAGATTATTGATAAAATCTGGAAATCACCTTATTCAAGATTTGCAAGAAAGGCAGGGTTCATTATGGTTATACTGGGATGGCTGATAATGACGCTTTACAGTGCATATGAATTTTTGTTTGTTAAGGAGACAGATTCAATCCCGGAATTCGCTTTAGTGATAATTCTTTTGGGGCTTGCAATCCTTTTCATTACCGTTTTGAGAGATAGAATTAAGACATACAAGACCGATCCATATAAGGAGGTGGACAGATGATAATTGTAACAACTAACAATATTCCGGGAAAAGAGATTATATCCTCCCTCGGGATGGTAAAGGGAAATACTATCAGGGCAAGACATATCGGCAGAGACATAATGGCAGGCCTCAGAAGTATTGTCGGAGGAGAAATAATCGAATACACAAAACTAATTGCAGAAGCAAGAGAACAGGCGATTGACAGAATGCTGAGCGATGCAGAACGTCTTAATGCTGATGCTGTTGTCAGTGTAAGGTTCACAACTTCTGTACTGATGGGAGGCGCTGCAGAACTTCTTGCATATGGAACAGCAGTAAAACTCAGGTAACTATAGGAAATAATTTATTATTTTTTTACCATAGGGACAAACCTGACATTCATCTCCTCGCTGATCTTTACCCTGCCATTAACCTTGATGAGAAAGAGTAGTTTCTGAGAAAATCTTCCTACAGGAATTATCATACGGCCGCCCTCTTTGAGTTCTTTTATCAGATTGTCAGGAATATCTGGAGGAGCACAAGTAACCATTATTGCGTCATAAGGCGCATTCTCCGGATACCCGAGATATCCACTGCTGTTTATAACCTTCACGTTTCCATAGCCTTCCTTACTCAAAGCATTTCTGGCATGTTCCGCCAATTCTTTTACAATCTCAAGCGAAGTGACATCAGCACCTAATTCTGAAATTATCGCGGCCTGATATCCGGACCCGGTGCCTATTTCCAAAACTTTTTCACCACTTCTGATCCCGAGACGTTCCGTCATATAGGCAACTATGTATGGTTGAGAAATTGTCTGTCCGAAGCCGATCGGACATGGATGATTCCCATATGGATCACATATATTTCTTAATTCCTGCGGAATAAACAAATGTCTTTTTATCTTACCCATAGCTGAGAGTATTCTATTATCTTTTATTCCGAATTCTCGCAGCAATGACACCATCAACTTACGGGACCGGTCTATTTCATCAGAACTCCCCTCACCCTGCACTTTAAAAGAGCAGGATAATTGGGTCATGAAGGCTAATATGAAAATAAAATAAATTATACCGGTTTTTATCAGTTTATTCCGATTCAATTTCCCTCCCCTGTTAAATATAGTACAGAAAATTAAAATAACTACTAATATTTATAGCAGAGAAAGTAAATTCTTTAATAACTCTTAAAATGGCGGGTGGAGATGTTATTTCCCGGAGACAGCTTCCAGAGCTTCCCTGATCTCAATTCAAATATATGGAATAAATATCTGTAAAATCACTTGAGTTCCCGTCTTTGTCGATAGACTGCATCTTGAAGTAGATCATCCTTTTCAAATTCAGATTGAAGGGATAGAAGTATATGGTGAAATTGCTTGAAGTATAGGTCATTTCCCGTGTAAGCTGGGCTGGAGAGAATCCGAACTTTACATTGTAATGGCTGAAATCAAATTCCCTGTTTTGTGTACAACTTATATTGATAGAGTTACCACCGGTGTTTGCTGAAAAATTTACATTTGCCGGAACCTCAGGATTGAGGCTTAATAAAATAGGAATTACCATATCAGCCATGACCTGATGTCCGGCAGGGCTTGGATGATTTCCCTTTTCATCTTCAAGCATAGTTTCCCAATCCTCATCCTGATCAAAAAATGCTTTATATGAATCAATAATTGAGAAGTTATTAGCTGAGGCCAATAGTATAATTTTTCCGTTCAGTTTTTCGGTCTGTTCTTTAAAGAATTGGACACCTTCGAGATAAAGTTTTTGCGGTGGTACAGTTGAAACAACCGGAAACATACCATAATTATCTCTGGCGTTCTCCAGAATCCATAGAATGTTCTTTGAAGTACTTGTGGAGGAAAAAGTACCTGAGGTAACATCATTCGTCCCGAACAGAACCAGGAAATAATAACCATTGTCATAAAGAAGCTCTTCATCCATTCTCTCAACCCCATCGAGAGAACTATCTCTGTTGATTCCGAGGTTGATAGTAGAAGTATCTCCATAGTTTTCATTGAAATGTTCAGATGTTTTTGCCCAGTAGGTGAGTTCAGGATGATATGAATCCGAGAACTCAAACATCCTCATCTTTCCCCATGTCACACTATCGCCAATTGCAACTATAGTATTCAATTCTTCAGTAGTAAATGCGGCCTTATCTGTTTCTTGACCTCTGATTATCTTCTTTCTATTTTCAAGATGTGATTTGAGATTTTTCGTGTCTATAGTGTAGGTATATTCATTTTCCAGTGTCTGTGTAATAAGTGTGAATGAATTTGTACCATTAAGTTCATCATTCGAAATGATTATTCTATTCTCATTTCCTGAAGTTGAAGTTATCCTTTCAGTCCGCCCGGTATCAATATCATGAATGAAAATATCTTCATTATCTTCACCTTTAATTGCCCGGAAAACAATCAACTTAGGCCTGCCCATGTCATATAGAACTATGGTATCACTTGAAATAAATTCAAATTTTCCTGAGACCAATGTCCTGCCATAATCACTTGATGAATCATAATAATTCAACTTAACATCATTTATAATGTAATTTATCCAGGTAACGGAATATTTATCATTTTTAACAAACATTTTAGGGAAAAGATTTTCACCGGGAGTGTTATAACTTATATTCTTTCTTGTTTGAGAGTTTAGAAAAACATCACTTCCTGTCGGGACAGCCTCTACTTCGAGTAATGCTATTTTCCCCTTCAGCTCATACTCCTTTGTAAAGATCTTATTATTTGCCAATAAACCGGATGAAAATGAAACTAATAGAATTATGGATAGGATTGCATTTTTCATAAAAAAATTATATCAGAAATTCAGAATATATTCAATTTTGAAAGGGCCGGAAATTAAATGTAACCTATAGATTTCAGTTCCTCAAGATCTTCTTCCTGGAATTTTTTGTTGATCTTCCCTTCACCGTATTTCTTCATTGAGTACTCTTTATATCTGAGCCTGTTATTCAGTTTGAGAGCACTTTTAAGTACCTTCCCGTCCATATTCTTCCCAACCGGAAGATCAAAAAGATTCAGTACAGTAGGTGCTACATCATAAACCCCTACATCTGAGATCTTCCCTTTTCTCACCTTCGGGCCGTGCATTAAAAATATGCCGTCAGGAGCTGCCATTTCATCAGGAAGATTATAGTGGTTGTACCCGCCATTATAAAATGAGAAACCATGATCAGACATGATCATAAAGTAAGTGTTTTTACCTTTTTCCGATTCAACATACTCTTTTATAACCCTTTCCATATATCTGTAGACCGGGAAAAGGAGATCAGAGACCATTTCTGTTGCTTCAAGTTCAAGTTCAGGACTTATTTTTCCGTTTTTAAAAGCAGCTTTGAATTTCTTCTTGAAATCTTTGTCCATGAAATGAGTTATAAAATGCTGGGTAATATCAGGAAGCCGGAAATAAGTTGCAAAAAAATCAGAATCTAAATTCTCATGAAGATATCTGGATGCTGATTCAACCATTGCATCATGCTTTAACAATCTCTTATAAATTCCAAGGACAGGTACCTTCGCTGCATTTTTCCCCGGATGGGTTTTATTATATATTTTAAAAAAATCAGGCATTCCCGTCCTGTTTATAACCTGATGGTAATTCTTGTTTTCTTTGGCCAGATGTTCCAGTTTCTCATAATATGATTGCGGGTGGACCGTCTGGATAAGAGCATCTCTGTTTACCCTGTTCTGAGCTAATCTTCTGAATTGATCTGAAAGCATCACTCCCTTTATCTTATCAGGAGGATGTGAGACCCACCAATTAACTACAACGCTGCTTTTATTGAAAGAACTTAGTATCTGCCAGAGTGCAGGCTCTACTCTCTGGGACTTTGTAAATGGAACCTTGATGCCATTCTTTTTTAAATATGAAAAATCCATGATGCCGTGCTTCAGCATGGTCTTTCCTGTAGCAATGCTTGTCCATACAACATTGGACTTTGTCGGTTTTATTGTTTTGAAATCTCCCCATGCACTATTATCCCTAAGCTTTTTCAGGTACGGAAGCTTCCCCTGCCTGATCAAAGGATCAACAGTAGCCCATCCCACACCGTCAAACCCGAGAATAACTACCTTTATCTTATCCTCGCCGGTACCTGCACCACAATAGGACAATCCTAATCCTGAAGAGATCAATATTGAATTTTTTATGAAGTTTCTTCTATCCATGAAATTATTATAGCATAAAATATTAGCCTCAACTACAATTTTATAAATTAGTTAAAATATTCTAACAATTTCCCGATTTCTGATGGTCCCGAGATCACTTCCCTCTTAAGTTTAAGATATCCTGTCCCATTCAGAGAATAAGACCACTTTACAAGAGCGATCTTCCCTTTCTCAATTTCAATTCCGGTGATGCATCTGGGATGAACACAGCTTCCATCATTAAAATATGGTACCTCTCCATAATCAGGAAAGATCGGAAAGTGAGTATGCCCGATAATAACACCTCTTTTGCTCTTCTCTGCCAGATTCATAAATCTCCGGTCAATCTTATTTCTGATCAGAAAGTTTTTTGCAGGGCTTGTCGGATCCGCTACTCCGAATCTCATCTGAATAAACCTCCAGAACACCCTTACGAAAAATCTTCCGAACCACCATAAAGTATCATTCAATAATTCACCCTGGTGACCATGGATCAGAAGTATCTCCTTTGACCTGTTTTTGTCAAACCTCAATATTATTGCCTCTTCGGCCTCGAGATCCTTAAGAAGTTTCACTTCATTCCCGCTTTTTTCGTCTATCACCCTTCCGAACTGCCTGCTGAATATATAACGGTTCTTCCACCTTCTATTATGATTCCCCCAGATGAACCTGAATCTTTTCTCTTTATAAAGTTCATCGAACATCTGATAGATCACTCCGTACCTTTCACTGACAAGCCTGAAATTTGCATTCTCCCAAAGTTCATCCCCGTCTCCCAGCTCGATGTATGTAAACCCTTTTTTCATATAGTGCCTGAGGGCGTTTATATAAACGTATTGATTGTGAAAAAAATCATCAGATCTGTCGCCATGTCCCCGGTGGCAATCACTTAAGATTATGATACGTGAATCGTTATTGAGCTCTATGGTTTTGGATCTCCTGACTATCCGGTCTATCTTATTGAGAAATAATGATCTAAACATAATGGACCTCTTGGGATGAGAATAAAATGGAGCTGATGGGGATCGAACCCACGACCTTCTGAATGCCATTCAGACGCGCTCCCAAACTGCGCCACAGCCCCGTTAATTTTGTTTTATATCATATATAAGCCGAGTTTTCAATATTAACAGGATCTATTTTAAATGGATGCCATCCCTTTGTTTGCGAGTTCATCAGCTCTTTCGTTATGCTCAATTCCGGAATGCCCTTTAACTTTAATAAATTCAATATTGAATTTTCTGGTCAGCTTCAGGAGTTCAACCCATAAATCCTTATTTTCAACCGGCTCTTTTTTACTTGTTTTCCATCCGTTCTTTTCCCATTTTTTATACCATTTTTTATTAATGCAGTTTACTATATAAGCACTGTCCGAATATAATTTTATCCGGGGATCGGCACTCTTCATTTCTCCGAGTCCCATAATGCATGCCTTCAACTCCATCCTGTTGTTTGTAGTATTACGCTCCCCGCCAAATATTTCCTTTCTTTTATCTCCGTAGAATAATACTGCACCCCATCCTCCGGAATTATCCTTGAACTGATTCCCTGAACAAGCACCATCAGTATAAATTTCAACAATTCTATTCATCTTGCATTTTCTCCAAACGGGCAATAATCCT
>Ga0190293_1000595_pt1 | contig 12907 bp, 12 predicted proteins | sample 48693001_MG_FD_161671 | JGI IMG/M metagenome (GOLD analysis project Ga0190293, IMG submission 161671) | Hydrothermal vent microbial mat bacterial communities from Southern Trench, Guaymas Basin, Mexico - 4869-30-0-1_MG | ecosystem: Environmental > Aquatic > Marine > Hydrothermal vents >... | reverse complement strand
CGATTAATCAAAAAGCGGAAAATCACGCATTTCAAACAGGGCGAAAAGGATGGGATCTTCGTCTCCAAACGTCAGGCCCAGGACCTCGTCGATCCATGCATCCATGAGCGCCCAGGCATCGTCTCGATCACCTGAATCTTAACCCTACGACTATACAGCGTCGAAGATCGAATCATACACAGAAGCCATATTCTGCCAGGAATACTGTTCAACACAATGGCGAAAACACTTCTGCCGGATTGTCTCAATCGAAAGCAGCGCCCCCGCAAGTTTTTCTACGAGGTCGTCAAAGTTCTGGTAAAAGATGTCAGGGTACGTCTCATACGGAAGTAGCTCCGGGTAGGTGAGCCGCTTTGGCAATACAGGGTAACAACCGCAATACAGGGCTTCAACGAGGCTTGCCCCGAAAAACTCCTGGCGCGATGTTATTGGGATGATGTCGGCGCGATGAAGCCACTGCGCATAATGCGCAAAATCTTCGACATAGCCGTAGTGCACGACCTTGTCTCCCAACGTTTTACGCGCCGTTTCAAATATGGGGTACTGTTGGCGGAAATGTTTTCCAAGAATCGCCACACGAAAATCAAGGCCTTGCTCATCAAGCCTGAACAACGCCTGGAAAAACTCCTCGGGATTTTTATCATATTCCCACCGATGATTCCAGAGAATGAGCGGAGCCGGATCCGGATCGTCTTGTCGTACTTGCTGGAATTCAGGACGATCAAATTTCTGCAAATTTAACCCGAGAGGTAAGACATAACTCTTGGCCTGAATGGTAGCCACCGTGCCTAACTCATTAGGATCGGGAAATTGTTTCAGAAAGCGGGGCAGTTCGTCGAAAAACGCCGTGTAATGATACGTTGAGTTGAACACGACAAGATCAGCCGCCAACGCAGAGCTATAATTAATAAATCCATAATGGTGCTCACGTTTCTGAAGAATATCTCGATCTTTCGGCGACCAGGGATAGCAGAGTTGATTCTCGTGAAAATAGATTGCCACAGGAAGACGGGCGGTTTTGTGGCGAGTCAATGCCAGAAAGGTGGTGAGGTCGAGCATATCCGTGACAAGCAGCAGATCCGGCAACGCGTCGGACGCTAAAAGCTTCCGTGCCAGCGTGACGGCGCCTCCATGCATGCGCCACTTCCAATAGTTTCCGCTAAGACTCAGAATGTCAACGTTATGCTCGCTATGCTGAGCGTATTCAGTAGCCCAGGCGGCATGTGAACCGGTAAAGAATGGTTCTATGAGTGTGATATTTATTGGCACGATACTTCCACGGTTATTCAGGTCTTACTTATACACCTTTTTGGGGACGCATGTCAGCCTTGTCAATCCCTGCAATAGAAACCGGTGCTGTCATGGCATCGCGACGGAACGGTTCGCCCAGTTCCTGGTTCGTCATAACCTCGATGAAAGTGGTTTTACCTTCTTCCATCTGTGCCTTGATGGCGGTGTTCAGTTTCTTTGTTAAATCTTCCATGGTGGTCGCCTGAACACCGTTTAATCCGCATGCCCTTGCTATGTCAGCGTAGGAGACCTTCGGATTCAACTCGGTTCCAACGAAGTTATCGTGGTACCAGAGGGTGGTGTTCCGTTTCTCGGCTCCCCACTGGTAGTTGCGGAAAATGATCATGGTGATGGCAGGCCATTCGTCACGCCCACAGGCAGTCATTTCGTTCATTGAGATACCGAAGGCCCCATCACCGGCAAAACCAACTACCGGTACACCGGGTTTGGATATTTTTGCACCCAAGATGGCCGGGAAACCATAGCCGCAGGATCCGAACATACCTGGTGCCAGGTATTTGCGGCCTTCTTCAAAGTCTGGATAGGCATTACCAATGGCACAGTTGTTCCCAATGTCCGAAGAGATAATCGCTTCTTTGGGAAGGGCGGCCTTGATGGCGCGCCAGGCCATACGTGCCGTTATTTTTTCAGGTTCACGCTTTTGGCAACGTTCGTTCCAAGTGGTACCGAGATCGTCTTCTTCATGATCCATGGTGGCCAACTCCTGATCCCAGTCTGCCTTGGCTTTTTTTACGACTGCCTTGCGTTTTTCACGGTCCGCATCACCGGCCGCGGAAGACAGTTGCCCCAGAATGGAATTGGTCACTTTCCCGGCATCTCCTACAATTCCCACAGTGATGGGTTTGGTCAGGCCAATACGGTCGGGATTGATATCAACTTGAATAATCGCTGCATCGGTTGGCCAGTAATCAATACCGTAGCATGGCAGGGTTGAGAAAGGATTCAACCGGTTGCCCAGGGCCAGTACAACGTCAGCCTTGGATACAACCTTCATCCCGGCTTTTGAACCATTATAACCCAAAGGGCCTAGAAACAGCGGGTGGCTACCGGGGAAGGCGTCATTGTGTTGATAGTTGCAGCAGACCGGTGCGTCCAGACGCTCGGCAAGTGCTATTGAGGCTTTGATCGCACCACCGATCACAACACCGCCGCCGTTCAGGATTACGGGGAATTTGGCATTGGACAAAAGCTCGGCTGCGCGGACGATGGCTTCCTCTCCACCCGCCGGACGCTCAAAGTCAATAATGGGGGGCAGCTCGATGTCAATTACCTGGGTCCAGAAGTCACGCGGGATATTGATCTGGGCGGGCGCAGAGGCGCGTTTGGCTCGCATGATTACACGATTGAGAACCTCGGCCACACGGGACGGATGAAGAACTTCTTCCTGGTAGGCAACCATGTCCTCAAACATGGCCATCTGCGGGACTTCCTGAAAACCACCTTGCCCCATGGTCATGTTTGCAGCCTGGGCGGTTATCAGCAAGAGAGGCGTGTGGTTCCAGTAGGCAGTTTTTACCGGTGTAACAAAATTTGCGATACCGGGGCCGTTCTGGCCAACCAGCATACTCATCTTGCCGGAGGCGCGGGTGAATCCGTCCGCCATCATGCCTGCACTGAATTCATGCCCACAATCCCAGAAAGTGATACCTGCTTTGGGAAAAAGGTCGGTAACCGGCATCATCGCCGAACCAATAATACCAAACGCGCTATCGATTCCATGCATCTGAAGAACTTTAATAAAAGCTTCTTCAGTGGTCATTTTCACTTTGCTCATAATTAACCTCCTGAATTTAAACATTGGCAGTTCTGTTGTTATCTACTGAATCGGGCCGGATAAAATTATCAGGATAATTGAATTTCCAGTGAACGTTTTTCAAATAGTTCGCAGCGGAATTTCGGTTGCCTTCCTTTACCAGCGCGATAAATTCATCGTGTTCTGCGATAATGGCTTTTTTAAAACGATCCCGGTAACTTTTGAGGGCAAACCCGAACAATCTCAGCTTCAGGTTGCTCACATAAGTGGTCAGTTCCCGGTTGGCTGACAGATCAAGAAAGACCTTGTGAAACAGGATGTTGGTCTCATGGAAATTTCGATTTTTTTCTTCTTTGATGGCCTGTTTCATGACCCGGTTGTAGCGTTCCATCCTCTTGACCTCATTGCCCCTGATCCGATCAAAAACCGTTAAAATCACCTGGGATTCGAGTGCCCCGATAATTTCAAAGAGATCCAACAGGTCTTCGTACATCAGGACATTGATCAGGACGCCACGCTGGGGCAAAATGGATACCAGGCCTTGGATTTCCAACTGGGCAAGCGCTTCGCGCAGGGGTGTGCGGCTGACATTCAGCTTTTCAGTCAATTTGCGCACGTTGATCAGGGAGCCCGGTATCAGAGAACCCATTTCTATCTGCTTGCTGAGGTATTCGAAAATTTCTTTGCGTAGGCTCCAGCTATTTTGAGTTATAATCGGTGACATTTTGTTGCCTGCTCTTTATCCCAAAGTCAGCATTTCATACTTGTGAGATATTCAGGGTAGATGCAATCGGTGAAATCGTAAAGCGATATTAGGATACTAGGATCCCAGTAGTCTGTCAAGTATAATGATTGAAAAGGAGGTAATAGGCGTGAGTGTTCAGCTATAGATCATATGGGGTCAGGCTCTCCAGACCAGTTTCTGTCACCAGGAGGGTTTGTTCAAACTGGGCGGATAGAGAACCGTCCTTGGTTACGGCCGTCCATTTATCTTTCAGGATGCGCAGTGATAGCCCACCAAGATTGATCATGGGCTCGATGGTAAACACCATACCCGGTATCAGTTCAATACCCTCGCCTTTTTTCCCGAAATGGGGAATTTGAGGATGTTCATGGAAATCCGTTCCTATGCCGTGACCGACAAAGTCCCGCACAACCGAGCAGCCTTTGCCCTCAGCATATTGCTGTATGGCATAGCCAATGTCACCGATGGTATTTCCAGGTTTTACCATGGCCATGCCTTCTTTGAGGCTCTGTCTGGCTACCTGAACAATTTTTCCGGCTTCGGGGCCGGGAGATCCAACAAAAAAGGTTTTGCTGGCATCGGCGTAGTACCCGTCCAGAATCGAGGTGACATCGACGTTGACGATGTCACCATCTGCCAGCCGGTAAGCTCCCGGGATGCCGTGACAGATAACATTATTGACCGAGACGCAGACACTCTTGGGGAATCCCCGGTAATTGAGGGGCGCTGGTATGGCATGGTTCCGGATGGTGAAATCATGTACGAGTGTATTGATGTCATCCGTCTTCAATCCGGGTTTGATGATGGATGCTGCAAGATCCAGCGTTTCCATAACCAGTTTTCCAGCCTTGCGCAGTGCCTCGATATCCGGTTCTTTTTTGAGAGATATCTGGTATTTTCTCTCATAGAGCTGTTCCAGACTTTCCCGGGGTGCAGGATCCCTGCCGATGCAGCAGCGCTTGTATTTCAAACCGCTGCCGCAGGGGCAGGGGTCATTCCTGCCGACTTTGTCAAATTTTTGTTTCATTGGCTTTTCTGTTTCTCTATTTCCTCATCCCTCAGAACCCGCCGAAGTACTTTACCGACATTCGATACAGGCACTTCGTCTCGGAATTCGATGACGCGCGGGCGTTTGTATCCGGCCATGTTCTCCTTACAAAAGGATATGATTTCTTCTTCGGTTGCGGTTTCTCCAGGTTTCAGTTGAATGTAGGCCTTTACGAGTTCACCACTCTTTGCATCCGGAATGCCCACAACGGCAACCAAAGCAACCTTGGGGTGGGTAAACAGCGTGTCTTCAACCTCTCTCGGGTAGACGTTGAATCCGCCGACGATGATCAAGTCTTTTTTGCGGTCCGTGATCAGAATGTAACCATCATTATCGATATGGCCGATGTCGCCGGTGAGAAAATAGCGTTTCCCATCGAGTTCTCTAAAGACCTCTTTATTGGCATCGGGTTTGTTCCAGTAACCCTGCATAACCTGTGGTCCATTGATGGCGATCTCGCCATCTTCACCCAGAGCCAGTTCCTTCAAACCGGTGTCGAGGTCAACGATCTTTATGTCGGTGCTGGGTACAGGGAAGCCAATGGAGCCGATTTTGCGATCTTTTTGGTTGGTGGGGTTTGCTGAGACAACAGGAGATGTTTCACTGAGTCCGTATCCCTCGAAAATAATTGAACCTGTTTTTTCCTCAAATTGTTTACAGACCTCGGGCGGAAGTGGCGCACCGCCCGAAAAACAGCCTATGAGCGATGTCAGGTCAAACTGGTCCAGCAGCGCGTGGTTGGTAAAGGCCACGAAAATCGTTGGGACTGCCGGCATCAATGTGGGCCGGTATTTTTGGACGGCTTTCAGGACTTCTGTAAATGGGGGATCGCCTGCACGGGGATCGGGGATACAGATCAGTTTGCTGCCCGAACCGCAGGCGGAAAGCATGGCGACGGTCAGACCAAAGCTGTGATACCACGGCAATACACCAAGGTAGGTGTGAAAGCCACCGTGCCGAATTTTTTCCGGTGGACCGTCCGGTTCGTGAGGAAGTCGGCCCCATTCCCCCAAGGCCAGAACATTATGATAAAAATTGGCATGCGTGAGAGCAGCGCCTTTGGGGCGGCCGGTCGTTCCACCCGTATAAATGATCAACGCAAGATCGTTCATGGGATCGATATCGACGACAGGTGGCTGTGGTTGGGCAGACGCCACCACATCATCAAAAAAGAGATGGCCGTCCTGATAGCTTTCCGCTTTGGGAATCTTACCTAACAGACTTCCCAGAAACCCTTTGATCCAGGGCAGGTAAGACTTGACGCTGCAGACAACCACATTTTCCACATCGGTGTCTTTGATAGCCTTGACGGTTGTGGGGTAGAACTGTGGGTGGTCCATGCAGAAGACCATCTTGGCGCCTGCATCACCCAGTTGGTAATTCAGCTCACTGGCGGTGTAGACAGGATTGCATGTTACACAGACGGCACCGGCTTTGATTATGCCAAAAAAAATGGCTGGGTAGTGCGGCAGGTTGGGGAGAAAGATGGCGACCCGGTCACCCTTTTTGATACCCTTGGATACCAGGAAATTGGCGATCCGGTCTGCGGTATCTTTTACCTGGGAATACGTTCGTGTCGCATCGTTAAAGATCGTGTATACACTATTCGGATATTTTTCCGCTGATTCATCCAGAATATTGTACAAGGGGTTGTCGTACCCGGAAACTTCCAGAGGTACACCTTTGGGCCATTTCTCACCGTGCCAGGGTTTATCCGCCATAATAATCTCCTTTGTTGATAGCATCGTGTCAGGTATTTAACAATTCTGGGATAGTATAGTGAAATGTCAAAGATGTGTCAAATAAGAAAGAAGGGTTCGAAGGGTAGCTCTTAGATTTTGGCTCATAGCTGTTGGCTGGTTTGCCAGCTAAGAGCTAAGTAAACACTTGCCCTTTATACAACCCAACAAACGCAACAAACTCAATGAACTCAATGAACTCAATGAACTCAATTCCCCTCCAACCCTTGTATCACCCTCGGACCCTCGAACCCCCAAGTTTTTACAGCCCCACAGCTTCATTGATCAGCACGATTTTGACCCTGTGTTTGGGGAATGATTTTTCCGTGATGGTCCATGTATTACATATGCGATCCGGACTGTTACACTCGTGACAATAAGCTGTTTTAGAACAGGGTGTCTTCTTGTCCAGCCGCATGGCATTGGCAGGTGCGGCGAAGTCCTTGATACGCGCCATGGCATCTTCAATATCAGGGACGATTTTATTGCGGCCTACCAGTACGATGACATGCTTCGGCCCGAATGTCAGGGCGCCGACCCTGTTGCCGATCATGTCGAGGTTTACCAGCTGCCCGTCTTCGGTAATGGCGTTGGTTCCGGTAATAAAGAGATCCACCATCAGCGACGCACGTTTTCGTTCCATCAATTCGGATTTTGAAAGAGACAGATCGATGGCGTCCACAACCTCCATGTCCTTGGCATCCTTGAGGGCCTGATACAGACCACTGGCCACAAATGTCATGGAGCCGCCCCAGGATATGCGTTGGGGTTTCAGTTGTGGGATGAGTTTTTCAAGGACAATGGTCTTGGCATCGGATATGCCGTCGGCGATGGTAACCTCAAAATTATTGGCTTCCAACTGTTCCTTGGTTTCGTTAAGTTTTATTTTCCAATACATTTCAACTGGTTGATCCATGGAGCTCCTCCTGATGGTTTATATTGTTTTTTGTGTCTATTGTGTTTGTTGTGTTGCTGACGGCCTTCAGGCAGGATAATTGCTAACGGTTCAATAGCTGTAGGTACGTCTCCAGTCCAACAACGCAATGAACGCAATGAACCCAATAAACCTGATAAACGATAGATCCCTAACACTCTCAATCGTTTATAGCTAGTTTCTCCTCAGCGGCTGAACAAATTCTTCCCGAATCACCCGATACAACTCTTCACCGATAGCGAGACCGATATCGATGAACTGAGGGCCGTATCGTTGTCCTGCATGGGTCCTGAAGGTCTGCTTGATTCTTTCGAGGCTTTTCATGCCTTTGGGGTAGTGTGCAATAAATGTTTCCAGGGGTGGATTCAGAAAGGAGACCATCTCCCAGATCGTGTCCGTAAAATTGTCCGGGCCCCATCGAAATTTATCGGCATCGTAGAGGCAGTCCGAAATGAGTTTTCCTTCGGGTGAATCAATCTCGATTTTATTCTTGAAGGCTTCATGATTCTGTATTGCAAGGCAGATATCCGCCACCTCTTTGGATGACAGGGGGAAATCCTGGAGAAGCTTTTTGGCAAATGCTGCCCCTTTGATGGCGTGATTTTTCTGTTTTCGCCGAATATCGTGAAGAAGTCCCGCGCATTGGACCAAAAGGACGTATCGGGTGATGGTTTGCCTGGAAAGCGGCATTCGTTGCCCTTCAATCAGAACCAGAGAGCCGGCTTCCAGACTGACTTTTACGGCATGCTGTAGACCATGCCCGAAATCGTCTTCGAGGTGTTCGGTGACGATGGTTTTGAGGTCGGAAATGTGCCTGCTTTTCTCCATCAGCTTGCGAGATGAGGCAATGGCGTCGGCTTCTTTCTTATAAAAATCGGGTGTAGGGAAACTGGAGACGATCTGACGGGCTCTGGTCCGAATCCTTGTGTAAATCGTCTCCATATCTCAAATCAGACGTTCTGGTGCAACGACAAGGGAGACCCGCAGACTTTCCATCTGCCGTCTTCTTTGACGATTTCTATGATTTCATCGAATGGATGGGTTTCACCTATGTGAAACAACTTGGTAATTAATGCGAAAACCGGGTTGATAGCGGTTCTTTTCTTGGCTGAAATGGAAACGGTTGCTTCTGAATCGCCAAGATACGTGGTGTGCGTCATGACATAGTAGAGCTTGCTTTTGAGGTAGATTTTATCGAATCCGCGATCCCTGGCCTGCTTTGTCATGCCATAGATATACTGCGCCACCGTGTCGATATCATCGACTGTTTTGCTGTCTTCGCATAAATAGTTCGCCATGGAGGGGTCTATTCTTAAATAAGCCTCTGTAAAAGCTACGGCTGTCTTGTAGGGTTTGTTGATACAATCGAGTGGGATCAGCAGTACCTGAACAACAATTCCAATACAAATCACTACAAGCAGTGGTACATACTTGCTTATATCTGGCATGGGCCTTTCCTCCTTATAAACATAATAGCCGGAGCATTCCTGAAATGATGTCTTCTGATAGCATGTAACGTCGTGTTAGACAAGGGTTCTTTAGCAGCGAAGTCGCGTCTAATAAAATTGTTCCATGATTTTATTCAGACTTGCTATTTCAGCACATATTCTGTACGAATTATCATCGCTTATGTTGAAATTTATAATGGTCAGCTTAGGTGGGAATAAGGGGGACATATGATCGACGGCAGGCATTGGGATTGGGAGACAGGCCAAAAAAAAATCCCCATGGCAGATTGGCGGGACCGGTTTGGATGGGTTGAAGAACCGTATGCCAGTCAGGATGGCGAAAAGGTGGCCGCTATCGTCAATACCGGTGAGGAGACTTTCAATGTATGTGTGAACGGTGATACATGGGAAACCGATTTTGACAAGATCTGGCATCTCAGATTCTTATCGGACGGGTGTTTGGCCGCCCTGGTGTCAGAGCAGGGCGAATGGACCGTAGCCATAGACGGTACTTCTTGGGAAAACATGTTCGGGTATGTATGGAACCCTCTTTACAGCCGAAACAGTGGCAGTGTAGCCGTGGCAGCCCAACAGGACATGCGCTACTGCATGGTATTGGACGGAAAACCATGGGACGAGACCTATGCCAACATGACCTATTTTACCTTGAGCGACTGTGGAACAAAAACCGCCGGCGCCGTCCAGGTTGTGGCTGCCGATTCAGGAGAGATTCATAAATTCAAGCAAGGAACATTTACAGCAGCCCTGCAGGGAAAAGCCTGGGATACGACGTTTGTCAATGTCTGGAATCTGACCATCAGCCCGGACGGCGAGCATCTGGCTGCGGAAGTTCGACAAAGTCTCTATGATTATACCATTGCCGTTGATGGCCTGACTTGGGATCGCACGTATACCTGTGTTTGGGAGCCTGTTTTCCATCCAAAAAAGAATCATGTGGTGGCTCCGGTTCGTGTGGGAGGGCATTGGATGCTGGCCCAAGATGGTGAACCTTTATGGGACCGGTCTTTTGTTCAACTGTGGCACCAGATGTTCAGTCCTGACGGCGATCGGATAGCGGCTGTCGTGGCGCCCAAATATGGCCGCTGGACCGTCGCTATTGATGGCTTGCCATGGAAGAGAAGTTTCAGAGATATGGTCACCGATGTTGTTTTCAGCCCGAATGGCAAACGGGTGGGAGCATTGGCCAAGGAGGGCCGGAACTGGTATGTGGTTACGGATGGCACTCCCTGGTCCAATACCTTTGATATGGCATGGCAGCCGGTTTTCAGCCCCGATGGGGAACATGTGGCCGCGAAGATCGAAAAGAACGGAAAGTTTTCGGTGGCGTTGAATGATCAACTGGGTTCCTATATGTGCGATGCAGCCTGGGACCCGGTTTTCAGCCCGGAGGGCGATAAGATACTTCTCAGATTTATCGAAGATGGCACCTATTACCGGCGAGTTGTACCTGTCGGTGAATTCGCGCGATAAGGGGGGATCATGCACGAAATTTATGGATTGTTGACCGGGCCGTTGGCTTGGGCGGCGTTCTTCATTTTTATCGGCGGCAGTTTCTATCGCCTGGCAGCGATGCTGGTCCTCGTATACAAGAAAGAAAAATTTATTTTTTCCTATATGAGTTGGAAATACAGCTTTCGCTCTATTTTGCACTGGATTGTTCCATTTGCCACGACTAACTGGAAAAAACACCCGGCTTTGACAATTGTGACATTCGCCTTTCATATCTGTCTTTTCCTGACACCTTTTTTTCTCCTGGCGCATGTCATTCTGTGGGATGAAGCCTGGCATCTCAGTTGGTGGTCACTCCCGGATAGCCTTGCCGATATGATGACCCTGGTGGTCGTGGGAGCCTGTATCTTTTATTTGATTCGAAGAATATCGCTTCCGGAGGTTCGATACGTCACATCTGCTTCAGATTATGTAATTCTGCTCATTGTTGCAGCGCCGTTTGTGACCGGATTTATCGCCTATCACCAGTGGTTCAACTATCCGTTGTTTCTCAATCTCCATATTCTTTGCGGAGAAATTTTGCTGGCTGCCATTCCATTTACAAGACTGAGTCACATGATATTTTCCCCGTTTACACGGGCATATATGGGATCGGAATTCGGCGCTGTAAGGCATGCAAAGGATTGGTAATATCACAGCCTATAACGACCCTCGGAGACACCCAATATGACTGAACCTGCTAAGAAGGAAGAATCTAAGGGACTAGACCAGGGAATTGAGGTCGGTGCGTCCAGCCTCACGGAAGGGAAGATAGAAGAGGTTATCCGGAGCGTCCTTGAGAATGAAACCGGGGCACGTCTCAAGACCTATGTAGACACCTGTATCCATTGCGGGTTGTGTTCGGAGGCCTGTCATTACTATTTGTCTCATGACAATGATCCGCGTTATTCTCCTGTGGGAAAGGTCAAACAGACCATGTGGGAGATGCTCAGAAAAAAAGGAAGGGTGTCACCTGAATTCATCAAAAAAGCCGCTGTTATCTCTCACACGGAATGCAACCTCTGCAAACGGTGTGCAATGTACTGCCCCTTCGGCATTGATATCGCATACATCATGAGCGTTGTCAGACGGATCATTCATCGACTGGGGGTTACACCCCTGTATATCCAGGATACGGCTCACAGCCACGCTGTTACCATGAACCAGATGTGGGTCAAAGGGGATGAATGGCCGGACACACTTCAGTGGCAGGAGGAGGAAGCCCAGGCTGAAATACCCACCCTGCGGATTCCCCTCGATAAGGAGGGGGCGGATATCATGTATTCCGTCATTGCACCTGAGCCGAAATTTCAGGCCCAGTTGATATACCAGGCTGCCGTAATTATGGATGTGGCCGGTGTCGATTGGACCATGCCTTCCGGTATCGGATGGGACAACAGTGATATGGCCATGTTTACCGGGGACAATGAAATCATGGGACGTATCAAGCGGACGCACTATGAGGCAGCCTCCCGGCTAAAGGTAAAACGGATTGTCATGGGCGAATGCGGACACGCTTTCCGATCGGTCTATGACATGGGAAACCGGTGGCTCGGATGGAGAGAGCCACCCATACCCATCGTACATGCCATCGAATTCTATTATGAATTGCTCAAATCAGGCAAAATCAAGATTGCTAAAAAATATGACCAGCCCGTCACCCTTCATGACCCCTGCAATGTGGTGAGGGGCGGAGGACTTCATGAAAAGGCCCGGTACGTGATCAGGGCCATTTGTGAGGACTTCGTTGAGATGCATCCCAACCGGGAGCACAATTACTGTTGCTCCGCCGGGGGCGGAGTGATTAACTGTGGACCACCTTATAAAATGACCCGCGTCCAAGGAAATAAGGTCAAGGCGGAACAGTTGTTTGCCGCAAAGGCCAAGGGTGCCAAGACCCTGGTTACCCCTTGCCACAATTGTCACAGCGGACTGGAAGATATCGTTCATCACTATGAAGTCGGCCTGGATCTCAAATTTATCAGTGATATACTGTACGAGGTCATGGAAAAGCCCATTTAACGAGGCGATCTCGCCGCATCCGCTGCGTTGCGGAACATTCGCGGTAGCAAGCTACAGCTTCATGGTCCGACGCCTTGCGGCTGCAACAACCTCGCCTCGTTAAACGAGGTAATCTTGTCGCATTCGCGGTAGCACAAGCTACAGCTTCATGGTCCGACGCTTTGCGGCTGCAACAACCTCGCCCCGTTAAACGAGGTAATCTTGTCGCATCAGTTGTGTTGGGAACCATTCGCAGTAGCACACTTTTTAGCAATAGGTGCCTTTATAATTAGACGTTCCAATTATCATTGCGGAATAGATGAGGAGAAAGAGGATGAGAAAACGTGGCGTTGGTCTACTGACGGTCCTGTTGCTGACTGTGTTTCTTCTTGTGGCTGCCTACTCTCAGGAGGAAATGG
>Ga0190293_1000594_pt1 | contig 12910 bp, 10 predicted proteins | sample 48693001_MG_FD_161671 | JGI IMG/M metagenome (GOLD analysis project Ga0190293, IMG submission 161671) | Hydrothermal vent microbial mat bacterial communities from Southern Trench, Guaymas Basin, Mexico - 4869-30-0-1_MG | ecosystem: Environmental > Aquatic > Marine > Hydrothermal vents >... | reverse complement strand
GCTGTGGATCGGATCATCAGGTATTGATCTCGGCGCGATGACCATCTTTTTGTATGCATTCCGCGAACGCGAAATGACCATCGATATGTACGAGGCGGTATCCGGGGCCCGCATGCACTCGAATTACTACAGGCCGGGCGGTGTGTACCGTGATCTGCCTGACAGCATGCCTTTGTACGAAGAAACAAAATGGACCAAGGGCAAGAAACTCAAGCAAAGAAACGAATGGCGTGAGGGTACCTTGCTGGATTTCATTGAGGCCTTCGCCCGTGACTTCCCGTCCAAGGTTGATGAATACGAAACCCTGCTGACCGATAACCGTATCTGGAAACAACGTACCGTCGGTATTGGTGTGCTGTCACCCGAACGGGCTCAGCAACTGGGTTGCACCGGCCCCATGTTGCGTGGTTCAGGTGTGGAGTGGGATCTGCGCAAAAAGCAGCCCTATGCCATGTACCACGAAATGGATTTTGATATTCCCGTCGGCATCAATGGCGATTGCTACGACCGCTACCTGGTTCGTATTGAAGAAATGCGCCAATCTGCAAGCATCATCCTGCAGTGTGTCGAGTGGCTGCGTGCCAACCCGGGGCACGTCATGTTAAAGAATTTCAAGGTTATACCGCCGAACCGTGAAGAAATGAAGGGTGATATGGAAGCCCTGATTCACCATTTCAAACTGTTTACCGAGGGCTACAGCGTACCGGAAGGTCAAACCTATGCGGCAGTTGAGGCACCCAAGGGTGAGTTCGGTTGTTACATGGTTTCAGATGGTGCCAACAAACCTTTCCGTGCCCATCTGAGGGCGCCGGGCTTTGCGCATCTTTCTGCCATGGACGAAATGGCGAGCGGGCATATGCTGGCGGATGTCGTGGCCATCATGGGCACGCTGGATATTGTATTTGGTGAGGTGGATCGCTGATGAGCCATAAAGCTGATTTCATTGCCGGTAAAAAAGACCTTCTGAACGAGGGTACCCGCGCAACGATAAATCATTGGAAAGATAAATTTCCGCCGGAGCACAAGCGCTCGGCCCTGATACAGGCGTTGCTGGCTGCGCAGGAGCAAAACGGTGGTTGGGTCAGCAAGGACATGATCGAGGCAGTTGCAGATTACATGGATCTGCCGCCGGTCTGGGCCTATGAAGTTGCCAGTTTCTACTCAATGATTGACCAGAAACCGGTCGGCAAGCACAAGGTTAATATCTGCACCAATATTTCCTGCTGGCTCAATGGTGCCGATGATCTCGTTAAACATGTAGAAAACAAGCTGGGTGTAAGCCTGGGTGAGACCACTGCAGATAATCGCATCACGCTGGTGGTCGAGGAAGAATGTCTCGCCGCCTGCTGCGGCGCGCCAATGATGGTGGTCGATGGCCATTATCACGAGAATCTTGATACCGATGAAGTTGACAAAATTCTGGATGGGCTGGACTGATGAGCGGGCATAACGTCGTATTTACCACCCTTGATGCTGAACAGCCATGGTCGATGGAGACCTACCTTGCCATCGATGGTTACCAGGCCTGGAGGAAAATCCTCGCCGAGAAAACCGATCCGGCGGACATCATTGAAAACGTTAAATCGTCGGCCTTGCGTGGACGCGGTGGCGCGGGTTTTCCGACCGGTCTGAAATGGAGCTTTATGCCGCGCTCCGCACCCGGCCAGAAATATCTTTTATGTAACTCGGATGAGTCCGAGCCCGGCACCTGCCATGATCGCGACATCCTGAGGTTTAACCCCCATGCCGTCATCGAGGGTATGTGCATCGCTGCATATTCCATGGGTGCCACAGTGGGTTATAACTACCTGCGTGGTGAATTCCACCATGAGCCGTTTGAACGGTTTGAAGAAGCTTTGATCGAAGCCTATACCGCTGGTCTGCTGGGTAAAAATGTATTGGGAAGTGGCGTTGATATGGACATTTATGCTGTCCTGGGCGCCGGTGCGTATATTTGCGGTGAAGAAACCGCCCTGATGGAATCGCTGGAAGGCAAGAAGGGCCAGCCACGTTTCAAACCGCCATTCCCGGCTAATTTTGGTCTGTATGGCAAACCCAGCACGATCAATAACACCGAAACACTGGCCTCGGTGCCGCATATCATGCGCAACGGCGGTGAGTGGTTCCTGAATATCGGCAAGCCCAACAATGGCGGCCCTAAAGTATTTTCTGTCTCAGGGCATGTAAACAAGCCCGGCAACTACGAAGTCCCCATGGGTACACCTTTCAGTGAACTGCTGGAAATGGCCGGTGGCGTACGTAACGGTAACAAGCTCAAGGGTGTGATTCCCGGTGGCTCTTCCATGCCGGTATTGCCCGCTGATGTGATGATGGAAATGACCATGGACTACGATGCGCTGGGTAAAGCCGGTTCGGGTCTTGGTTCAGGTGCGGTCATTGTTATGGATGAAACCACCTGCATGGTTAAAGCATGTACGCGGATCTCGCGGTTTTACCATATGGAATCCTGCGGCCAGTGCACACCCTGTCGTGAAGGCACTGGCTGGATGCACCGCGTTCTGCAAAGGATCGTTGACGGAAACGGCAAGATCGAGGATCTGGAATTATTGCGCTCGGCAGCCGGGCAAATCGAAGGCCATACCATTTGCGCGTTTGGTGAAGCCGCTGCCTGGCCGGTGCAGGGCTTCCTGCGTCAATTCTGGAATGAATTTGAATACTACATCGAGCACGGTCACTCGATAGTCGATGATCAAAAGGGGAATGCTGCATGAGCACGCAGCCAGCCAATACAATTGAAATGGTCAGCATCGAGATCGATGGCCGGCCGATGTCGGTGCCTAAGAACTCGATGATTATCGAGGCCACGGACAAAGCCGGAATCAGCATTCCGCGCTTTTGCTATCACGAAAAATTAAGTATCGCTGCCAGTTGCCGTATGTGCCTGGTGGATGTTGAAAAAGCGCCGAAACCGATGCCGGCCTGTGCTACACCTGTCATGGACGGTATGAAAGTCTATACACAGTCCCGTCGTGCGATTGATGCACAGCATGGTGTGATGGAGTTCCTGCTGATCAACCACCCGCTGGATTGCCCGATTTGCGACCAGGGCGGTGAATGTGAATTACAGGATCTGGCCATGGGTTACGGTCGCTCCGTTTCCCGTTTCAGCGAACAGAAACGCGTGGTTAAAGACCACAATATCGGGCCGCTGGTACAGACCGACCTGACCCGTTGCATTCAGTGTACGCGCTGTGTGCGTTTTCTGGATGAGATCGCCGGCACCAATGAACTGGGTATGTTTGGGCGTGGTGACCGTTCTGAAATCAGCACCTGTCTGACGCAGGGCATTGATTCTGAACTGTCCGGTAATGTGATTGACCTGTGCCCGGTGGGTGCGTTGACCAACAAGCCGTTCCGGTTTTCCGCACGGGCCTGGGAATTGATGGCCCGTCCATCGGTGGCGGCACACGATGGTGTCGGCTCCAACCTGTGGTATCACACACGGCGCGGCCGCGTGATGCGTGCAGTACCGAGAGATTGCGAAGCCAGCAATGAAACCTGGTTATCAGATCGTGACCGTTATGCACATTTTGGTCTCGGATCTGAGGACAGGGTGCTTGAGCCTATGATCAAGGTGGATGGCAAGTGGGCGATCGTGCCCTGGGATAAAGGCATACGTATCGCTGTCGAGGCGCTGCGGGGCGCCGTCACCGCGCATGGTGGTGCAGGGCTTGGCGTATTGATGTCACCCAGTGTATCCACGGAAGAGTATTTCCTCGCCCAGCGCCTGGCGCGCGGGCTCGATTGTCCGAATATAGATCACCGCGGTCGAGAACAGAATTTCGACGACGACAAGGCGCGCGGCCAGGCAGTTGCGTTCCAGTCTCCAATGGCGGCAATTGATACTGCAGATTCAATACTGCTGATTGGCAGCAATATTCGCCATGAAGCGCCCATACTGGGCCAACGTGTACGCAAGGCCTGGCGTAACGGTGCACAGGTGGCGGCATTGAACCCGGTGGACTGGAATTTCCATTTCTCCCTGGTCAGTAAATTAATTACAGCGCCTCAGAACATGGTTGCAGAACTGGCGGCACTCGCAAAAGCAGTTGCCAACGCAACCGGTAAAGCCATTCCCGAATTCCTGCAAGCCGCGTTAAACAGTAGTGAGCCGGCAGAGGCGCATACGGCAATCGCTGCAATGCTGAATGGTGACGGCGATAACATGCTGATCCTGGGGCAGGCTGCGATGGCGCATACACAGGCGTCCTGGTTGCGCCAGTTGGCTGCGTGGATCGCTACAGCAACCGGTGCAACGTTGAACATGGTTCCGCATGGTGGTAATTCCACCGGTGCCGCGTTGGCGGGTGCCTTGCCTTACCAGGGTGCCGGTGGCAGTGAGGTCGAAAACGGTCTCAATACCCGCGAAATGCTCACCACACCCGCGAAGGCTTACCTTCTGTGGGATATCGAGCCTGAATTTGATCTGGCTAACCCCGCGCTTGCCATGCAGGCACTGGATTCGGCAGAAACGGTGGTGGCCGTATCCACGTTTGCCAATGATGCTCTGAAAGAAACTGCTGACGTGATATTACCGTTGGCACCGCTGGCTGAATCCGAAGGCCTGTTTTATACATTCGATGAACAATCATTTGTGGTTAAGCCGGCAGTCAAAGTCTCTGGCCATGCCCGGTCGGGCTGGAAAATTCTGCGTCGCCTGGGTGCTGAGCTTGAGCTGGATGGTTTTTCCCAGGTAGATATCGCTTCGGTGCGTGATGAGATGCTCGCTGAAATAAGTGATGCGAACAATGCGGTAGAAGAAGTTGAACTGGCCGCACCCGAATTCAATACTGATCTTTACCGGGTGGGTGAAGTTGCAATGTACGCCGTTGACGGTTTATGCCGGCGCTCGGATTTTCTGCAACAGACGGTTCACGCCGATACTGCTTTTGTCGGCTTGAACCCCGATGATGCCGGCAGTAAAGGTCTGGTTGATGGCCGCGAACTTAAAGTCAGCCAGGGTGACGCGCATACGATACTTCCGGTTCGCATCTGCAATGAATTGCCCGCAGGGGCTGTTTGGGTGAAAACTGCAACCGATGCCGGCAGTGCATTGGGCGATAGTTTTGGGCCCATTAGTGTGGAGGTCGTCTGATGTTCGAGATGTTCGAACCAGTCATCAACTGGATTACGTCAAATTACCTGGTCTGGACGTTAATCAAGATCCTGGTGATTACCGTTCCGCTTATCACTGCAGTGGCCTTTTATACCTATTTTGAGCGCAAAGTGATTGGCTCCATGCAGATACGCATCGGGCCGAACCGCGTCGGGCCGTTGGGTCTGATCCAGCCGTTTGCCGATGTTTTCAAGCTGCTGTTGAAAGAAATTATCCTGCCGGCCAATTCCAACCGCTTTCTGTTTTTGATTGCACCGGTAATTGCCCTGGCACCTGCTTTCGCGGCCTGGGCGGTAATACCGTTCAACGATTTCATGGTGCTGGCGGATGTGGATGCAGGCCTGCTCTATGTGCTGGCACTGACATCGCTGGGTGTATACGGCATTATCATCGCCGGTTGGGCATCCAACTCCAAGTATGCCTTTTTGGGTGCGATGCGTGCTGCGGCACAGGCCGTTTCCTACGAAATAGCCATGGGCTTTGCCCTGGTGGGTGTATTGATCCTCGCCGGGTCGATGAACCTCCGTGAAATTGTGCTGGCCCAGCAGGGTGGCATATTTGACTGGTACTGGTTGCCCTTGCTGCCATTATTCGTGATTTACATGATCTCGGGCCTGGCGGAGACCAACCGCGCACCGTTCGATGTTGCCGAGGGTGAATCAGAAATCGTTGCCGGCTTCCACGTCGAGTATTCGGGCTCTGCATTCGCGGTGTTCTTTTTGGCTGAATACGCCAACATGATCCTGATTTCCGGCCTGACCGCTATTTTGTTTACCGGTGGCTGGTTGTCGCCGTTCGAGGGCGTGCCTGTACTGGGCGATACCTTCCTGGCTGAAGGCAGCATCTTCTGGTTCCTGGGTAAGACCGTCTTTTTTATGTTTATGTTCTTATGGTATCGGGCAACATGGCCACGCTACCGTTACGACCAGATCATGCGTCTGGGCTGGAAAGTACTGATACCGATAACACTGGTCTGGGTGATGCTTGCAGCCTTGATGACGGTTCTTGGCATCGTGGTAAAGGGTAGCTGAGGATGAAACGTATCTTCGAATATTTCCGTAGTCTGATGTTGCTTGAATTGTTGGCGGGCATGGGTCTCACCATGCGTCATATGTTCCGCCCGAACATCACCATTTTGTACCCGGAAGAAAAAACTCCAAAATCTCCCCGTTTCCGTGGCCTGCATGCGCTGCGGCGCTATCCGAACGGTGAAGAACGCTGCATTGCCTGCAAATTGTGTGAGGCTGTATGTCCGGCACTGGCAATCACCATTGAATCGACCCAGCGCGATGACGGCAGTCGCCGCACAACGCGTTATGAAATTGATTTGTTCAAATGTATTTACTGCGGGTTTTGTGAAGAATCCTGCCCGGTTGATTCCATTGTTCTGACCGACTTCCTCGAGTATCACTTTGAGGATCGTGACGAAGCCAATCTGAGCAAGGAACAACTGCTGGCGATCGGTGACCGTTTCGAGTCGAAGATTGCAGAGAATCGTAACAAGGATGCGGCCTACCGATGATTGTCCTGGAACTGGTTTTTTACGCTTTTTCGATTGTGATGGTGTTCGCAGCCATAGCTGTGGTTACCGTACGTAACCCGGTCTACGCCGTATTGTTCCTGGTGCTGACATTTTTCAGTGCTGCGGCAATCTGGATGCTGCTGGAGGCAGAGTTCCTCGCCATCATTCTGGTAGTGGTTTACGTGGGTGCGGTCATGGTGCTGTTCCTGTTTGTGGTGATGATGCTTGATATCAACCTGGTGCCATTGAAAGAGGGCTTTATCCGCTATCTGCCCGTTGCCGTACTGGTGGCAGTGGCCATGGCAGTCGAGCTATTGATGGTGTTGTGGAGCAAGGGCCGCTTCGGTGTGGAAATGTTTCCCATACCAACTCCCAATACCGCCGATTACAGCAATGCCCGGGAGCTGGGTGAACTGCTGTATACCAATTACCTGTTACCGTTTGAAGTTGCCGGCGTAATCCTGCTGGTCGCAATACTTGCAGCGGTTGCACTGACACTGCGGACCCGGCCGGGCATCAAAACCCAGAACCCGTCTGCACAGGTCAGGACCCGTCGGGATGAAAGCGTCCGGCTGGTGAAAATGAAATCAGAAAAGCCGCGGGGAGTTTGAGGAATCATCATGTTGACACTTGCTCATTTCCTGACCCTCGGCGCAATACTGTTCAGTCTCAGTGTTGCCGGTATATTCATTAACCGCAAAAACATCATCATCCTGCTGATGTGTATTGAGCTGATGTTGCTGGCGGTCAATATGAACTTTATCGCGTTTTCCCGTTTCCTGGGCAATCTCGACGGGCAGATATTTGTATTCTTTATTCTGACGGTGGCGGCGGCCGAGGCGGGTATTGGTCTCGCTATCCTGGTTGTACTTTTCCGTAACCGGCAGACCATCAACGTTGCCGAACTGGATGATCTGAAAGGATGAACATGTCGTTGCAAACCACTCTGCTGCTGATAGTGCTGGCGCCATTGGGCGGCGCGATTCTGGCCGGTTTCTTCCGCAACCAGATAGGCCGGGTTGGCTCACATACCGTTGCGATAGCGGGCGTGACATTATCATTCACATTATCAGCCTGGCTGCTCATGCAGCAGATCGAAGGTACGCTGCAGACGGTGAATATGACCGTTTATACCTGGATGGTGGCCGATGGTATCCGCTTCCAGGTTGGCTTCCTGATAGACCACCTGACCACCTTGATGATGACTGTCGTGTCATTTGTTTCACTGATGGTACACATCTATACAATCGGCTATATGCGTGATGACCCGGGTTATCAGCGCTTCTTCAGCTATATTGCCCTGTTTACCTTCTCAATGCTGATGCTGGTGATGTCCAACAACTTCATGCAGTTATTCTTTGGCTGGGAAGCGGTTGGACTGGTGTCCTACCTGTTGATCGGCTTCTGGTTTAACCGGGAGTCTGCAATCCAGGCAAACCTGAAAGCCTTCCTGGTAAACCGTGTAGGTGATTTTGGATTCCTGCTGGGCATTGCCGCAGTATTGCTAACTTTTGGCACGCTGGATTATGCAGAAGTTTTTGCCCAGGCCAGTGGTGCTGTTGATCAGACACTTTCAGTTCCCGGCGGTATGGAATGGAACATGCTGACCTTTATCTGCGTGTGCCTGTTCATTGGCGCCATGGGTAAATCAGCACAAGCCCCGTTACATGTGTGGTTACCGGATTCAATGGAAGGCCCTACACCGATTTCAGCCCTGATCCATGCTGCCACAATGGTAACGGCCGGTATCTTCATGGTTGCAAGGATGTCGCCCCTGTTTGAGTTGAGCGACGCAGCACTGAGCTTTGTCATGCTGATTGGCGCTATAACCGCGCTTTCAATGGGCCTGATTGGTATTGTGCAGAATGATGTCAAACGCGTGATTGCCTATTCAACCCTGTCGCAACTGGGTTATATGACGGTAGCGCTGGGTGCTTCGGCCTATTCAGCGGCGATATTCCACCTGATGACGCATGCGTTTTTCAAAGCGCTGCTGTTCCTTGGTGCAGGTTCCGTGATTATTGCCCTGCATCACGAGCAGGATATGCGCCATATGGGTGGTTTGAGAAAATATATGCCCGTCACCTGGTTGACGGCCTGGGTCGGCACGCTGGCACTGGTCGGTTTCCCGTTCTTCGCCGGTTTCTATTCCAAGGACATGATTATCGAGGCGGTGGCAGAGTCCCATCGCTGGGGTAGCAGTTTCGCCTACTTTGCGGTGGTGGCCGGTGTGTTGATTACCGCCATCTACAGCTTCAGGTTGTTATACCTGACATTCCACGGCAAGGAACGCTTTGAAGTGGTCCACGATGGTGGTGAACATCTGCCATCCGGACAATTGGCTCATGCACCCAAGGAATCACCACTGGTGGTTACCATTCCGCTGATCCTGCTGGCCATACCCTCTATCTTCATTGGCTGGATGACCATCGAGCCGGTGCTGTTCGGCGGTTGGCTGGAAGATTCCATCTTCGTGCTGGATAAAAACAATGTTATGGCAGGGCTGGGCGAGCATTTCCATAGCGCCACTGCAATGGCCCTGCACTCAATTCACACACTGCCTTTCTGGTTGATGATCACCGGTCTGGTGCTGTCGACAGTAATCTATCTGTTCCGGCCTTCGATTGCGGATGCGATCCAAAAACGTATGCCGGCCCTTTACCGCTTGCTTGATAACAAGTATTACTTTGACGAGTTCTACCAGAAGTTTTTTGCCAACGGCAGCGTAAGGCTGGGCAAAAACCTGTGGCAGAAAGCAGATGCGGGTGTGATTGATAACGGTATTGTGAACGGCTCGGCCCGCGTGGTTGAGTGGGTGGCAGCGCGGGTACGCCGCTGGCAGACAGGGTTCCTGTATGACTATGCCTTTGCCATGATTATTGGACTGATCAGTATATTGGCAGTCTGGTTAGCGATGGTGCCACGATGATGAATGGGACAATGAACGGATTTCTACTCAGTATTTTGATCTGGTTGCCCATATTGGGCGCAGTGGTGGTAGTGGGTGCCGGTGAACATCGGCCATCGATGGCGAAGGGACTGGCTTTACTGATTTCATCGGTAACGTTTTTGCTGGGCCTGCCCTTATTCTTTTCGTTTGATACCTCAACTGCCGCGATGCAGTTTGTAGAGTTACGGCCCTGGATAGAGACCTTCAATATTCAGTATTACCTGGGTGTCGACGGCTTTTCTGCACCATTGATACTGCTGACCCTGTTCTTCGGCGTGCTGGTGGTGATTGCCGGCTGGCGCTCAATTGAAAAGAGCGTCAACCAATACATGGCAGCTTTCCTGGTGATGGAAGGGTTGATGATCGGCGTGTTCTCAGCGCTGGATGGACTGCTTTTCTACGTATTCTTTGAAGCCATGTTGATCCCGATGTTCCTGGTGATCGGTATATGGGGTGGGCCGCGCCGGGTGTACGCGACCATCAAGTTCTTCTTATATACCTTCCTTGGCTCGGTGTTCATGCTGATCGGTCTGATCTACCTGTATCTTCAGTCTGGTACCTGGGACATCCTGGCATGGCACGAAATGCCGCTGGGCTTCACGGCTCAGAAATGGCTTTTCCTCGGGTTCCTGGCAGCGTTTGCCGTCAAGATCCCGATGTTCCCGGTACACACATGGTTGCCCGACGCACACGTTGAGGCCCCAACCGGTGGTTCCGTTATCCTGGCGGCCATCATGTTGAAGATCGGTGGTTACGGTTTTATCCGGTTTAGCTTGCCAATTACCCCGGATGCATCTGCAGCCCTGGACTGGCTGGTTATCGGCCTGTCATTGATCGCCGTGGTCTATATCGGTTTTGTGGCCCTGGCACAGCAGGATATGAAAAAGCTGATCGCTTATTCGTCCATCTCACATATGGGTTTTGTAACCCTTGGCCTGTTTGTTGCCTTCGCGATATACCGCAATACCGGTGGTGTATCAGGCGCAGCCCTGGGTGTCGAAGGCGCGATGGTGCAGATGGTCTCACATGGCTTTATCTCCGGCGCACTGTTCCTGACCGTGGGTGTATTGTATGACCGTGTGCATAGCAGAATGATCAAGGACTACGGCGGTGTGGCCAATACCATGCCCTGGTTCGCCATATTCGCGGTGTTTTTCCTGATGGCCAATTCAGGTCTTCCCGGGACAAGCGGTTTCGTCGGTGAATTCATGGTCATCCTGTCTGCTTTCCAGGCCAATTTCTGGTTTGCATTCCTGGCAGCGCTGACCCTGATCCTGGGTGCGGCTTACAGCCTGTGGCTTGCCAAGCGGGTCATATTTGGTTCCGTGGTCAACCACGAGGTGGAAAATTTGCAGGATATCAATGCCCGCGAGGCACTGGTGCTTGGCGTACTGGCAGTGGCCATATTGTTTGTTGGCCTGTGGCCGCAACCACTGGTGGACATGATGCAGGCGTCTGTCGATCACCTGTTACAACACATCATTCAATCGAAGGTTTTATGACATGAACAGCGCCCAAATGTTATTAGCTGCTCCTGAGGCCTGGGTCCTGATAATGGCCTGTGTGATCATGATCGTTGATCTGTTTCTGCGTGAACAGCGGCGTGGAATCATCCACATGCTGGCGATGATGACAGTTATTTTCGCAGCCATTATTACCATGCGCGCTGACTACCTGGTAGATGGTGTGCAGGCGGTGACCGCCTTCAAGGGCAGTTTTATCCGCGACCCGATGGGTGATGTGCTGAAGGTATTCAGTTTTGTGATCATGGGCCTGATATTTACCTATTCAAAATATTACCTGCGAAATTTCAACATGTTCCGCGCGGACTTCTTCACCTTGAGCCTGTTTGCGCTGCTTGGCGTTATGTTGTTGATCTCAGCCAACAGCATGCTGATGATCTATCTCGGTCTCGAGCTGATTTCCCTGTCAGTTTATGCGCTGGTTGCATTTGACCGTGACTCAGGCCGTGGCTCCGAATCCGCCATGAAATACTTTGTGCTGGGCTCGATGGCATCCGGCATGCTGTTATACGGTATGTCCATGATCTACGGCGCTACCGGCAGTCTCCTGTTGCCGGATATTGCCGAGGCCATCAGCACCCAGGGGACAGATGATATCTTGCTGGTCTTCGGCCTGGTATTCGTGGTCGTGGGTATTGCATTCAAGTTCGGTGTTGTACCGTTTCACATGTGGATACCCGATGTGTATGAAGGTGCGCCGCCTGCAGTCACACTGTTTATTTCATCGGTGCCGAAACTGGCCGCGTTTGCAATGGCCTATCGTTTCCTGAGTAGTGGCCTGGGCGATTTACATGTCCATTGGCAGGGCATGCTGGCGAGCCTCGCGGTGCTGTCCATTATTCTCGGTAATCTTGCTGCGATCATGCAGACCAATATCAAGCGCATGCTGGCTTACTCGACTATTTCCCATATGGGTTTTGTCATGCTGGGCCTGTTGCCGGGCACTGCATTCGGTTTTGGCGCTTCGATGTACTACGTCATCGTTTACGGCCTGATGTCAGTCGCAGCTTTCGGCATGGTTATATTATTGAGCACCCGCGGTGTTGAGGCAGAAAACCTGGAAGACTTCAAAGGCCTGAATCAGCGCAACCCGTTTTATGCGGCAATCATGGGCCTGGTTATGTTTTCCATGGCGGGCGTGCCGCCGATGGTTGGTTTCTTTGCCAAGTTAATGGTACTCAAGGCAGTCATAGAAGCCGGCATGATGTGGCTGGCCATTGTCGCCGTGGTCCTTGCTGTGATCGGTGCGTTCTATTACCTGCGCGTCATCAAGTACATGTACTTCGATGAAGCAGAGGACGAAACCACCATAACAGCACCGGTGGACTTCGGCGCTGCGCTGACCTTAAACGGTTTAATGATCCTGGGTCTCGGTATTTTCTCGAGTTCTTTGATCGCTATTTGCATGACAAGTTTTGCCGGCATCTAGTGCTTGATTTATCGCTGGATTGTCCCGGCAAAACGACCGTCATCCCGGAATTTGCGTAGCAAATATCCGGGATCTCCATCCGTTTACCATAATATTAAAAGAGTCCCATTTTCGGTATTCCGGGAGCGTGAGGAGGTCCCGGATAATGCTTTGCATTTCCGGGATGACGGTGCCTGTATTTGAGATTTTCCAGTTCTTTCTAAATCCATGGTACTCAACTCTTGTAATATTCGCATCGAATCATTATCATGCCCTCCTTGCTGATGCGGGGTGGAGCAGTCTGGCAGCTCGTCGGGCTCATAACCCGAAGGTCGCAGGTTCGAATCCTGCCCCCGCTACCAAATATTTA
>Ga0190293_1000593_pt1 | contig 12926 bp, 11 predicted proteins | sample 48693001_MG_FD_161671 | JGI IMG/M metagenome (GOLD analysis project Ga0190293, IMG submission 161671) | Hydrothermal vent microbial mat bacterial communities from Southern Trench, Guaymas Basin, Mexico - 4869-30-0-1_MG | ecosystem: Environmental > Aquatic > Marine > Hydrothermal vents >... | reverse complement strand
CACTGCGGCACCGACCATCGGTTCGGTCATCCTTGCTGCGATCTTGCTGAAGCTCGGTACGTATGGGTTCATCCGTATCGCTATCCCGATCCTCCCCCAGGAGGCCCTGCGATGGGCGCCGTTTATCGGTGTCCTCGCCGTGATCGGCATCATCTACGGTTCGTTTGCATGTCTCGCCCAGACCGACATGAAGCGTCTCATTGCGTACTCGTCTGTTGGTCACATGGGCTTCGTGATGCTCGGTATCGCAACGATGACGGACATCGGGATCAACGCAGCCATCATCGGTATGGTCGCCCATGGGCTCATCACTGGCCTGCTCTTCTTCATTGCAGGCTCGATGTCCCACAGGTACCACACAAGAGACATGCGCCGCATCGGCGGATCCATGATCCTGATGCCGAAGATGGGTGTACTCCTTGGTTTCGCCGCAATGGCATCACTCGGACTCCCTGCGCTTGCTGGTTTCTGGGGCGAGTTCATGGCGCTGCTCGCTTCATGGGACCCCAACCCTCTGATAGGTGAGACCTCGCTGTTCAGGGTTCTGATGGTCTTCGGTGCCATCGGCACTGTGCTCACCGCGGGGTACATGCTGTACATGCTGCGTAATGTCGACTTCGGGGAACCTTCAGATGAATGGGCAGGAAAGACGTTCATGGATGTTGACACCGCTGAGTGGCTGGCATGGACACCCCTCATCATCCTGACGATCGCGGTCGGCATCTTCCCTGCGCTGATCTTCGATGCGACGAACGATGCTGTGATAGCGCTCGTCTCGAAGGCCTTCGGAGGCTGACGTGTTCGACCTCGACTACCACGCGCTGCTCCCAGAGGGCATTCTCGCCTTAACGGTGTTGGCCACGCTTGTGGTCGATCTCGTCACGCGCAAGAAGAAGCTCGTGGCCGTCACCGCGATGATCGGCCTCTTTGCGGCACTGGTTCCAGTTGTGACGCTCGCCTTCTGCGATAGTCTCGACGTCTGTGTGTCAACGGGAGCCGAACGAGTTCTGTTCGGTGGTTCCTACGTCGTGGACGGCTATTCGCTCGTCCTCAAGGCGACGTTCATCTCCGCAGCCTTCGTGGTTCTTCTCCTTTCTGTTGCCTACCTCGAGTCTGGCCGCTTTCTGTACAAGGGTGAGTACTACTTCCTGCTTATCGCCTCGGCACTCGGTGCGGTTGTGATGGCATCGTCGAGGGACTTCATCACGATGATCGTTGCCCTTGAACTCGTCACAGGGCCAGCCTTCCTGCTTGTGGGTTGGCGAAAGGGAAACGAGAAGTCGAACGAAGCCTCGATCAAGTTCTTCATCACTGGCGTGCTTGCGCTTGCCCTCACATTGTTCGGTGTTTCGTTGCTCTATGGCCTCACGGGATCCCAACAGTTCGACGGCATCGCAGCCGCCGCATCGAGCCTCCAGGACGTCCCACTGTTCATCCTCGGCGTCATCTTCGTGATCATCGGGTTCGGCTTCAAGGTGTCTGCGGTACCGTTCCATCTCTGGACACCTGACACCTATGAGGGTGCCCCTTCACCGGTGACGGCGTGGTTGTCCGTTGGGTCGAAGGGCGCTGGTTTCGTGGGACTCCTTTCGATCGCCTATCTCGCTCTGCCATCCGTTGCGAACATCTGGGGCCCGATGTTGTGGGTGCTGGCCGTGGCGTCAATGTTCTTTGGCAACCTCGTCGCTATCAAGCAGACGAACATCCTGCGACTGCTCGGATACTCATCGATCGCCCAGGCAGGGTTCATGCTCGCCCCATTTGGGGCCTCAGCTGCTTCGGGCGCAGACGAGCTCGCAGCTCAGTTCGCGGCCACCGTTACGTACTTCATCATCTACGCCGTGATGAACCTCGGAGCGTTTGCGATAGTGATAGTGATCGGTTCCCGCCTCGGATCCTACGAACTCAAGGACTGGCGTGGTCTCAGCCGGTACGCACCCGGCCTGGCGCTCGGCCTCGCAGCGTTCTTTATGTCCCTCGCGGGGATTCCTCCACTCGCTGGCTGGTTCGCCAAGTTCGCCATGTTCACAGCGACTATCAGCGTTGGCAACTGGTGGGGCTACTCGATCGCCATCATCGCTGCCATCAATGCCGTCATCGCGTTCGTGTACTACGCAAAGGTCGTCAAGATCTCGTTCTTCGAGCCTGTACCTGAGGGCCTCGATGTCGCGATGCTTGAAGATGTCCCTGTCCCCGGCCCGATCGGGTTTGCTCTCGCCCTTACCGGTTTCGGTGTGATCCTTCTCGGTGTCTATCCAGGCCTCGCAGCCAACCTCGGCGAGTTCACCACCCAGATCTTCGCCAGCGCCGGGTTATAGGAGAAGAGGTACCTGGTACTTGGTACTCGGTATTGCTTGTTGATCTACTTGGGCCTTCTCGACGTCAGGTTTGATTTCAGGTGTCTGGTTTCTGGCGTCTGTATTCTGGGATCTGCCCGATGTACGTGTGTCCGAGTCTGGTGGTCCATTGGGGTGTGCCGTCTTCGAGTCTTTGGTAGGTCCAGCCGTGTTGGTGTTTGATCCTGTGATCGTGGCGGCAGAGCGCTGCGAGGTTGCAGTCACAGGTCTCGCCGCCGTCTTGGACGGCCAGCGTGTGGTCGATGTCGCAACCTCGGGCTGGCATACGGCATCCGGGGAACACACAGGTTGTGTCTCGTGCCTGAATCCGTCGTTTCTGCCGTGCGGTGGGTTTACGTGTCGGGGTGACCACATGGGTCGGTTCGCCAGTGGTTTCGTCACAGATGATGACGCGAAGCTTGCCCTCGGTGTCGTTGGCGATCTTGCGTGCAACGTCGGCAATGACAGGCCCGAAACCGGCCAACTCACCCGGATTATCTGCAAGACCGGTGAGGGTCTTCATCGTGACCGTGACATCCACGTTGCCACCAGGGTGCCCCGCGTCTTGGCTCAGGCCGTTGAGGTGGTCGATGAGCACGTCTGTTCGTAGCTGGTCCATGGTCCGGGTCTCACCGTTAGTGCCATGGAGACTCTTGGCCATTGCGTGGATACGGTTCCCGATCGCTGCAGCTTCATCTGCTGGCAGGTCATAGGCGTACAGGTTCGCTGTGCCGGCATCGGTCGGCTCGATCACAATCCGACGTTCAGAGACAGCAGCCTCGTATCGGTCTTTGGCTTCGTCAGGGTCAGTTTCGATACACAGCGTCTTGAGGCGTGCACGCAACTCACCCGTCGTCAACCGGGGTGCATCTTCTGCGATGTCATCGACCACGGCCCACGCAGTGGCATCGGACAGGTGCATGGTGCCGCGTTCGATCACCTTTGCACGGCGCACATCGATCACGCCCGATGCCAGCATGTCGAAGAGGCGGGGGAGACGTTGATGCAAGTCAAGAGCGAAGCACATCTCGACATCAGCAGCATGCCGAGTTAAGTTGAGTGCGACCCTGACCTCAGCCGCTGCCATCTCGGCAGCCTCGACATCGGGCTGGGAATATCCGTCGTACGTCAACATGGTGGTGTTCACTGCAGCCATGTCCTGATAGATGGCTGCTTGGTAGTACGACGCCATCCGTTGGTGGGCACGCAAAACGATCACCTGGTCATGTCCAGACAGTTTCGACACCTCAAGCGATGCCAGGAACGCACCCATGACAGGACCGGGAGCCATATCATCGAGATGGGCTGGTATCCCGTCATAAACCGGCACTGCAGCAGTCGACGTGGGCATCCCCACAGGAGGTTCAACGCCAAACGGAAGATCCTCCGCCGTCACTCCGAAGTATGCTCTCTCGGTCATACCCACAACGTATCGCACGCCTATGACACAAACGAGATGCCAGATACCAGAATGCGTTGCACGCGAGTTGTCCGCCATGGCTGTCGAGCTGTTCCCTCTGTATTCGGGACGGCAACTCAAGATCGGCGACCACCTGTCACGCAGGTCTCTCCCTGTTCTGGCCGTTCTAGGGGCGTCAGTTCGTGTTGTCGGTTGGCGCCAGCGAAGTCGGCGGTGTGGCCTCTTGCTCGTCGGCTGGTGTGGCTTGTTCCGTTGCGGACCACGTCGCCTCGTCAACCTCAATCACAGCAGCCAGTATGTCGTCGAAACGTTCTTCGTCGCTCCGTGTGGAGATGTCCCCGTCGTTCAATGTCGCGTGGAGGAATGCGGTCGCGTCGTCAGTATCCCTCCACACGGCCACGGGTTCGTTCTGGTTGAAGACGATCGCTGCCGTGTGACCACGGACGTCTCCTGACCGAACAAGGCCCTGATCGGTGGTGCGACCTGCTGTCTGGTACAAGTTGCTCTCGAATCCAGCTTCACCCCAACTGTCGACCATCAGACTGACGGCCCCTGAGGTCCCCCCCGCTGCTGTGACGTCCTCCCACCTCGCTATCTGTGAGGCATAGCCAGGCTCGTCGTAGATACCGGGAAGTCGACCCTCGAACACGACACGCATGCCCGACGGTGGATCCGCGATCGTCCAACCGGGAGCGGGTGCAGCATCCACAAGCTGTTGGGCGAAGTCCACCAGGTCAGATGATTCAACACCGAGACCAGTGATATACACGGATCCTCCGGTCACGATATCGGCAGAGAGCACTCTCCTGTCACCATCTTCGAGCAGGAAGAACGTTGTTCCATCGATCGTGAACTGTGCGGAGGACTCAGCCTCTGCAGTTCCGCTCCCCACGTAGTCAGATGGGTGATCGTTGGTCTCGATCCAGATCATGGGTGCCTCGATCGAATCGGCACTTCGGCGGAGCACCTGGAGATATGGCATGACCTTGGCAGCCAATTCAGCATCGGGAGGAATGAACTCCGAGTACGCCGCCACCCACTCAACTGTGGTGCCCGCCAACGTCAGCTGACCAGTGTCGAGAGCAAGACGCGGGAGTGGCCAGGGTTCCCCGTTTGGTAGGACCGCTGCGGGTGCGAGAGTCTCCGCAGGGACTCCCGTCGTCGCTGTAGCCCCAACAGCAGAGTCCACACCCTGATCGCCACCAGCCGTAACGAGGAATGTCGTACCCAGACCAACGCCTACCAGCACAACGATCGCAGCGGCCACGAGTAACTGACTCGCTGGATGGCGTTGTACGGATGTATCAGCGACGACCTCGTGAAGCCTGTCGTCTGCCCGGGTATCTGCTGCAATGGATTGCAACGTTTTACGGAGAAGTGTTTCGGTGTCTTTCATGACTTCAGTTCCCTCTCTAGCCTCTTGAGCCCACGGTGGATGAGCGACTTGACCGTTCCGGGTCTTGTCTGCATAACGTCAGCGATCTGGTCGATCTTCAGGTCGTCGTAATAGCGGAGAACGAGTGCCGCCCTCTGGCGAGGAGTGGTCACCTTGAGTGCCTGCCACATCTCATCAAGGGCAGGGAGAGGAACGGGCGTCGGGCCAGGTTCACGGTTGGTCCACTCAAGGCGTCGGCGCCGCATGTGGGAGATGCAGCGGTTCACCACGGCGGTGCGTAGATATCCGCCCGGGTTGGTGACAGTTCCCCACTTGCGGTGCAGGTCCAAGAAAGCATCGTGCACGATGTCCTCGGCTTCAGCGTTCGAGCCAACGATCTGATACGCCATCCTGACCATTGCGGGTTGCTCGCGGCGATACACGGCCGTGAACCCGGCTACCACCGGTTTGTTGGTCTCACGCGAGGTCCGTCGGTTTGCGACTGAGAATGTCATGTCTTGCTCATCCTTGTAGTCCATTCAATACAACGACGAATACCAACGCAGGAACGTTGCATCGAATCTGGGCACTCCGCCAGAGTTCGTGTCGCTCGGCATCGGTAGCTGACTATGAGCTACTCTGCTCCCCATGTCCATTCCGTCAACCGTCGATAACCTGGAAGCTGCGTTCGTGGCGAACGGCTATGTGCCTGAGCGGAGCTTGTCCGTTGCGGTCCATCTTGCGATTCAGATGGGGAGGCCACTGTTCGTCGAGGGTGAGCCTGGGGTAGGCAAGACGGAGATCGCCAAGGTGCTTGCATCGATCACTGGCGCTGACCTGATACGGCTGCAGTGCTATGAGGGACTCGATGCCTCCCATGCCCTCTACGAGTGGGACTACGCACGCCAGATGCTTGCCATCCGACTTCTGGAGGCATCAGGTCAGGGTGTGGACGTCCACGACATCATGAGCGAGGAGTACCTCATTGCGCGCCCGTTGCTCCAGGCGATTCGCCGGGCATCCGATGGACTCCCGACGGTCCTACTCATTGACGAACTTGACAGAGCAGACGAGGAGTTCGAGGCGTATCTTCTTGAATTGCTGTCGGACTTCCAGATCACGATCCCGGAGGTCGGCACGGTCAAGGCGGAGACGCCACCGATCGTTGTCATCACGTCGAACAGGACCAGGGAGATCCACGATGCGGTCAAGCGCAGGTGCATCTACCACTGGATCGACTATCCAACCGTCGACCGTGAGGTTGCGATCCTCCACAAGAAGGCACCCGAGACCTCCGATACGCTCTCGCGAGAGCTCGCGGCCGCAATGCACAAGCTCAGGGAACTCGATCTGTTCAAGGCGCCAGGTGTTGCGGAGACCGTCGACTGGGCCAAGGCATTGCAGGTACTCGGTGAGGTCGAACTGTCACCCGAAGCCATTGACGCAACCCTCGGCGTGATCGTCAAGTACGAAGAAGACATCCAAACCGTCCGCAACGCGGGTGTCGAGACCCTTCTATGAACCTCGACGGCGAGATAGCGGCGCGCAACGTCGTCGTGTTCGTTCGAAGGTTGCGGGCGGAGGGGTTCTCCGTTAGCCCCCAGACGACGGGTCGCATCGTCGACGCAGCCGCCATTGTTGGCCTGAGCAACATGAGCGACTTCAGAGCTGCATGCCAGGCCGTCGTTGTCACGAAACACGACCAGATCGAACCGTTCAACGAACTCTTCGACGAGTTCTTCTCCGGCTCGTACGTGGTCTCCCTTGACTCTGTGATAGACAGGATCGTTCAAAGGACCGACTCTGGTGGCAGGGCGAGGATCGGTGTCGCGCTCAGCGATGTTCCTCCCGACGTGGATGAATCCGAAGAGGTCTACGAGGTCGGTGGAGGCTCCTACGGTGAGCGCTTGATGGATGTGGACTTCTCGGAACTCGACGAGGACGAGGCTGCTGCGGTGGCAGCGATGCTTGATGCGATGATCTGGAGCCCCACCTCGGTTCGCTCCCGAAGGTGGCGTCCTTCTGCGAGGGGAACTGTCCCCGACCTGCGCAGGACGATGCGGCTGGTGACCGGGCCGAAGGGAGACCTGATGCCGCTCGCATTCACCGAACGGAAACGAAAGCAACGTCCGCTCATCGTACTCGCAGACATCTCAGGGTCGATGGAGCGGTACTCAGAGATGCTGCTCCACTTCATCCACGGTGCCCAACACCGATTTCACGGTGTCGAATCATTCGTGTTTGCGACAAGGCTCACTCGTATCACCAGACAGCTCCGAAGAAGGAACCCCACAGAGGCGATCGCCAGTGCAGCCAAGGCGGTCCCTGATTGGTCCGGTGGTACACGCATCGGTGAGGCGATAGCGGCCTACAACAGCCAGTGGTCGCGCCGTGTTGGCGGGGGAGGGCCGATCGTTCTTGTTATCTCTGACGGCTGGGACACGGGTGATCCTGACTACCTTGCTCTCGAGATGAGAAGGCTTGCACGAGCATCCCATAGGGTCATCTGGCTGAACCCGCTAGCTGGCCGCGCCGGGTTCGCACCCGAGGCGCGCGGCATGGCGGCTGCGCTACCCCACGTCGACGACTTGTTGGCAGGTGGAACAGCCCGTAACCTTGCCGACCTGATAGATCTCTTACAATCCGCAGGCCGACGGGGAAGGAGCGCTGCAGCGCAATGAAGGAAGTACTCGACGTCTATGAGCGGTGGACGGGCCAGGGCAAAGATGTTGCGGTCGCCACCGTTGTGAACGTGAAGGGCTCGGCCCCACGGGGGATCGGATCAAAGATGCTCATCTCGTCTGACGGTGAGATGGAGGGAAGTGTGAGCGGCGGATGCGTCGAGAACGATGTGCGTGAGCACGCGGCGTCGGTCCTCTCCTCTGGCACCCCGAGGCTTGTGACCTACGGCATTGCCGATGACGATGCGTTCGAAGTTGGTCTGACGTGCGGAGGCACGATCGAGGTCTACATCGCACCATGGTGAAGCCAACGATCCCAGCAATTGCCCACCTCACGGAGGCCGAGCGCCTCGGGGCAACACTCACGGTCATCGACGGACCTGACCTCGGTAGCACTGTTGTTGTGGACCGAGCAGACGGGGTCGTTGCAGGCGACGGCGGTGAGTGGCTGACCGACGAGATGCTTACAGATGCCGATGCCCTGATGGACCGCGAGGAGAGCAGATCGCTCGTCTACGGGGAGAGGCGGGTGTTCATCGACACGATCGCGCCTCGTCCCACGATGCTCATCTTCGGAGCAGGACACATCGCCCAGCCGTTGTCAGTCATCGCACGCGAACTCGGCTTCAGAGTGGTCGTCGCCGATGCCCGCGCTGCATGGGCGACGCAGGAACGATTCCCTGACGTGGACGAACTCATCGTTGCGTGGCCAGGGAAGGTGTTCGACCACATCGAACCAGACTCGAAGTTGTACGTCGTGATGCTGAGCCATGATGCAAGATTCGAGATCCCGGTTTTCGAGGCGGTGCACAACACACCGATCAAGTACCTCGGCGCAATGGGATCGCGGAGGACTCACGCGATGCGTGTTGAGCGCCTCAGGGCAGATGGCTGGACTGATGAGCAAGTCGATGCGATTCATGGACCTATCGGCCTTGACCTGAGAGGTAAGACGCCTGCAGAGACTGCGGTCGCGATAGCGGGTGAGATCATCCTCGTCAGGTATGGTGGTGGTTCTGCGCTCTCACTGAGCGGTACCGATGTTGCCATTCACGGCGTGTAGGAGGACACATGGAGATCACCGAACAGTTCGTCGTGACCCAACCAATCGAGTCCGTGTGGCCACTCTTCCAGGACGTCCCTGAACTCGCTCGGTGCCTCCCGGGTGCCGAACTGACCAAGGACAACGGAGACGGCACCTATGAGGGTTCTGTTTCTGTGAAGCTGGGGCCGATCTCTGCCTCGTTCGTTGGTAAGGCAACGGTCGAGCACGACCATGACGCCAACACGATCAGCATCAAGGGCAGGGGAGTGGATCGCTCGGGTGGAAGCCAGGGAAGGGTCGATGTGGGAGTTGACCTTGAGGCAACGGATGAGGCGCACACGTCCGTGACGATCACGGCTGCCGTGCAACTCGCGGGTCCGATCGCCCAGTTCGGACGCACAGGTCTCGTCAACGAGGTCTCGAAGCGTCTGATCGACGAGTTCTCCGACTGCGTCCACGCAAAACTCGACGCCGCAACCCCAGAGGAAGCCGCAACAGTGGAAGCCTCAGACGTGCACGGTCTCTCGCTCTTCCTCGCAAGCCTCTGGAGCGCGCTCACCGACGGGCTGAGGGATCTGTTCAAGAAGAGCTGACCGGTTTCCGCTCTCCGCTTTCCGCCAGAACACAGAACACAGAACACAGATTCTGAATGGCGAGAGCGAAGATCCCTCCCGAGCGTGGACGGCGGGCTCTCTGCTGGCGGGCAGCGGATAGCGGATAGCGTTCTTTTCCTCTGCACCGGCCGTTCGTTCCGTCTATGGTCTCACACGAGGAAGTTGCGCGCTGGCGCGTTCGATTCGAGGGAGGGTCGTGCTTTGGAAATCAGTATCTCTGTCAATGGAAGCGAACACCAAGGGGATGTTGAACCCCGGAAGCTGCTCGTGCACTATCTGCGCGAAGATCTGGGCCTTACGGGTACCCATGTCGGTTGTGAGACCGGCTACTGCGGGGCATGCACTGTCATCGTTGACGGCAAGACCGTCAAGTCGTGCACGATGTTCGCTGTGCAGGCCGACGGGCGCGACATCGAAACGGTTGAAGGTGTCGCAAGTAACGGCGAGTTGCACCCAGTCCAGGAGGGCTTCTGGGAGTGCCACGGTCTCCAGTGCGGCTTCTGTACACCTGGCATGATCATGAGTTCCATCGCCTTGCTCGATGCCAACGATGACCCGAGTGAGGACGAGATTCGCCACGGGATCGAAGGAAACCTCTGCCGTTGCACTGGCTATCACAACATCGTTCGATCTGTCCAATATGCAGGTGCCAAGATGCGTGGTGAAGAACCCGCAGGGGCATCTGAGGGGGTGTCGTCATGAGTAGCACAAGTGTCATGGGAGGCATCGTTCGCCGCAAGGAAGATCCCTCCCTCATCCAGGGCAAAGGCATCTACGTTGATGACATCAAACGAATCGGTACGCTCCATGTTGCCTTCGTCAGAAGTCCGTTTGCGGCTGCGACGATCTCAGAAATCGACACCTCGTCCGCGCTGGCGCTCGACGGTGTCCGCGCTGTGTACACCATTGAAGACGTACGTCATCTTGGGCTGAACCCTGCCCAGGTTGCCGTGGGAACGCTGCGCCCGTTCCTCGCCGACGGAGCGGTGAAGCACGTTGGAGAGGCCGTGGCGATGGTCGTCGCCGACGACAGATACATCGCCCAGGACGCTGCAGACCTTGTGTTCGTGGACTACGAACCGATTGATGCAGCCGTCGATCTCAAGGATGCATTCGCGGACACGGTCCAGGTTCACGATGGTGTCTCGAACACGCTGCTCACCTGGGCAGGGAACGCATGGTGGGAAGGCGTCATCGATCTCCCTGACCCATCGCCAGGTATCCAGGAGGCGAAGGAGCGCGAGGACACGGTCGTGGTGAGCCTTGAGATGGTCAATCAGCGCCTCATCCCAACCGCTATCGAGCCACGAGCGGTTCTTGCGGATTGGAACAGCGGCTACGACAGCGTGGAGTTGTTCTCGAGCTCCCAGATCCCTCATGCTGTGGCTGGTGCCATCGGCGTGGTGTTTGGGATTCCGTCCAACAAGGTGCGCGTCGTTGCGCCAGAGGTTGGGGGTGGGTTCGGGCTGAAGCTCAACGTCTATCCCGATGAGATCCTCTGCTGTTTTGCATCCAAAGAGCTCGGAAGGCCGGTCCGCTGGACAGAGACGCGACGTGAAGCAGGCTTCTCCTCCATCCAGGGACGTGGCTGGGTCGGAACTGCAACGATCACGGGTACCCGCGACGGGAAGATCCTCGGGTATGAACTCGAAGCGATCTGTGACATGGGCGCCTACACGCACAACTTCACGGTTGCGATTCCGCTGTTGGGACTGTTCGTGGCTCCAGGCCAGTACGACATACCAACGTCGTACGCGCTGCACTGCGTCGTGACGAACACTCCATCCACCGATGCGTACCGTGGGGCGGGGAGGCCGGAAGCGGCCTACTACCTCGAGCGGATCATTGATGCCTACGCCAGAGAGATCGGGGTGGATCCAGCCGACGTCCGCAAGGCGAATTACTGGAAGCCTGAGGACTTCCCCGTCACCACCGCGATCGGTCTCACGATGGATACAGGGGACTACGAGACGAACCTGGACGCCCTCCTGGAGCGAGTCGGTTACGAGGACCTCAAAGCCAAGCGCGATGCTGCACGTGCAGAGGGCCGCTTGCTGGGTCTCGGTCTGAGCACGTACGTCGAGGTGTGCGGATTCGGCCCGTCTGCCCTTGCAGGCCTCGGCTTCTCATGGGCGGGCTACGGCCTCCCGGCGGCGTTCAACGGCTCCGGAGTTGTCAGGGTTCAGCCAGACGGCACGTGCACGGTCACGATCGGTACGGGGCCTAGCGGCCAGGGCCACGAGACGACCTGGGCCCAGATCGTCTCGGACGGCCTCGGAATCGAGATGGACAATATCGAGGTCAACCACGGAGACTCCAAGGACTCGCCCATGGGGATCGGCTCCTTCGGTTCCCGTTCACTTGCTGTTGATGGCTCTGCAACGTACGAGGCTACGACAAGGGTCAAGGAGAAGGCTGCGGTGATCGCTGGCCACCTCCTCGAAGCGGCACCTGAGGACATCCGATTCGCCGACGGCGGAGCCCATGTTGCCGGTTCTCCTGACAGGGCAGTTGGGTGGGGCCAGATCGCCGAGTCTGCGTATCAGCCACACACCCTCCCTGAGGGAATGGAAGGCGGACTCGAGTCATCTGTTGTCTTTTCGCCACCGAATGCCACATGGCCGTTCGGGTCGCACCTTGCGCTTGTCGAGGTTGATCCTGATACAGGGGATGTTGATATCCTGGACTACTGGGCAACGGACGACTGCGGAAACGTCATTAACCCGATGATCGTCGATGGTCAGGTCCACGGAGGGATCGCACAAGGCATTGCGCAGGCGTTGTTCGAAGAGGCGATTTACGACGATTTCGGCAATCTGCTGACATCATCGTTGGCCGACTATCCGCTGCCAGCGGCCGAGAACCTTCCGTCGTTCTCGCTTGACCGGACGGTGACGCCAACCGATGTCAATCCACTGGGTGTCAAAGGCATCGGCGAAGCGGGGACGATCGGGTCCGCTCAGACCATCGTCAACGCCGTGGTTGATGCGGTCAGTCATCTCGGTGTCAGACACATCGACATGCCGCTACGCCCCAAACGGGTGTGGCAAGCGATCCAGGATGCGGGGGAATAGCCATGTATCCATCAACATTTGACTACGTAGTCCCGACATCGCTCGATGAGGCAGTCGCTGCACTGTCCAACGCCGAGAACGCAAAGGTACTCAGTGGTGGCATGAGTCTGATACCGCTCATGAAGATGAGGCTCGTCAGGCCGACAACCGTCGTCGACATCTCGCGCATTCCAGGCCTCGGCACGATCACCGATGCAGGTGACCACATCGAGATTGGTGCACTCGTGACCCATGCAGAGACCGCGGCAAGTGCACTCGTCAAGGAGAGCGCGACGGCGTTGGCTCAAGCGGCTGATGCGACAGCAGACATCCAGGTGAGGAACCAGGGAACAACTTGTGGTTCTATCGCTCATGCGGACCTGGCAGCAGACCAACCGGCGG
>Ga0190293_1000592_pt1 | contig 12926 bp, 10 predicted proteins | sample 48693001_MG_FD_161671 | JGI IMG/M metagenome (GOLD analysis project Ga0190293, IMG submission 161671) | Hydrothermal vent microbial mat bacterial communities from Southern Trench, Guaymas Basin, Mexico - 4869-30-0-1_MG | ecosystem: Environmental > Aquatic > Marine > Hydrothermal vents >... | reverse complement strand
AAATACTATTTATAATTGCAATATTATTTACAGGAGTAGATCAATTAGTTGCACAGGATATTTCAAAAAGTTTGGGACTTTATGTTTTTCCATCAAATGATCAGGATAAAGCAACACAGGATGCCGATGAAACAGCCTGTTTTAAATGGGCGAAAGAACAATCGGGCTATGATCCGATGAATCCTACAAAAGTTGTTGCAGCGGAAGCTGACACATCTTTGGACGGATCAGCAGTCAGGGGTGCTGCAAGAGGTGCAGCTGCCGGAGCAGCTATAGGCGCTATTGCCGGTGACACAGGTGAAGGTGCAGCAATAGGCGCAGTAGTAGGTGGTTTAAGAGGAAGACGGGCAAGAAAAGTTGGTGATCAGCAGCAGCAGCAGGCTAATAATCAAGCTGCAACAGCAAAAACCAGTGAACTTGAAGCCAATTATAACAAAGCCTTTTCTGCCTGTATGGAAGGTAAAGGTTATACGGTTAAATAGCATAATGTTTGTTTTATCCTGAATTAGTTACTTTATTAGATGGAATGGAAAAATAATATCATTGGTTTATTTTCTATATTTGATAATTAATAATAATCTTATGAAAAAATATTATCTGATTTTTTGCTTTTTGTTTATTGGTTACGGACTTCAATCACAAGTATTGATTGCCTTACTTTTAGGTGACAAACTAAATACAGGTAATATTGAATTTGGTTTGGATGGAGGCTATAGTTTTTCTGATATATCAGGTCTAGAAGCCAATAAAAAATTAAGTGAATTCAACCTGGGTTTTTATTTTGATATCAAAATAAAAGAAAACTGGTATTTAAATACTGGCGTGTTGGTAAAATCAACTTTAGGTGTGGATGAGCTTAGCATGAATGACCTTGAAATTTTAAATACTACCATTTATCTGGATCAAAATGATGAAATTTTAGAAGGAGAATATAGTCAAAAAATGAGTTATTTTCTGATCCCGGCATTAGCAAAATATAAGTTTAAAAATAATATCTATGCAGAAGGTGGATTACAAATTGGATGGATGTATAATTCATGGATCCAATTTGATTCTAAAATTGATGGTAATACTGCACGTATCAAAGAAGGTAATGAAGATCTAATCAATTGGTTTGATATGGGAGTTGCAGTAGGAGCAGGATACAGGCTATTAAAGGGTTATGGATGGACGTTGGGTGCTAGATATTATTATGGGTTTGTAGATGTTTATAAAGATATTCCAGGAACAAAGAATAGTGCGCTCTTTTTAAAACTTAATGTACCTATTGGTGCCAGTGATGAGATGAAGGAAAAAATGAAAGAGCAAAAAGCCATATTAAAAGAAAAAAAAGCTAAAAGAAAAGCTGCAAAAAAAACTAACCATAATTAATTGTATATGAATCATTTAAGTAAATTGGGAATAGGAATAATTTTTATATTCTTATTCGCTCAACAAACTAATGCTCAATATACTACAACAAAAGTAAGAACGGTTCATGAAGCTTATACCGATAGTTTAAAACAGGTAGAATATAACCATATTTTTCCTGTTTGGGGTCAAGGTGCCTATAGAAAAGGATTTGACATACCCTACCCTGCAGGTTTTATGGCTAATTTTATGTGGTTGGATCAAGGTATTATTTTGGATAATATGCAATTAGGTTTAAAAACCGACAACAGGGATATTCCTTTGACTGAAGTCGACTTTATTGGGTTTGGTGAAAATAGAAATACCTCTTATACCGTTAATGTAAGACCCGATCTTTGGATATTTCCTTTCTTAAATGTGTATGGTATTTTTGGCTACGGACATTCCCGTACAGAAGTAAATATCAACCAATTAGGATCAAAACCATTTGATCTGCAATCTATTGCAGAGCAGGGTATCTCAACCGCTGGAATAGGAATTATGGGGGCAGCTGGTATTGGTCCTGTATGGCTTTCGGTAGATGCCAACTGGACATGGAATAAACCTGAATTACTAGACGAAGCAACCAAAGTGAATGTGGTAGGCATTAGAATGGGACACTCTTTTGTATTTAAGAATAATCCTGATAGTAACATTGCCCTTTGGGTTGGCGGAATGTATATAAAAATGGGATCAGCAACCGTAGGTGAAATTAGATTGGGTGATGCAATTCCAACAGAAAATATGAATGCAAAAGGCCAGGAACTACTTGATTTTTACGATGAATTGCCTCCTTTAGATAAATTAAAACCAAAATATCTTATTGTGAAAGCGATTGGAGAAAAAATGGTAGATGCAGATGGAGATGCCATTATACGATATGGTATGGATAAACAGGTAAAAGAAAAGTGGAATGGTTTATTGGGTATACAATACCAACTCAACAAAAGATGGATGCTTCGGGGGGAAGCAGGGCTAATAGGTGACAGAAGATCTTATTTGCTATCACTCAACTATAGATTTATGATATAACCAATTTTTAGAATATATTAACTTTGTGCTTTACTATAATCAATCAGTAAGTATTACATTTACAAATGCTTTTGACTAAATTCTGTTAGGCATCATTATTGTTATATCTATGATAAGGCGATTGCCAAAAATAAATTAAAAACTAAGTATTATGAAAAAATTACTATTGATTCCTTTTATTGCTTTATTATTAATTTCCTGTGAAGGCCCTATGGGTCCTCCGGGTCGTGATGGACAAGTGATTGTTGGGCAAATGTTTGAAGCCAATATTTCTTTTAATGCCGGCAACGATTATCAAGAATTTGTTGATATTCCAAGCCAAATCGATGTTTACCCTACTGATATTGTTGTGGCCTATATTTTAGCTGGTGATTTTGACGGAAGTGATATTTGGGAGCCTTTACCACAAACTTTATTTTTAAACGAGGGTACATTACTTTATGGATATAATTATACAGAATTTGATGTTGGATTTTTCCTTGATGGAACTGTAGACTTAGATCAATTAGATTCAGATTTTACAAATAACATTATTTTTAGAGTTGCAGTTCTTCCAGCAGATCAGGTTCAAGGGTTGGATTTAAGTAATATGACCAATGTTCTGAATTCTCTGGAAAATAAAGAGATCATCCATTTAAATTAATTAAGGTTAAAAAGAAATTCTTAACAATATTTTAATTCAAGTATTTCATTTTCAATGAGAAAATATTTTCTTGCACTCACGTTAATTATTACCGGAATTGGTCTTCTTGTTTATAATTATTTTGCAAACAGTCATACTGCTTATACCGAGACCATATTTTCAAATGAAGCAAAAACATTTGAAAAGAATTTTGACACCTATTTATCCAGTGTTGAAAATAACATCAGATCATTACAACAAAATTTTCATAAAGTTGATAAAATTAGGGATACTACCTATATAAGGGATTATCTTTTTCCTTTTTTAGAAAAGGATCCCTATTTAATTTCAATTGCTCTGGTCAATGATTCAAATAAGTTGGTAATAAAGAAAGAAGAGAAAAGTATTGTTCTGGCAATTGACAGCACTAATAAAATGGATGTTGTTAAATGGCAAAGGTTTGAAAATAAAAAGCTAATAAGTACATGGCAGGAGAGTTTTGAAAGAGAGATCAATAAAACACCATGGTATGTTGAATTGAAGAATACACCTAATCAGATTCAGTGGTTGTTAAGAATAAATTCAGTCCAAAATAAAAAGGTTTCTAATTCCGAACTTTTTTATGCAGGTTATTCCTATTATTCTGATAGTGCTCAAAATTTGATCTTGTTTCAGTTTTCAAGAGACGAACTTCTTAAGAATTTTAATATTGATCTCGAAAAGATGCCTATTAATTTTTTGATCAAATCAAATAAGGACAAAATAATTGACCTGACCAATTTAAAAGTTGATAACGACAGCCTTCACATTAGTAAAACTAATCATTTTAAAAAATTTGATAAGATCAAATCAGGTACATTTAGTTTTAATTTTAAAAATGAAACCTATTGGAATTCATTTAAAAGGTATGCTAAAGAAACAGGTATTCAGTATTTTCTGTTCACTATACCTGAAAAAAGTTTAAAAAGTCTGACTAAAAATGAGAATTCCGAGTGGGTAAACAAATTTGCTTTTTTTCTGATCTTATTTGGCTGTGCCATTCTGCTGATTAGAAAACGTTTCTTTTACAGCCCCTCGAAAAGAATAAAAATACCTCCTGTTAAAGAGATATTGACGGAGGATGAAAACAGATATTTAGAATTTAAATCATCCGCCCGCTGGGATTACCGACAAGAAAAAACTAATCCCGAATTAGAAAAAGTAATATTAAAAACACTTGCTGCTTTTGGAAATACGGATGGTGGAATATTGTTAATTGGAGTGGATGATGATAAAAATATCATTGGTTTGGAGAATGATTTCAAAACATTAAAGAGATCAACTGCAGATTATTATGAAATACATCTAAGAAATATATTGCATAATAATATGGGTGTTAAATATGTAAGTAAAAATATAAGAATGCAATTTGAAACTTGTGACAATCAACATATGATATGCGCTATAAAAGTTCTCACTGCTGATGAACCTATCTATTTAAAATTTAAAAATAAAAATGGTCAAACAGAAGAAAAATTCTTTGTGAGAAGTGGTAATTCTTCTCAGGAAATTACCTCTATTGCCGAAATAAATGACTATATCAATTCAAGATTTAATATTTAGAAGTAAATTCATTATATTTAACTTTTTATAAGTCTAATGAAAGTATTCTTTTTTATATTATTTACGGGAATTTCCTCATTCTTTTATGCACAGGATGTTTTAAGAGACACTTTAGCAATAAGTGCTCCTAATTTATTTATTCAAGATCATAAAAATCAATTTAATGTCAAATTTGAAGTTAGTAATGATGTTTTAACCTATAATTTACCACAAGAGGATATTAAACTTCGAATAAAACCAAATTTAAACATAAAATATGGATTTGTTTTGAGTTATAAATTTGCTTCGATTAGACTTGGTATTCGACCTAAAGTATCTGATGCGGATGAATTAAACAAGGGTGATTCAAAGACATTTCGTATACATTTTAAATTATTATTTGATTATTGGTCACATCATTTTGCATATAATTATGCTAAAGGCTATTATATTGTCAATACAGAAGATTTTACTCCTCCAATCACCAAAAGTAATTTTCATATTCAATTTCCAAATTTAACTTCCAATACATTTACTGGATCAAGTATGTATAAGTTTAATGAAAATTATTCGGTACGGGCTATTGAGTCCCAAACTGAAATACAAATAAAAAGCGCAGGCTCATTTATGCCTGGTGTGGTTTATAGCTATTATAATATAAAAGGTGCTGGTGAAATTTTATACCCAGAAGATAACCTCGTGACCAGACCTAATTATTCAGACATCAAAGGAATCGATATTTCTTTAGCAGCAGGGTATTATTATACTTTTGTATTTAAGAAGCACTGGTATGCCAACGCTTTTGCTACTCCAAGCATTGGACTAGATTTTCACAACACAACCGAGCATACCCCGGATGCTATTACTAGTGATAACAATATTGATATATTCTACACCCTAAGAAGTGGAATAGGCATTGGATATAATGGTGAAAAAATATTTTTAGGCGCAAATTTTTCCCATGGAAATTCAAGTGAGAAATTTTCAGACAATGAAATCAAACTCAAAACAATAGCAAATACTTTTCATGTTTTTATTGGCTATCGATTCAAAGCACCAAAGGCTGTTAGAAAATCGGTGGATCTTATTGAGGAAAAAATACCAATTCTTAATGATGATAACAATTAAAAAAGGGTTCAATTCTGATCAATTGAACCCTTTTAAGTATAAATTTTACGGATGGTAATCTAAAGCTTTTATTTTGCTATATTAACCACTCTTGTTTCTCTTATTACAGTAACTCTAACCTGACCCGGATAGGTCATGTCATTTTGAATTTTTTGTGTAATATTAAAGGATAATTCAGCTGCTTTGGTATCATCTACTTTTTCACTCTCTACAATCACACGTAACTCTCTACCTGCCTGAATAGCATAAGCTTTTTGAACTCCGTTAAATGCAAAAGCAACATCTTCCAGCTCTTTTAAACGCTGAATATAGGAATCAACAACCTGACGGCGTGCACCAGGACGTGCGCCTGAAATCGCATCACACACCTGTACAATTGGGGCGTATAATGATTTCATTTCAATTTCATCATGGTGTGCTCCAATAGCATTGCAAACATCTTCTTTTTCATTATATTTTTCTGCCCATTGCATACCTAATATTGCATGTGGTAATTCTGTATCCGTATCAGGAACCTTTCCTATATCATGTAACAAACCGGCACGTTTGGCAATTTTAGGATTTAATCCTAACTCAGATGCCATTACAGAACAGAGGTTTGCAACTTCACGTGAATGTTGTAATAGATTTTGACCATAAGAAGAACGATACTTCATTCTACCAACTACTTTGATCAATTCCGGATGTAAACCATGAATACCAAGATCTATCACCGTGCGCTTACCTACTTCAATGATCTCCTGGTTGATCTCTTTGGTCGTTTTTGCAACAATTTCTTCAATTCTCGCCGGGTGTATTCTTCCATCAGTAACCAGTTTATGTAATGATAGTCTTGCTACTTCTCTTCTTACAGGATCAAAACAAGATAAAATAATAGCTTCCGGTGTATCATCCACAATTATTTCAACACCAGTTGTTGATTCTAAAGCACGAATATTTCTTCCTTCTCTACCAATGATCCTTCCCTTAACATCATCATTTTCCAAATTAAAAACAGATACACAGTTATCAATAGTATGCTCTACTCCTATTCGCTGTATGGTATTTAAAACGATCTTTTTAGCCTCTTGCTGAGCTGTTAACTTTGCTTCCTCTAAAGTACTTTGAATAAAAGCCATGGCATCTGTTTTGGCTTCATCATGTAAGGTTTCCACTAAATTTTGTTTTGCTTCTGTTGCAGACAAGCCGGAAATAACCTCCAGTTGCTCTACCTGACGCTTATGAAACTTGTCAATTTCAGATTTTCTTCTGTCTAACTGCTCTAATTTATAGTTGTAAGACTTTTCTTTATCTTCTATTGATCTGTTTATTTTTTTATTTTTATCCAGTTCCTGTGAAACTCTTGACTCTTTTTCTCTTATCCGTTTTTCAGAATCGATGATCTTTTTATCACGACCCAAAATTACTTTTTCATGCTCAGCCTTCAATTCAATAAATCTTTCTTTGGCTTGTAAGATTTTATCTTTTTTTATTGCATCTGCATCAATTTTAGCTTCTTTAAGCACTGTAGAAGCTTGTTTTCTTACGTTCTTAAGTGTATTTGAAGCTTTCTTTTTCTCCATCAATTTGGCTATCGTAAAACCAACAGCCAAAGCTGCAATTGCTATTATTATTGTTATTGTTATATCCATGGTTTATATAAATAAAAAAGCCCACATCGGTCATGGTTTTATAAACTCCTGATAACAGGTTTAGGATTAACTTAAAGGTCAAGTATCCAATTTTAAAACGATAAATCGTTTATAGGCACGCTTTAACTTTAAAACTCATCCTTTTTAAATTGATAGTGTTGAGTTTAACAAACATATAACTAATGTAGGCAGTAATTGTTTTCTTTTAAAGAACTTATTATAAATATGAATCAATCAGCTGTTCCATATCTATTAACTTATTTTTTACTTTTTTAGTATCCAAATCATCATAAACATTTTTAACTTCACCTCTGGAAGCTATTTGCAATGCACACATTGCTAATACATCTTGCTTATCGCGAACTTCATAATTTTGCTCAAAACTTTTAAGAAGTTCATTAATCTTTTTAACCGCTGCTCTTATTCCCTCTTCTTCTCCTTCATTTCTGATGGTTAACGGATAAACTCTATCTCCAATAGTAACTTTTATCTTCAGACTTTCGCTCATCCTTTATTCTAATCGCTTAACTGAACTATACATTTGTCAATTTCACGTATCAATGTATTAATTTTTAATTTGGTAATATGTTTATCTTCTTTGCTGCCTACCATTGCATTCGCAACTCTTAATGATTCATATTTCTTTTCCAGATCATTAAACTGTTGATGCTGATGATTTACCTCTTTCTTTAGCTCATTATTCTGCTCGATCAATCGCTTATTATATTGCTGAAGCTCATTATACTGACCCAACAACTTCCCAAGCTTCTTCTCAAGTAAACTAACTATTTTAAATAAATCATTCATCAACTCAAAGAATCAAACTATTGCAACAAATTTAGTGTTCCTGTTACAATTAAACAACTATTTTTTAATATTAAAATCAAAAAATATCCAAAATATTGAAAAATAAGCTTTTAAAATTATGATTTTTTTGTATCACTTCTAATTGTTAATTTAGCCAAATTATGAAAAAGAAAATCACCCTCTTCATATTTTTAAGTCTGTTAGGAATATTACATTCACAAAACAAATACCCTACGGATTATTTTATCAGACCTCTTGAAATTCCTCTGGTCTTATCAGGAACTTTTGGTGAACTGAGATCTAATCATTTTCATGCAGGATTAGACATCAAAACACAACAGGTTACCGGGCTAAATGTTTTAGCTGCAGCTGATGGATATGTTTCCAGAATTAAGATCTCTCAGTGGGGTTATGGCAAGGCATTGTACATCACTCACCCTAATGGTTATACTACTGTTTACGGACATCTAAAAAAATTCTCACCAAAAATTGAGGCTTATGTCAAAAAACAACAATACCTAAAAAAAAGTTTTGAGATCCAATTGTATCCTACATCCAGTGAACTAAAACTAAAAAAAGGCAATCTAATTGCATTTAGTGGCAACAGCGGAAGTTCCGGTGGGCCTCACCTTCATTTTGAAATAAGAGATGTGAAGGCCAATATTTTAAATCCAATGTTATTTGGTATTCAAATTGCCGATCATAAAAAACCAACCATTCAAAGTGCATTTACTTATACAAAGAACGATACCTCACAGGTAAATCAATCCAATAAAAATATCGAGCTGATCTTAAAACGACAAAAGAATGGCGATATACTGGCCAACACCGTTTATGCCTATGGTGATATAGGCATTGGTATCAATGCCTATGATCGTTTAGATGGAGCAAACAACCACAATGGTTTATATTATTTAGATATGACCCTTAACGGGAAAAAAATATTTGAAATGACCTTTGATAAATTTTCATTCAGTGAAAGCCGATTTATTAACTCCTATATTGATTATGAACGATATGCCCGTTTAAACCAAAGAGTACAAAAATGCTTTGTTGATCATCCGATAAACAAATTAAGTATGTATGATAAAATGATCAATAAAGGTTATTTCAATATCAAAGACAGTCTTGACTATAAAGTGACCATTTCAACCAAGGATTTTAAAGGGAATACTACAAAATTGATAATCCCTATCAAGGGCAGAAAGGACACCATTCTTATCTCAAAAAAAATTAAAGAAACTCCTTATTATTTTAAGACAAACCAGGCTAACAGTGTTGGAAATGATTCTGTAAAGGCTTATTTCCCTAAAAATATTTTCTACGAAAATTTCTATTTTAACTTTTCATCTGAGAATGGAATTGTAAAATTACACAATAGAACTGTTCCTGTTCATAGTTATTACAAGTTGTCTTTTGATGTTTCGAATTACGATAAAGACAAATTAAAATACATGTATATTGCTAAAAAGAATAAAAGTAAAAAATGGTATTATGTAAGCACAAAGCGTAAAGGCAATTCTTTATATACTTCAAGTAAAGAATTAGGAGAGTTTACATTACTATCTGATATTGAGAAACCAATAGTAAGTCCATATTTTAAAAAAGAGCAATGGCTTACCAAGAGCAGGTATTTAAAAGTTAAGATCTACGATAAAAAAAGTGGCATCAAGAGCTACAGGGGGGAAATAGACGGTCAATGGATCTTAATGGAATATGATCCTAAAAAGAATATTTTAACCTACAACTTTAGTGATAAAAAATTTACTGGTACCACTCATACTTTAAAAGTAATTGTGAAAGATCTTGTGAATAATTCCACTACTTTTACAAGAACATTTAATAAAAAATTTAATTGAGTCTTTCATTGAAAACAAAAATTATTTTTCTTGTTTTATTTGGATTTTATTCCATTTTAATTTATAGTCAATCAGCTACTATTAAAGGTGTTGTATTTGATATAAATAGTCAGCCAATAGAAAATGTAAGTGTAAGCTATGAAAACAGGGGAACCACGACAAATACCTTAGGCGAATACACCTTATCAATTCCGTATGGCAAAAGTATTAGTATACTTTTTAGTCATATTTCCTATCATAATTATACCAAACGAATTCGGGTTCTAAAAGGGAAAACGCTTACATTCTCTCCAAAATTACAGATCAGAACAGAAGAGATCAAGGAAGTGATCATTAAAGATGATAGAGATAAAGCGGAAGGTATTACCAATATTAAAAAAGAGATAATTAAGATACTTCCTGGTGCAAATCAAGGAGTGGAAAGCGTTTTAAAAACATTGCCTGGCGTAAATTTCAACAATGAGCTAAGTACACAGTATAATGTGCATGGGGGAAGTTTTGAAGAAAACCTTGTTTATATCAATGGAATTGAGGTATACAGACCTTTTTTAATACGTTCGGGAAAACAGGAAGGATTAAGTTTTGTAAATCCAAACCTTACAGAAAATGTTGAATTTTCAGCTGGTGGTTTCCAGGCAAAATACGGTGATAAATTGTCATCCGTTTTAGATATTACTTACAAAAAACCTACTCAATTTAGTGTTGCTGTAGAGGCAAGTTTAATAGGAGCTTCGGCGACTATTGAGGGAACATCCAAAGATCAAAAATTTAAAGGGCTGGTTGGTGCCAGATATCGCAACAACAGTTTGTTTTTAAACAGCAATGATATTAATTCAAATTCCAAACCTAGTTTTACAGATGTTCAAACATACTTATCCTATGATTTTACAACTAAATTTGCAATAGAATTTCTTGGTAGTTTTTCATTGAATAATTATGATTTCGAACCTATTTCACGTCAAACAAATTTTGGAACGATCATCAACCCTCTTGCTTTGGTAGTTCATTATGAAGGAAAGGAAATTGACCGGTACCAAACACTTTTTGGAGCTTTGAAAGGTATTTATAAAATTACCGATGATTTTACGGTAAGCCTAACCACTTCTACCTATAATACGCAGGAACAGGAGCATTATGACTTCAAGGCTTCTTATGGCATGGGTGAAGTTAACACTGATTTTGGCTCTGATAATTTTGGAGATGTAGATTTTGTGCAGTCCATTGGTTCCCAGCTAGATCATGCCAGAAATGATCTGGAGGCTCAAATAAGCAATATAAACTTAAAGGCAACTTTAAGAAAAAATACCAACCTGTTTGAAATTGGATTAAAATATCAACATGAAAATATTAAAGATAAGATCATTGAATGGCAGGTAATTGATTCTGCGGGATTTTCCATACGCCCACCCTATTTAACCCCTAAAAACGATGAGCCATACGAACCATATACCGGTCCAATAACACCCTATACCAATGTCAGGGCAAACAATAATGTAAATGTTGATCGGTTTTCAGGGTTTATGCAATGGAGTAAAAAAACCAGTTTAAATGATCATTTGGTATGGTTTAACCTTGGTTTAAGAGCGCAATACTGGAATATTAGTGGTGAAGGACTTGACTCTAAAAACCATACAACTATTAGCCCCAGAGCACAGGTTTCCATCAAACCTGACTGGGATAAGGATATGATGTTCAGAGTTTCCGGAGGTTATTATCACCAACCTCCATTTTACAGAGAACTTCGAGATTCACTAGGAATAGTCCACCCAGAAGTGAAAGCACAACAATCCATTCATTTTGTTATAGGAAATGACTATAGTTTTAATATGTGGGGCAGACCATTTAAATTAGTAAGTGAAGCATATTACAAAAGCCTGACGGACGTAAATCCTTTTACAATTGACAATGTAAGAATCAGATACAGAGCAAAAAATAATGCAATTGCCTATGCTACAGGGTTTGATGTAAGATTGAATGGTGAATTTGTTCCGGGAACTGAATCCTGGTTCAGTTTTGGTTATTTGCTAACAAAAGAAAATATAAATGACAGAGGATATATTTCCCGTCCTACAGATCAACGACTAAAATTTGCAATATTGTATCAGGACTATGTACCAAGTATTCCAAGTTTAAAAATGTATTTAAATCTAGTTTATAATACCGGTGTACCCGGAGGTTCTCCTTCTTATGCAGATCCTTATTTATATCAAAACAGATTGAAGGACTATTTTAGATCAGATATTGGAATTTCCTATATTTTTAAGAATGCTCAAAATCCTTCCAATAAGAAATGGCTTGTAAATTTCAATGAATTATCAACAGGAATTGAGTTGTTCAATATGTTTGATGTTCAAAACAGTATTACCAATACCTGGGTAAAAGATATTTCATCCAATCGACAAATAGCTATTCCTAATTACCTTAGCGGAAGAATCTTAAATGTAAAAGTAGCAATGAGATTTTAAAAACTCTCAAGAATATCAACTAGCTCTGGTAATTGATGAATCATATAATCCGGAGATTCCTCAGCCAGTATTTTCTCTTCCCTGTAACCATAAGTAACAGCACAGGTCATCAGCCCTGCCTTTTTTCCCGCTTGTATATCATGTGTTGAATCACCAACCATTAGAGCATGTGCCGGTTTCACATGCAGCTTTTCCAGAATATAGGCAATCCCTTCCGGACTGGGTTTTCGTTTATATTTTGAATCATCAGCTCCCTGAACAACATTAAAATAAGTATTTAGATCTAAATCTTTGATCACCTTTGTTGTAAGCTCCTGTGGTTTGTTGCTATATATTGCTTTTTTATAAACTGATAATTGTTGAACAGTACTTACAACACCTTTATAGGGTCTGGTTTTTGTTGTAAGATTGT
>Ga0190293_1000591_pt1 | contig 12935 bp, 10 predicted proteins | sample 48693001_MG_FD_161671 | JGI IMG/M metagenome (GOLD analysis project Ga0190293, IMG submission 161671) | Hydrothermal vent microbial mat bacterial communities from Southern Trench, Guaymas Basin, Mexico - 4869-30-0-1_MG | ecosystem: Environmental > Aquatic > Marine > Hydrothermal vents >... | reverse complement strand
ATTAAAAGAATGCTCAAACATGTTACAAATCTTAATTTTACAATTATCTCGCTTATTTTTTATATACATTGTTATGTACTGATTTTTTTTATTATGCCATATTTAGCATATTTTTTCCCTTTTTCTATTGCCCAAATAACATTTCCATAATCAAAATGCCAGTATTCCTTAGGATCAACTACAAAACCTTCTTTATCAAAGAGATTAATAAGAATTTCTCTGTTTTTTCTCACTTGCGGTGTAATATCAGGATGGAATGGATAGCAGGTTTTATTAAGTTCTAAATATAGTCCGTCATTATTTCCAAAGTCCATAACACAATTTTTCTTCAAATCATAGATTAGTGCGTCCACAGCCCCACCTGTAGAGTGCATTGATTCTTCCTCAGGAGCAATAAAATATGAAACTATTTTACTAATTTCTTTTAATGATTTATTAGGATGCTCTTTCTTTATAATTTTAATTCTTCTATCCCGCAAAAGTTTTTGGTGTGCAAAAGCTCTCCATACGGAACGAATGATTAATCTTTTATCTTCCTTATCCAAAATTTTGCTTATTCGCCCTATTTTTTCAAAAACAGCTTCTCTAACCATATATTTGTAATCTTTGTAAAAAGATGGTTCAAACATTAAATTAAAATTTGATTCTTTTAAACTGATTAACAGAGAATGGTCGTCTTTAACGATAATAGTTTGAATGAGCTGCTTTTGGAAGCGGTCTAATCTTTCAACTAATTCGCAATATTCTTTTGCTGTCATAAATTTTTATAGATTTTAATTATATACGGTGAGGTCATAGCTGAAAGTAAAGCTCCGTAATTTAGATTAAACTCAACCGTATCACCTACTTTGATTTCTAATTGTTTGGCATTGATAATGATATGATTGCTGCTTGCCCCGAGAATATCAATATCCAATAGGGGCGTTAATCCTGAAACTAAAACATCCTGTAATCCAACTCCGAGTATTGCTCTTCTCATTAAACCAAGATCATGAAATTTTGGAATATTTCCAAATGCATTCTGATAAACATCGCCATAAGGCAAGGACGGCTTTATTTTTGATTCAATAACCTCTGCAATCAAAGTAAAAGCATCTGTAAATAGTCCGTTAATTGTTCTTCTTTCAAGAGCTTCACAACCTAAAAATATTGATTCACCAAGTCGTAAATTATTAATTCTGCCAACATCTTTCGTTGACATAAACCAATCATAATTGGCTGAATTCCCCCCGGAAATAAACTCTAATTTTAATTTAAACTTATCTTCAATATCTTTTGCAATTGAGGATAAATACTCCATTTTTTCATCATTGGGTTTAATACCGCCAAAGCAAGCTAAATTTGTTCCAATACCGGCAAGTTCAATTCCTTTCAATCCGATCACCTCATTAACGATATTTTCCAAGTCGGAGGGCATAATTCCCTCTCTTAAATCCCCTAATTCCACCATTAATATAATTTTATGAGTGATACCTTGCTTTACGGCATATTTTGAAAGTTCTTTGATTACAGAAAGCTCTGAATTGAGACTGATATCAGCATATTTAACAACTGATTCAGATTGACTCAATGGGGTTCTTAACAAAAGAAATTGTGCATGTATATCTGCATCACGCATCTTTCCAATATTTTCGATCCTTGAGTCAGCGAGGATATTGATACCACTTTTTACCAAAACTTTTGCAACGGCAGGAGCTCCGCAAACTACTTTTGCTACGCCAATTACATCAATACCTTTTGAGCCATAAAGTTCTTTCAATATTTTTGCGTTATGAGCAATTTTCCCTAAGTCTATCTCTATTCTTGGTTTTATCATGTCAATTGAACTCACTTTATAATTTCGGGAAATACTTTATATATCTTTTTAATTATTTTATCGCATCCATATTTTAAAACATTTGTAACAGGTAGTTTGTATTTGTCTTCATATTCTGCTATTGTATTTTTCAATTCAGTATCAGTCATATCCTCATCGTTAATGGTAATAGCAATTACTTTTGATTCTGAAAATACCTCGTTAAGTTTTATTTCATTTCCCAATTTAGGCATGGGGATTTTAGGAAAATCACAACGATGCTTTCTTTTTGGAGGATGCTGAATAATTATTGCATCTGGATTTGAACCCTTTATAATGGCACTTGAGGAATTAAATGCAGGATGACTTAGTCCGCCTTGCCCCTCAACAATAATTATATCCGGATGCTCTGTGTTAACTGCGTCCACAATTGCTTTTTCGACTTCTCCTGTTGTAAAACCGGAGGTTAGTACATCCAAAGCCATACCGTACTTTGCACCTTGGAGCAAACCCACTTGTCCTGTTGCTATAAATACAGCGTTTATGTTTTCATCTTTTAATGCTTCAACAATATATCGTGCAGTAGTCATTTTACCAACGGCACAATCTGTACCGGTAACAACTATTACCGGAGTTTTGATTTTGAAAATTTCTCCTGTAAAAAGGTGCAGGTTTTTTCGTTTGGGCGGTTTTCTAAAGTCAAATATTTTAACATTACATTCACGCGCTTTTTGCACAAACTCTTTATCGTCAGTAAAGAATTCCGGCAGTCCATTTATAATATCCATCCCCTTTTCCATTGCATGTATGATTATTTTTCGCTGTCCCTTGTCAAGAAATGGGGCAAGCGGTGCAAGACCGTAGATGAAATATTTTGGAATATACCCCAAATTGTCCAAAGCATCATCAATACTTCGGAATATAGGAATGCCTTTTTTTTTTCCATCAAGACATTCGCCTGCATCAAGACCTGCTTTTGTACTGTCAATGATGCCAACAATTTTATAAAGGTCCGTGTGCCGGACAAGTCCGTTCGCTACCTTTCCATCTATCTTTCCAAATTCATTTTCACTAAATATTAATGCTTTCTCTGCCATAATTTGTTTCCTTATTTGATTAATTCTTTATTCATCTGACCTGCTATTATTTATTGTACCACTCTTAGAGTTAGATCTTCAATTATTTTTTCATATGTTACCGGAGTTGTTTATCAATAGTCAGGCTAACTGCACAGCCTGATCCTTTATTACGAAACACAGTATTGGCACAAATAGTCACATTTTTATTCTTATATATAAGCGTTTTGTAATGTTCTTGAATTCGGAATTACTGAGATGTGACTGTTTTGTGACTACATTTTTGTGTTTTTTAACTTAGAATTCAAAATTTAGAATTAGCTGGAGTGGGTCCATTTTGTGACCACATGCTTTACCCTACATTTTGTTGACATTTGACTTATTGTAGGGTAACATACTCTTGTGGAAGATCTAAAAAACATTTTAAATGAGAGTGAAGAATATTATATAGATCAAAGAAAATTTCTGACTGCACAGATATCTCTCCTGCCAAAAGGAGCCATTAAAAAAAAGCAATTAAAGGGAAACGAGTATTATTATCTGCAATATAGGAAAGGTGAAAAAATAATCCAGGATTACATCGGGAAAACCATTCCGAAAGAATTGAAAGCTGATCTTGAACAGAGAAAGAAACTGAAAAATGAATTGATGGAAGTGAAAAAGGCGTTAAAACTCTTAAGATCAAAAAATACAGAAAAAATGAGTTTCAACGAAGTTGTAGAAAAGATATTCAGGAAAATGACAGAATTGGGCTTGTGGGAATCCGGAATAGAGATAATCGGTGCATGGTGTTTTAATATCTACCAGAAATATCTGCCAATAAAAAATTATCCCTTAAGAACACAGGACCTTGATATCCTTGTTCCATATTCATATGATGGGAAAAAATTTGATTTCACTTCTTATCTTAAAGAATTGGGATTTGAAGAGAGATTTAATCCAGACAGTTCAACCTATTATACCGCAGGGTCAATGAAGGTAGAGTTTCTCGCTCCGGGAAAAGGGAGGAAAAATATATCTCCCACGATCAGAGATCTGAACTTGAATCCTCAATATTTACACTATGTGGATATGCTTCTTGAAAATACAATTGAAATCAAAATAGCTCCTGGAATAAAAGCCAGTCTGCCGGCCCCATCTTCATTTCTTCTTCACAAATTACTGATCGCTTCAATTCCCACTAGAAAAGAGAAAAAAGTAAAAGATATTAAACAGGCAATTCATGTCGGAAACTATGTGATCAAAAATAAAAAAGAAAGAGAGCAACTGATAACATCCTGGGATGTGATTTCCAGATCCTGGAAAAAAAGGATCAGAAGATCCCTTGAACAATCCGAAGATATTATCCCAGGGGAAAGAAATACTATCCTTGAACTGAAAAAACACTTGATTTGAATTACCCTACATTTTTCAGCATATTTGAATTTTGTAGTGTAAACATGATATAAAAGTAAATGGCAATGTCCTCATCGGCAGAGGAAGAATCAGCCGATGAGCGGAGTGAGCGGACAATCACAGAACGCCGCAGGTCTCAGGCCCTAAACCACGACCTTCGGCTGAGTTGAATTAGAGGAACGCTCCTTATGGTCGCGTCACTATCTCCGAATTGTTCCGTCACCGAAACTCGGAGCTTTTAATTACGAAACACAATATTAGCACAAATACTGTCTGAAATACCCTTTAATATAGGTGTTATACGTGATTGCAAATCATATTGCAATCGGTTTAAAAACTCATCATCTCTTTTATAAGATGATAAGCTTCTCCGTAATTTTCAACAAACCATAAAATAAATCTTATATCAACACCGATCGATCTGCTGTATTTTTCATCCCACGCATAATCATTTATTGTCGCTTCATAAACCCTGTCAAAATTTAGACCGATCAATTTTCCATTGGCATCCAGGACAGGGCTTCCTGAATTCCCTCCAGTGGTGTCAAGATTGTAGAGCATCGCAACCGGAACATCATTCAGAGATGAATGCTTATAGGTTCCATACTGTTTTTTGATATATAGATCAATTAGCTTTGACGGTGCATTAAAAGGATCCCTGTTCTGATTTTTTTCAATGATCCCTGAAACAGTAGTAAATGGCTTGGAATAAGTTCCATCTGCGGGCGAAAACCCTCGGACAAAACCATAGGTTAAACGGAAGGTTCCATTGGCGTCAGGGATAAAATCTTTTCCCAAAAACATTTTCTTGACCTCAATTAATCTGGCAAGAAGGCTGTCAAGTTTTCCCTTCCTTTCATCTTTGATCTTTTCCATCTCTCTAAAATACGGATACAAAAGTTTTGCCATCTGGATAAACGGATCATCAAGTGCTTCCAATTCCTTCCTGCTCATTTTAAAAAATTTTTCGATATAGTCTTTTTTGTAGAGATCGGATCTTTCATAAATATGATCAACGAAATCGTTTATGCCGGGCTTTGCATTTTCCGAATCTTTAAAAACTGTCTTTATCTTTTCCCCTTGACTGCTCTTGATTGTTTCAAGTTCCCGCAGAAAATCCTTAAGTAATAATTTGTCAGCGGTTTTAACATAATTTCTCAGTCCCATAAAGAGTCTGAGTTTGGTTCTCTTAAAATTTCTATCCATATACGCTTTTTCTCTATCAGTATCCTTCTTCCTACGCTCAATGGAAGCTTCATATATTGTGTATGCATTTTGCAACAACCTGGAATTTCTGTGAAGATATCTTAGAAAGAATTCATAATCAGAGTTTTTCTCCAGGTCACGATAGAATATATTTAATTCTTTTAAAACCTTCCCGTATTTATTTTTCAATTCCGGTTTTGAGTCAATAAAACCCTGAAGTTTATTTTCAAGCTCCTTTCTGGTGTCTGCGATCTTCAGGGATCTCAGCCCCTTGAGTTTTCCCATATAATTCTTTTTCGTATTCCATAATCCCTTTATAAAGGGTGATAGTTTTATTGCGGTTTCACGGTCGGAAAAGCTCAACTTTTCAAGAATGGATATCATCCGGCCGTACAGTTGAACTGTATAAGGCATCCTGAAATTTTCTTCATATGCAATGAAAGAGGAAGTCCTGTGCCGGTATGTTCTTCCGGGATAACCCAGGGCAAATACAAAATCTTCCTCATTTACACCCTCAGGGTTGATCTTCAGATATTTTGAAGGTTTGTACGGGACATTTCCAGGTGAATATTCGGCAAAGTTTCCCTCCGGCGCAACATATGCCCTTAAAAAAGCAAAATCTCCCGTATGTCTTGGCCACATCCAGTTATCTTCTTCACCACCATATTCTCCGATAGAACGGGGAGGGGCATAAACAAGCCTTACATCCTTAATATACTTATAGATAAAAAGCACATAAGTCTTTCCTATAAACATTTCTGCAATATCGGCCCTTTTTCCGGGATTTTTCTTTTCAACTTTTAATATGATCTTTTTAATCTGCTTTTTGACAGCTTTGGCTCTCTGTTCAAAACTCATCCCCTTCTTAACTACTTTTAGTACTTTGTTTGATACATCTTTATAAGATTCTATTATTCTTGCAGTATATCCCTTTGCCCTCAATTCCTGTTTGCGGTTAACAGCTGAATATCCCTCTTTCATATAATCTTTATCTTTTGTTGTAACCCCCTGAACAGCCCTGAAAGCGCAGTGATAGTTTGTCAGAATAAGTCCGTCACTTGACACAAAAGATGCAGTGCATCCGCTCAGATTAATTATTCCGTTTACCAGGCTTATACCGTCAGGGTTGTACAGTTCTTCAGGATTGATCTTTAAACCCTTTGAGTTAAGATCAAGTTTATACAATTCACTTAAAGGAAGCATCCCCTCTTCAGAAACTACAGGAAAGGTTACAATGGAAAGTAGTAAGACAACAAGAAAAACTTTTTTTAAATTCATTTTAAGCTCCTTTATATAAAGTTTTCAGCAATATGAAATTTTAGATCAGTAAATAAAGTAAATCAATACTCGTGATGATTGCGCATGTTCTCTTCATGTCATTAGTTTTAATTTTAAAATTTATAATTCAGAATTGTCGTAAGTGTGTCCATATTGTGACCATTAATCTGGGAAAAACTCACGGCTTGGTCACAGAAATTTCCCTCATAATACCAACATAAATAATGGATCGAAGAAGGGGAGCGGATCATGACACTATCTCAAAGGGGAAATAAAATTTCCTCTTCGCGTTGTATATGAGGAAATTTTATTTCCCCTTTTTTGCTTGACAGGTGTATTTATATTTCATATCATGATTAAATGGAAAAATATCTTTTTACAGAACAAATTGCTGAAAAGTTCAAGTCTTTAGATAAAGTACCCGAATGGCTGCAAAACTATCCTGAATTCAGATCTCAGATAAGAACTCTTAGAGAAACTCTTGGAATGACCCAGAAACAGCTTTCTGAAAAAGTCGGAAGGACTTTAAGGTCGATTAGGCAAATTGAAAACGGGGAGGCAATACCGAAAATAACTACACTAAAAAAAATTGCCGAAGCCCTGAATACTGAATTAACTATCTCACTAATCCCCCGGCGAAATATTATTGACCTGCTTGAGGAGCTTGCGAACAATAAAGCAAGAGAATTAATAAGCATTAGTAAAGCCAGCTCTACTTTAGAAGTACAAACCCCTTCCAAAACCGAAAGCAAACGTCAAATTGAAAATCTTAAAAATGAGATTCTTCAAAAACGGAGATCTATCTTGTGGGCTCAAAGGAGGAAAAATGATTAATTCATCACTTCCTCCCGGGGCAACACCACTGACATCGGAAGACTTTGCAGGCTTAATCCCTAAACACATTACTACCAGATCAGAGTTAAATGATGCTGAGTTTATAAATATTACCTCTGCAACTAATAAACACCTTTTATCAAGAAGAAAGTTTGATTTTTCTGCTGAAAACCTTCTCAAACTTCATAAAGATATGTTTGGGAAGCTGTGGAAATGGGCAGGACAGAAAAGAAGGACCGAAAAAAATATTGGCGTGAACTTTTTCAATATCGATGTTGAAATCAGAAAGCTCCTGGATGATCTTGATTATTGGCTTAACAATTCTATGGATATTATTGAAATCTCTGCAAGATTCCATCACAAGCTGGTATATATTCACCCCTTCAACAATGGGAACGGAAGGTGGGCCAGACTTGCAGTTAATTTATTCCTGAAGGATCACTCCAGTTTGACTCTGAAATATCCAGAGGATGAACTTCTCTTGTCAAATGATATAAGAAAAGCCTATATAGAAGCTCTTAAACTTGCAGATAAAAATGATTTTTCAAATATGATTAGTTTTCATAAAAAGTACATTGCTGAATTCAACATCTAATTAGAAAATCAGTAGAGAGTGATATAAACAGCTGACATTCACGTCATCAGTGTTACGAAACACAATGCAGTCAAAAATACCGCTTGATATATCCTTTAATATAGGAGTTTTACAACAAATAAATTTATATTGTATTTAAATGTGACTGTTTTGTGACTACATTTTTTTGTTTCCTAATTTAGAATTTAAAATTCAAAATTTAGAATTGTCGTAAATGTGTCCATATTCTGACTATAAAAATATGAAAGGACGAGTTTACACTATTGACATTTACCTTCTAATGGATGACCCCTTTACTAATATTTATTCATAAAGTGTGTCAAACGGAACCATTTGTGACACAATTTCCCCCACAGTCAAAAACATTTATTATTCTTATTTAACCTTTCGCCAAACTTCAACTTTCTGGTTCTTATAGGGTTTGATTGTTCTGCCATCCGGTGTTTTCCTCTTGAAATTCATTATCTGCAGGAGGGTCCAGTCACGATGGAAATTAGCCATGGAAAAAATATCAAAAGGTTGATAAGCAGTACCTGAAGTTCCAAATTTTTGAACAAAGTGGTTAATTAATCCCTCCTTATTAACCACTCCTGAATGAGCATCACCAATAATTATCACATCACCTGGTCTGAGTCTGGATTGGGCTTTAGGATTATGGGCAGCATTGGTAAACTTAAAGCATTTGTAACCCAATTGATCTTTTAATAAACTCCGTAGTTTTTCCGGTTCTGTACGATTTGTATCCTTGTTGCTCACAGCATAAAGCGTGTAGTCATGACACCAGGTAATTGCATGGCAAGGTAAAGAAATTGATGTAAAAATGATTATAATGAATAGTATTAGCGGGAATCTATTAATAATATTTTTCATATTTAAATATTATCTGAAATTTTTATAAGTTTCAAACTATTGTATAAGTTGCATAAAAATGGATCAAAGAAGGGGTGAGGTCCACATATCAAAAAATACTTACATTAATTTTGGACCAAGATTCGGGGTGAAGACCAGATAGTTTAAACGGTAGGGTTTCCAACCCTGATCATGTCTATTAAATAATAAATTATATAGGATTACTATTTAAAACAGATTCCTTTTTTTATGATAGTGTTATCTTCCCTTAAATGCTGTGGTTCATGCTGGTTATTAAAAGGATCAACATAAAGTTTAACCGTATAAAAAGCTCTTTTTTTATCTCTCCACTTGTGAAATTGTAACAAATCTTCTGGTTTAAAGGTATATCTGGCTTTGTACCAGATACCGGGATGCATCAGGCCGAATCCTGCACCATCCTGTTTTATGAGGGAGTTTTTTCGTGTGATTATATATTCAAATAGTACATCCCTTAATATCCGGGTTCCCTTGTTTTTGACACTGATAAGGATTTCAAATTTGTTATTTTGTCTCTTATTACATAAAATGGTTAAGTTGCAGGTTAAGTCCACCTGAGATTCTGCTTGTTTATTGAGTATTGTAAACATTTTGTCGCTGGAATCCTGAATTTTCTCGTTTGAAGACATAACAAAAATTTTGAATTGATCTCCATGGTGGCCTATCCCTTTTTCAGGAATGTCATATTTGAAGTAGCCTGTGTTTGCCGCACTATTCGAGATAGGATACCATCCACCGCTTCCTGTTCCCCATTTTAGTTTGATTTTCACATTTCCATTTATCAGATTGCTCTTCCATCGTATCTTAATAGACTCACCCTTTGTGAAATTTCCTCCATTATTAGGAGTAGTTACTTGTATATAGGCACTGATATTTGATTTCTTCAGCAGTGCCTGGGAGTATTGAACATTAAATGAGGTGAATAAAAAGCAAAAAATAACTATGCAAAATTTTTTCATTTCCCCCTCCTCTTTTTTTTATATTAAATAATTTTCTCCGTATTAATTAATATAAAAGTTACTATTCAAAAAAACTTTTATTTATATTCCAACAATACCTATTAATAATATAAATTTATTAAGCATTTATCTCAAAAAACAATTTTTTCGTAAGCGAACAATCGCTTTAGTTCGGATAATACAGAGGCAAAATTATTTTTTCAAGTCAGCTTTTAGAATGAAGGGGTCAAGTCTTTATTTCACGTTTCGTGACAAGTCTCCTTATCTCAAACACCTTATTCTCAAACAATATATTACTCCTTATCAATTCATTGACCGAATTCAGAATTGTGCTGACAGAGCTTTCACTTCCCAGAAGATAGTCTGTACTAATCTGCTTAAGTGAATCATTTCTCAAATAGCGTGACATATATATTGCCATATTTCTTGGCTCATTATACGTTTGTCTTTTCTCTCTGAATAAAGCCTCATGATCAATTCTGTAATATTCGCATACTATTTCTCTTATCGATTCAAGATCCGGTGCCAAATTATCAGATTCAGGAATTTCTTTATCCTTTTTTTCAGGGAAATATTTTTTCTTGATTGAAGAGATAAATTCTTCACCACCAAGAAGTGATGGCCATTTTTTACTTTCGAGTATCTTTATTATATTTTGATCATCAGCAATACCAATAAATTTTTTATACTCTGAGACTCGTGATGCCTCATTCTCTGACAGCATTGATAACAGCAATTCTGTTTTTATCCATTCCCACTCCTGAGACTTATTTATATAGGCCTGATGGCTGGTCCATTTATATTTATCAAGATCAGCAATCAACTTTGCCCTAATTGGATTTCTGTGTATGTATCTGACCAATTGAAGGAAATAACTATCAAATTCGATCAGAATAGATTTATATCTCCCCTTAAAGAGTGTCCCTTCATAGTCATGAACCTTGTTAAATCTTTGTGTATAAACTCCGTTCACATGGCGCATAAATCTGCTGAGATTTCCAAGAGGAGTATTAATAAGCAGATGATAATGGTTTGGCATCAGTGAAAAAGCATAAATATTAACAGACCACAATTCTGATGCTTCTATAAGCAAGTCTATAAAAGTTTGACAATCTTCTTCTTCTAAATATATACTCTCCGACCTTCTACCCCTGTTCATAACATGATACCAGGCTCCGGGATATTCAATTCTTAATGGTCTACTCATTACATTAATGTATCACACTATTCTTGAAACGTGAAATAAAGACTTGACCCCTTCACTACAGCCTCATCGAGACTGCCAAGGCCAATGGATTGGAGCCGTCCAAATACTTGAGATATCTATTTGAAAAGTTCCCATATGCAAAAACCTCAGAGGATGTCTTTAATCTGCTGCCGATGAATATCTTAAAAGTAGATTTGAGATAATTATTTTGATTTAGTAAAATCTAAGGGCATATATTTAAGAATACGCTTACATTAAAAAGGAGGGGGGAAAATGAAAGACAAAACACAAATGGTTTCTGCGTTATTTATTCCATTAATATTTTCTATATTGTTTGTGTCATCTTGTGCATCTGTTGATGTTGTTACTTTTGAAAGAGAACCGGGATATATTTACGGCTCAGGGAGTGGACAGACGACAGATGAGGCAAAAGAATCTGCCCGGAATGATCTAATTGCTTCTGCCCTTGCTGAAACACAAGCAACTCAGTCCCATTTAAGGTCAAAACCGATTATCACTTCTGAAATGGCAGAATCTTTTAATCTGCCTAAATTATCTCCATATACGACTGAAAAAAAAGGAGGAAAGGTTGTTGTTGTCTTTCGGCTGAAACTGTCCGAATGGAAAACAATTAAAGACCGCCATGAATCGATCCTGCGGTCAGAATTGACAGCTGAATTTGGGGATTCGGTGCTCAATAGTGAAAAATCCAGTTTGGACCGCCTGAATGTTGCGGTTGCTATTCTTACCCGGCTTCATAGTGAAGGTCTTTATTCCTCATTGACAACAACCAAACAGGGGTCGGCTTTATTTTCCGATTCCATTATAAACTGGTTCAAAGAACATCTGTCCTTAATTCAACCGACAGTGAAGCTTGATAAGAACTTTATCAATGATGATTCTGTATTGGCTATTACTTTCCTTTCGGCTGATGGGAAACCCGTCGGGTCTCTCCCTCTTTCAGCCAAATGGACAGCCCCTGAAGTAGAATCAGAGGAAGAAATATCCCTTACCGATTCCAAAGGGATCGTTTCTCTGAAATTTCCCAATGACCCTGACCTCAAAGATAAATATGTTACCCTCGTTCTGATGCCCGCTTTTTCTAAAAAAAGTGATGATACTCTTTTTCTTAAATCTTTAGACAATGCCTTTGACTGGGAATTTCAATTCCGTCACTTTACGGATATAAAAAAATTCTTTATAAATGAAATAGAGATTCCTGGGGGAGAATTTACTGCCGGTGCGGTTGAACAGGACAGGCGTGCCGAACTGGATGAAGAGCCAAAAAAAGTAACTATTGGTGCTTTTAGTATTGACAAGTTCCCTGTAACCAACGGGCAGTACCGTGTGTATCTTGAAGACATGAAAATCCCCGAATCTGAATACCCTGATTTTTGGGATGATTCTGATGCAGACAATAAGGATCATCCTGTGGTAGGGATTTCACAAAAAGAAGCCCAGGCCTATGCCGAATGGTTAAACACACTTTTTGATATAAAAAAACGTCTCCCCACTGAAGATGAATGGGAAAAAGCAGCTCGTGGCGGCATGGAAGGCATTTATCCCTGGGGTGATGAGTCACCCAAAGATGATGTCCGGGCCAACTATAACGGAAACAACCGTTATGATGGCACATCCCCTGTGGGCAGTTTTGAAAATGGCGTTAATGCCTTTGGGTTATTTGATATGGCAGGTAATGTAT
>Ga0190293_1000589_pt1 | contig 12983 bp, 7 predicted proteins | sample 48693001_MG_FD_161671 | JGI IMG/M metagenome (GOLD analysis project Ga0190293, IMG submission 161671) | Hydrothermal vent microbial mat bacterial communities from Southern Trench, Guaymas Basin, Mexico - 4869-30-0-1_MG | ecosystem: Environmental > Aquatic > Marine > Hydrothermal vents > Microbial... | reverse complement strand
GATTTATATGCCAATTGCAGCTGCTGTAATTGGATTACTTTACATGATGGTAAAGAAATCTTGGGTAATGAAACAAGATGCAGGAGATGGTAAAATGAAAGAAATTTCAGATCACATCTACGAAGGTGCTTTAGCATTTTTAAATGCTGAATATAAATTGCTAGCAATATTTGTAGTTGTTGTAAGTGTTTTACTTACAATAGTTTCTTTTATAGTACCAAGTACACATTGGCTTATTGTTGTCGCTTTTATATGTGGTGCTTTCTTTTCTGCTTTTGCAGGAAATATTGGAATGAGAATAGCTACTAAAACAAATGTAAGAACAACACAAGCTGCTCGTACAAGTTTACCTAATGCACTTAAAGTGTCTTTTGGTGGTGGAACTGTTATGGGACTAGGAGTTGCTGGTTTAGCCGTTTTAGGTTTAACAGCATTCTTTATTATATTCTATAACTTTTTTATGGGTGGAAGTTGGACATCTACTGGAGATATGACTATAGTTTTAGAAACATTAGCCGGTTTTTCATTAGGAGCTGAGTCTATTGCATTATTTGCTCGTGTTGGTGGAGGAATCTACACTAAGGCAGCAGATGTTGGAGCTGATTTAGTTGGTAAAGTTGAAGTTGGAATTCCAGAAGATGATCCACGTAATCCTGCTACAATTGCTGATAACGTTGGTGATAATGTAGGTGATGTTGCTGGTATGGGAGCCGATTTGTTCGGGTCTTATGTAGCCACAGTTTTAGCAGCAATGGTTTTAGGGAACTATGTCATTAAAGATATGGGCGGAAATATTGCGGATGCTTTTGGAGGTATTGGCCCCATTTTATTGCCTATGGCAATTGCTGGAGTAGGAATCATTATTTCTATGTTGGGAACTATGCTTGTTAAGATTAATAGCAATGATGCTAAAGAATCTCAAGTAATGGGCGCTTTAAATAAAGGAAATATTACATCAATACTATTAGTTGCTATAGCATGTTTTGGTTTAGTGAAATGGATGTTACCAGAAACCATGCAAATGAATTTCTTTGGTGAAGGCTTACAAGAAATTTCATCAATGCGTGTGTTTTATGCAACACTTATTGGTTTAATAGTTGGTGGAGCTATTTCTTCTGTAACTGAATATTATACAGGCTTAGGTAAAAAACCAATTTTAAAAATTGTACAACAATCAAGTACAGGTGCAGGAACTAACATTATTGCTGGTCTTGCAACTGGAATGATTTCTACATTCCCTACAGTTTTGTTATTTGCTGGTGCCATTTGGGCTTCTTATGCATTAGCAGGATTTTATGGTGTGGCTTTAGCTGCTTCTGCTATGATGGCAACAACGGCGATGCAATTAGCTATTGATGCGTTTGGTCCAATATCAGATAATGCAGGTGGAATAGCAGAAATGAGTGAACAAGATCCAATTGTAAGAGAACGTACAGATATATTAGATACTGTTGGTAATACTACTGCTGCTACTGGAAAAGGGTTTGCTATCGCTTCTGCAGCATTAACATCGTTAGCACTTTTTGCTGCGTATGTAACGTTTACTGGAATTGACGGAATTAACATTTTTAAAGCACCAGTTTTAGCAATGTTATTTGTTGGAGGAATGGTTCCTGTTGTGTTTTCTGCTTTAGCAATGAATGCAGTTGGGAAAGCTGCTATGGAGATGGTTGAAGAAGTAAGACGTCAGTTTAGAGAAATTCCTGGCATTATGGAAGGTACTGGAAAACCTGAATATGATAAATGTGTGGATATTTCTACTAAAGCGTCTTTAAAAGAAATGATGCTCCCTGGTTTATTAACTATTGGTTTCCCATTGGTTATTGCTTTTGTTCCTATGTTATTTGGAATGGACAATTTGGCTATTGCTGAAATGTTAGGTGGTTATATGGCTGGAGTTACTGTTAGTGGTGTGCTTTGGGCGGTTTTTCAAAACAATGCTGGTGGAGCTTGGGATAATGCAAAAAAATCTTTTGAGGCAGGTGTAATGATTAATGGAGAAATGACTCACAAAGGTTCTGCAGCTCACGAAGCAGCAATTACTGGAGATACAGTTGGAGATCCTTTTAAAGATACGTCTGGACCATCGATGAATATTTTAATTAAACTAACCTGTTTAATTGGTTTAGTAATTGCACCTATTTTAGGAGGACATGCTGTTGAAGAAGGTGTTGCTATAAAAGGAACTCATGTTGCACAACAAATGGAAACGGAAACTAAGATGAGAGTTGAAATTTATGCTGAAAATGAAGCTAATGCAAAGGCTTTAATTACTAAAACAGCTTTTGAAAATGGAGAGTCAATTACTACTACAGAAGTGATTTATGGATCTTTAGAGGAAGTAAGAGCTAAAGTAGAGGCTTTAAAAGCTACAGTATCTCATATTGAAGTGACCTCTGAAATTAAATTAGAAGAAGTTATTGAAGAAGTTGAAAATAAATAATAATTCCCAACACTTTATAATATATAAAAAACCACGCTTTAAGCGTGGTTTTTTGTTTGCGTTAGCGATTGCAGTGGCATCCTTTTTTATGCTGAACTAACTTGTTATCACGAGGAACGAAGTGACATTGTGATCTCATTATTCATAAACAGATTGCCACATCACGCTAAAAAGCGTGATTCGCAATGACGCTTTAACTAGTTTTAAATAAAAATAAAAAATACTGAAGCAAGTTCAGCATAAAAAAGATATAATGGAAAGCGCGACCAACAGAAGTTTTAACGTAAGTTGGAACGCCCTAAAATAAACCGTGAATCTCAGCGTCAATCTTGTTTATGATTTCACCCAAATCTTCTGGATTATCAACAAAATCTAATGGTTCGACGTCAATAATAAGAAGTTTTCCTTTGTCGTAATTTGTAATCCAAGCTTCGTAACGCTCGTTCAATCTACTTAAATAATCGATACTTATAGAATTTTCGTAATCGCGACCACGTTTATGGATTTGCGACACTAAATTAGATATCGAGCTGCGTAAATATATGAGTAAATCAGGACCTTTTACAAAAGATTCCATAAGATCGAAAAGTGATTTGTAATTTTCAAAATCACGATTAGTCATTAAACCCATGGCATGTAAGTTTGGCGCAAAAATATGCGCATCCTCGTAAATAGTTCTATCTTGAATAATGTCTTTTCCACTTTCGTGAATTAAAGATACTTGACGAAAACGACTGTTTAAGAAATACACTTGCAAATTAAAACTCCAGCGTTCCATCTGGTTGTAAAAATCATCGAGATAAGGATTGTCTACAACATCTTCTAGTTGTGCTTCCCATTTATAATGTTTTGCGAGTAATTTTGTAAGCGTAGTCTTTCCTGCGCCAATATTTCCGGCAATAGCAACGTGCATAGTATTAGTTGGTTTTTAATTGGTAATAATGAAGATATTCATCGTTGTAAATATACACCGTTTCATTGGTTACAAAAAACTGACTTATTAACAATTTTGGTGTTTTTATTTTCTGAATTTTATCACTATTCTTTTCTAAAAAGTAGAGTTCGTTTTCTTTTTGTAAAATTAAATTGTCATTGCTTTCAACAATTGACGTATAGCCTTCATTTTTGATTTTTAAGATTAAACTGCCAAAGTAATTATATAAAAACACAGCGTCTTTGGTAAGTAGCCAACAGTAATTATAATTGCTAGTTATGTCTAGAATTTCACTTTGAATAGGTAATGTTGTTGCACGTGTACTCTTAGTTTTATAATCGAAAACTTCTAGTTGTTGTGTGTCCTGATTAAATATCCATAGAGTATTGTCGTTTCCCAATGAAATGTATGTTACATTTTTATAGGGTTGAATTCTGTTGAAGTCTATTTTAAAAATTTCAGCAAGACGATTATCTAAAATCACGACCGTATTAAAGTCTCTATAAAACAGATTTATTTTTAAAGGATTGAATGCATTCGCAGATGTAATAGGTCCGAGTTGGATATTACTATAGGTTATTGTTTTTTCTTTATCCTTTTTGTAAAAAGTGTTGTTGCTAATGTAAAAAAGAGTTCCGAAATTATCTATTCCAATTAGGGTTTGCTCGTTGAATGGTGTTTTTTTAATAAAAGTAGCCTCAATAGATTTTTGAGCAACTATTGAAAGTGAGAAGAATAGAAAAATGTATACTAGGTTTTTCATTGCGGATTGAAAAATACGAAAATTGAATCCTTTTTCAAATACAATCAAAAATTAAAAAGGCTTTTGGGTAATAATATTGGATTAACAAACTAACTTATATCCAAAACCACGAACGTTAAGTATTTGAATGTTTTCGTCTTTATTGAGTTTTTTACGAAGCTTGGTGATAAATACATCCATACTGCGTGCGTTGAAAAAATCATCGTTTCCCCAAAGTTTATTTAGTATTAATGAGCGATCTAATACTTCGTTTTTGTTTTTTAATAAATGAAATAATAAATGTGCTTCACGATGTGTGAGCTGTATAGTAGCGTCGTTTTTGTATTGCAATGTTTGCTTTGGGAAATTGAAGATGTAATTACCAAAAGCTATAATCTCTGTTGTTTTTTGAAGCTTGGTTCTATTCAATAAATTATTTATTCTTACAATTAACTCCTCCATGCTGAAGGGCTTCTTTAAATAATCGTTACCACCAATAGTAAAACCTTCGACAACATCTTGGGTCTGAGATTTTGCGGTTAAAAAAATAATAGGAATGGTATCATCTTCCAACCTTATTTCTTTTGCTAATGTAAAGCCATCCTTTTTTGGCATCATAACATCTAATACTAATAATTCTGGTTTTTCAGATGTATAAACTTCAAAAGCTTTCTCGCCATTCTCGCACAACAATACTTTAAAGTGTCTCGTCTCCAAGCTTTCTTTAATAATTTGTCCTAAAGCGGGTTCGTCTTCGGCTAATAATATGGTGATTGGATTATTCATTTGGAAGCGAAAGTTTAAATGTAGTGAGATTATTATTTAAATCTAGATGAATGGCTCCACCATGCTTTTCAATAATTTTTTTGGCATAATATAAACCAATACCAAACCCTTTTACATCATGAGTATTTCCTTTTGGCACACGATAGAATTTCTCAAATATTTTATCTTTTTGAGTTTTAGTTATGGTGTTTCCATCATCTGAAATGGATACTGTAAAGGAAAAAGAATTCTGACTCACATCAATAGAAATTGTTTGTCCACCATATTTAATAGCATTATCTATGATGTTATTGATCGCATTTTCAAAATGGAACACATCAACATGTGCAAAAACACTTTCTTTAGAAGTATTAAAATTAATAGTTTTCGGTTCTGTTTGTAGTTGGTGTTTATCAATTATAGAGGTAATCAAATCAGTAATATTGATTTTTTCTTTAACCAATATTAGGCTGTCACTATCTAAAGTTGCGGTTTCTAAAAGTTTTTCAACCATCACATTAAGTTTTGATAGTTGATTGCTTGACATTTCTAAATAAGTCTTAGTTTTCTCTTTATCGTCTATCACATTGAAATTTTTAATACTTTCTAATGCTACGCTAATGGTGGCTATAGGTGTTTTAAACTCATGAGTGATGTTACTGATTAAATCGTTCTTAACTTCTGCTAATTGTTTTTGACGTTTAATTATATTCAGTAAATAAAACAAACAACTTATAACTACAAACACAAGTAAAATTGAAATGAGTATTCCAGAAAGAATGCGTTTTAAAATAGTTTTAGTTTCATTTTTAAAATGCACTTTTAAGGTGCTTCCTTTTGGTAAGTAGATTGATTTTGAAGTAGTGCTTAGAGAGGCTTTATCTATCTGATTTAAACGTTGAATACTATCTAAACTATTTTTAAATGATAAGCCATAATCAATATTAAGATGTTTTCTGTTTAATTCCCTATTTAGTAATGTGTCTATTTTTTCTAACCTTAACGAGTCGTTAGTAATAGAAACAATCACTTTAGACGTTAACATTTCAAAGTCATCTTTAGATAAGTTTGATGCTTTTACAAAAACTTTTTTTTCTAACCAATCTTTTTCATTGTGGTTACTTTTAATAATTTCAATAAATGAATCGGATTTGGATTCTCGAAATACAGAAATATCTTCATAAATATTGATGCTTAAAGAATCTTTATAAGTTATGCCATTTGCTAGAGTGTCAATATGACGTATAATACTATCTAGTTTATGATTTTCAATTATATGGTCATTGTCAGAACCTGAATCAAAATCAAATGCAAAAGCTAAGGTGTTTTTTTGTGCTAAATCTGCATAATAAGTATCAACAGCATTATCCAAACTGACTTGCACATCATTAATAAATTGTTGTTTATGAATAAGGTAATTCTTATAATTCCAATATACTTGTATAGCAATGGTACATGCTGTAACAAATATGATTGTATATAATATCCACGTGTAACGTTTATCGTTCATAATTCAAAAGTAAAGGTTAAATGTCTATAAAACCAATCGCTTAACACACGTTAACACTAGTTAACCATTAAAACTATTTTCATGCTTCATATTTGCACCATAAACAAAACATAATTAAACATGATAACAATTGTAAGGTATTTAGTAGTAGCATTATTATTTGTAACATCACTAGTAACAGCTCAAAATTTCCAAGGGAAAGCAACCTATAAATCTCAGAGAAAGATGAGTATCCAATTAGATAGTACTCAAGTAAATTCTGAGATGCATCAAAATATGATGGCTATGTTAAAAAAACAATTTCAAAAAACACATATTTTAACCTTTAATAAAGAGGCTTCTCTTTATAAGGAAGATGAACAACTTGAAGCGCCTCAGCCAGCAGGAATGCAAATGGTTATGGTAAACATTGGCGGATCGGATCTGTTGTATAAAAACATTAAAGAACAACGTTATACGAATCAAAATGAATCGTTTAGTAAACTTTTTTTGATAAAAGACGAATTAGAAGAACTTGATTGGGAGTTAACCAATGAAACTAAATTTATTGGCGATTACAAATGCTATAAAGCAACTATGAAACGTGACGTTGAGGTTACTGTAAGTGGTATAAGTGTTAATGGAGATAAAGATTTAAGCTCTGATGAGAACAAAGAACCAGAAATGGAAGAAATTACTGTTGTTGCTTGGTACACACCTCAGATTCCAGTAAATAATGGTCCAGCAAATTACCATGGTTTACCAGGCTTAATATTAGAGGTTAACGATGGTACAACAACCATTATTTGTAGTAAAATAGTGCTTAATCCTGAAAATAAACTAACTATAGTTGAGCCAAAAAAAGGCAAAGTAATGAATCAAGAAAAGTATGATGCTATTATGGATAAGAAAATGAAAGAAATGGAAGAGCGTACTAGATCTAATTGGAATAGTGATGATGGAGGTCAAAATATTGAAATTAGAATTGGTGGCTAATTTTTAAGAATACTTTAACGTTTTGTCGTTAAACGTTCTAAGGCATTTGAAGTCTTACAGTTATTAAAACTGTATTTTTGAATACAAATCATAAGACTTAAAAAATGAAACTACATTCTAAGACATTAATCACTGTTTGTTTAGCATTATTTGTATCAGTATTTAATTATGCACAACAAGATTTTCAAGGCAAAGCTTATTATGAATCTAAAACCTCGATTGATATGGATAATTGGGGAGGAGGACAATTGAGTGAAGAACGCAAAAAGCAAATAGCCGAACGTATGAAAAGTATGTTCGAAAAAACATATGTACTTACTTTCAATAAAACAGAATCAATTTATAAAGAAGATGAAAAATTGGAAGCTCCTGGGCAAGCGCGAGGATTTGGTATGATGATGAGCAGTTTTGTAGGTGGCCCACAATATAAAAATATAAAGAACAATCAACTGTTACAGGAACAAGAATTTTTTGGAAAACAATTTTTAATTAATGATTCTTTGCCAACTCTAGTTTGGGAAATGGGAAGTGAAACTAAACAAATTGGGCAATACACTTGTTTTAAAGCTACTGCAACAAAAAAGGTAGATGAAATGGATTTTAATAGCATGAGAAGACGTAGTAGTGATGATAATAAAAAAGAAAAAGATTCTACTAAAACAAAAGCGAGTGATGATCCAATGGAAGAGGTTGAAGTGCCAAAGGAAATTATTGTAACTGCTTGGTACACACCTCAAATACCAGTTAATAATGGGCCAGGAGAATATTGGGGATTACCAGGATTAATCCTTGAAATAAATGCAGATAGAACAACTATATTATGCTCAAAAATTGTATTAAATCCTAAAGAAAAAGAAGAGATAAAAACACCTTCAAAAGGAAAAGAAGTCACCAAAAAAGAGTACAACGACATCATGAAAAAGAAAATTGCAGAAATGAGAGAAATGTATGGAGGACGTAGTAGAGGTGGAAACAAAAGACATTAATAAAGTATAGGTTAGACTTCTAACTAATAAAAGATAAAACAGAATATGAAAAATAGTTTAATCGCACTACTTTTATTAGTGGTATGTTCAACTTTTGCCCAAGTAAGAGTAGAAGGTATTGTTAAAGATAGTATAGGAAACCCTTTAGAATTAGCTAACGTTATTGCTATCAACCAAGATACGAATAAATTAGAATCTTTTGGCATTACTAATGATCAAGGCCGTTTTAAGTTGGCTTTAGAAAAGAATACCAGTTATAATCTTCAAGTGAGTTATATTGGTATGAAAACAGGTGAAGAAACTATAACGACCACAGATCAAAATATCAACAAAGATTTCACATTACAGAATGATAATACATTAGATGAGGTAGAACTTGTTTACGAAATGCCTGTGACTATTAAAGGAGATACATTAGTTTATAATGCAGATTCGTTTACTTCTGGAACTGAGAGAAAGTTGGAAGATGTGTTGAAGAAACTTCCAGGTGTAGAAATTAATGATGATGGCCAGATAGAAGTTGAAGGTAAGGTTGTGAGTAAAGTTATGGTTGAAGGAAAAGACTTTTTTGATGGCGACACTAAATTAGCAACACAAAATATTCCTGCAGATGCTGTAGATAAAGTACAAGTTTTAAAAAACTATGCTGAGGTTGGACAACTTAGTGGTGTTCAAAACAATCAAGATAATATTGCTATTAATATTAAACTAAAAGAAGGTAAAAAGAATTTCTGGTTTGGTACTGTAACTGCTGGTGGTGGTGTTGCAGACGATAATGGTCTATATCTTTTGCAACCAAAGCTATTTTATTATAGTCCGGAGTATAGCATTAATGTTATAGGTGATTTAAATAATATAGGTGAACTTGCTTTTACGAGACGTGATTATTTCAACTTCACGGGAGGTTTTAATAGACCTAGTAATCAAAGTGGAACCAACATAAATTTGGGAAGTAATAATTTAGGTTTTGCAGCTCTTCAAAATGATAGAGCTAAAGAAATAAATGCCAAATTCGCTGCAGCAAATTTTAGCTATTCACCAAAAAAAACTTTAGATATAAGTGGGTTTGCCATTTTTACAAGTAATAGAATAGAGTTGCAAGAAAATAGCTTAACGCTTTATAATGAACCGTTTACAGATCCAATATCTGGTCTAGAAATAGATAAAGAAATTACGCAAAGCACTACCCAACAGAAAAGTGACTTAGGAATGCTTAAACTCAGCACTAAATATAAACCAAATGCTAATAATCAATTAGAATATGACGTTTTGGGCAGAGTGTCTAAAGAGTCTCAAGTTGAAGATTTTAATTCATCAGTTACAGGTAGCGTAGATCAATTTGAAGACACTAATCCATTTAGTATTAATCAAAATTTTAATTACTATTATACGCTTAACGAAAACAATATTTTTGCTTTAGAAGCACAGCATTTAATACAAGATGAAGATCCATTTTATAATGCTATCATTGAAGAACAAGATCGTTACGTTACAGGAATTGATTTAGGATTAGATGGCACTCAAGACAATTATGATTTAGCTCAAGACAAACGTATAAAATCAAATCAATTAGATGCAAAACTGGATTACTGGAATGTTTTGAATACGAAAAGTAATATCAATTTCACATTAGGAACTATATATAGTAATCAAAAATTTAATTCTAATATTTTTCAATATTTAGACGATGGTTCTATATTTAATCCTACACCAACAATTAATGATGGCTTAGATACTAACGACACAGATTATACTTTTAGCGACCTGTATTTAGGAGTGCATTATCGTTTTAAAACAGGAATTTTTACTTTCACTTCAGGGCTTTCATTTCATTCATATAGCTCTAAAAATAGTCAGTATGGTGTAAATTATTCAGATAATTTTTTCAAAGTTTTACCAGATTTTAATATGAGAATGCAACTTAAAAAAAGCGAGCAAATTGTATTAAACTATCGCATGCAAACTCAATTTACCGATGTTACTAATCTAGCTAGAGGTTTGGTGTTAAATAACTATAATTCACTTTATATAGGGAATCAAACTTTAGACAATGCCATTTCTCATAATGTAAGCCTTTCTTATTTTAGTTTTAATATGTTTAATTATACTAACGTATTTGCAAATATTAATTATAATAAAAGTATAGATCAAATAAGAAATATAACTGATTTTGAAAGTGTTATTCGTACCAATTCTCCTTTTAACTCTGCATTTGCAGATGAAAGTGTTTCTGCGAATGGTAGATTTCAACGCACCTTTGGTAAGCTAAGAGCAACAGCAAGAGCGAATTTTGCCTACACTAAGTTTAATCAAGTTATTAATGATAGAAGATCTCAAAATGAAAATTACACACAAACATATCGTGCAGAATTACGTACTAATTTTAGAGAAGCACCTAATGTAGAAATTGGCTATCGTTATACCATTCAAGATAATGAACAAGGTTCATCACGTTCAAAATTTTATACAAAAGCACCATCTATCGAGTTTGATGCTTTAATATGGAAAAGTGTAACTTTTAAAACAGAATATTCATATAATAGTTTAAGCGCTGAAGCTGGCAAGTTAGATAGTTTCGATTTCTGGGACGCATCTCTTGCTTACAGAAAAGATAAAGATGCCAAGTGGGAGTTCGAACTAAAAGCTACGAATTTATTAGACACAGAATCTCAAAGTAATACTGGTGTTGGACCTGTATCGGTGAACACTAGCAATTATTATATTCAACCACGATTCTTAACCTTTAGAGTTATTTATACACTGTAGTTTTTGGGCGTTCTTTTGCAAAGCAAAAGCCAGGCTGTATATTATATCTTTTTTATGCTAAATTTAATTCAGCATCTTTTAATTTTATTTAAAACTAGTTAAAACGTCATTGCGAAACATTTGAAAAAATGTTGTGGCAATCTGTTTATGAATAATGAGATCACCGCGTCACTCCGCTCCTCGTGATGACAAGTTAGTTCAGCATAAAAAAGGATGCCATTTCCATCCCTAACGCAAAAGTCTTCTTAAATGAAACCTCATTGTCAGGTTGAGCACAGTCGACACTTATTTTAACATGAAATCGACGTAATAATTACTTAAATATTAAACCCTTACGTCTTTGCGAAGGAGGAATGACTGTGACAATCTGTTTTTTCAAGAGTGAGACTGCCACATTTTACTTAAAAAAGTAAAATTCGTAGTGACGGATTAGACAGTCTCTTTATAATTATTGTATTTTAGAAACCTCATATTTAAATACACTAACATGAAAAATTTACTTAAATGCCTATTCGTATGTGCTCTGTTAATTACAATAAGTTTTCAAGCACAGAATAATAATGAAGTTATAGATAACATCATTAAAGAAGCTACCGAAAACTCCCAATTAGAGCGTTTGGCTCACGAACTTTTAGACGAGATTGGTCCTCGTTTGGTTGGAACACCTCAAATGAAACAAGCTAACGATTGGGCAGTTGCTCAATATGGAGAATGGGGAATTCCAGCTACGAACGAACAATGGGGAGAATGGCGTGCTTGGGAACGTGGTATTACACATATCGATATGTTACATCCAAGATTATTAACTTTAGATGGTATGCAATTGGCATGGAGTCCGAGTACTGGTTCAGAAGGTGTCACTGCCGAAGTGATTACAATCCCAACAGTAAAAGATTCTCTAGACTTTCAGAATTGGCTAAAAAATGTCAAAGGCAAATTTGTAATGACATCCATGTATCAGCCAACAGGACGTCCCGATGATAATTGGAAAGAGTATGCTACCGAAGCCTCTTTCGAGAAAATGAAAAGAGAACGTGATTCTATGACTACCGAATGGCGTGCCAATATAAAACGAACAGGTTATGGCAGACGAACTTTAAGTGCAGCACTTGAAAATGCTGGCGCTGTAGGAATCGTATCGTCGTATTGGTCTAAAGCCTTTGGGTCTAATAAAATTTTTAGTTCACGAACAGATAAAATTCCAACGATCGATTTAGAATTGGAAGATTATACCATGTTATACAGAATGGTAGACTATGGGAATGCTCCAATAATTAAAGTGGTTGCCGAATCTAAAGATTTAGGTGTTGCACCAACTTTAAATACTATTGCCCAAATGAAAGGCATAGAAAAACCAGAAGAATATGTTGTGTTATCAGCACATTTCGATTCTTGGGATGGAGGTACAGGAGCAACCGATAATGGCACAGGAACTTTAGTGATGATGGAAGCCATGCGCATTCTTAAAAAAGTATATCCAAATCCGAAGCGAACAATTTTAGTTGGACATTGGGGAAGTGAAGAACAAGGTTTAAATGGCTCAAGAGCATTTGTTGAAGACCATCCAGAAATTGTTAAAAATATCCAAGCGGTTTTTAATCAGGATAACGGAACAGGACGAGTAGTTAGTCTTTCAGGAGCAGGGTTTTTAAATGCTTACGAGTATTTACCACGTTGGTTACAAGCGGTTCCAAATGATATAAGAAAACATATTAAAACTCATTTTCCAGGGTCACCAAGTCGTGGTGGTTCAGATAATGCGTCTTTTGCTGCTGCTGGAGCACCAGCATTTAGTTTAAGTTCTTTAAGTTGGTCCTATTGGAATTATACATGGCATACCAATAGAGATACTTACGATAAAA
>Ga0190293_1000588_pt1 | contig 12985 bp, 6 predicted proteins | sample 48693001_MG_FD_161671 | JGI IMG/M metagenome (GOLD analysis project Ga0190293, IMG submission 161671) | Hydrothermal vent microbial mat bacterial communities from Southern Trench, Guaymas Basin, Mexico - 4869-30-0-1_MG | ecosystem: Environmental > Aquatic > Marine > Hydrothermal vents > Microbial... | reverse complement strand
CTCGATATGGTGCCATATCTTTATGTTGAAAATGATAAAGTTGTTGAAGCCCCAACGGCGACAATAGAAGGTAGAAAAAATTATGAATTCTATCGTGGCGGATTTTGCGCACCAAATTTTAAGCATGAAGAAGTACTACCCAATTTAACAGAAAAAGTTAAGGAATATATTAGTAAAAATAGTTCGGACAATTCAAATCCTTTCTTCATCTATTTCCCGTTGAATGCTCCGCATACACCAATTTTACCCACAGATGAATTTAAAGGCAAAACCGGCTTAGGTCCTTATGCAGATTTTGTATATCAATGCGACTGGACTGTTGGCGAAGTAATGAAAACACTTGAGAAAAATGGATTGACAGATAACACATTGATTATTGTTACAAGTGACAACGGTTGTTCACCAATGGCAAACTATGAACACCTCGAGTCGCTGGGGCATGACCCTAGTTATATTTTTCGAGGGCATAAAGCTGACATTTTTGAAGGTGGACACAGAATACCTTTTATTGCTCGCTGGCCCGGAAAAATTCCGGCTAATTCTATTTGCGAGGATACAATATGTCTAACTGATTTGCTAGCAACTACCGCTGAAATTGTAAATGATAAATTGCCCGACAATGCTGGTGAAGATAGTGTAAGTATATTATTTGATTTAAAAGGTATTGCAAAAAATCCTTTACGTGAAGCAGTTGTTCATCACTCGGTAGAAGGTTTGTTTTCAATAAGGCAAGGTAAATGGAAACTCGAACTTTGTCCAGGCTCAGGTGGTTGGAGCAAACCGAAAGATGCAAAAGCAATGACGCTTGGATTACCAATGGTACAGCTATACGATCTGAGTAAAGATATCAGCGAGCATGAAAATTTACAAGCACAATATCCTGAAGTAGTGCATCGGCTTACCAACTTACTTGAAGATTACATTTCAATGGGGAGAAGTACTCCGGGAAAGATTCAATTGAATGATGCAGAAATTGATATTTGGAAATCGGTGAAAAGAAGAACTGATAAAAATGATTTGACAAAAGTAGATCATCTTGGAAAGAACGCAGAAGTGAAAATATTAAATGGAACAAAAATTAAATATTCCCAATTTGGAAAGAATGTCTTCACAGATGGTATCCGTGGCACATCTTATTATGACGATGGCTACTGGGCTGGTGTTGAGAGTGAAAATCTTGAAGTTGTTATAGATTTAAAGAATGAACAATCGATAAAAAATATTAGTGTCGGAGTTTTAGAAGATCAGGAAGCATGGATTTTTATGCCAAAGTCTGTAGAATATTTTGCCTCGAAAGATGGAATAAAATATGAACCATTAGGTAAGGTTGAAAATAAAGAACCATCACTCAATAAACTAAAGAGAATCAAAGATATCAGTAAAAATGTCAGCAAAATAAAAACTCGATATATAAAGGTTAAAATAGAAAATATTAAAAAATGTCCTAACTGGCATATCGGCGAAGGTGGTAAAGCATGGTTGTTTGTAGATGAAATAATAATTAAGGAATAAAAAATGAGAAATGGATTGTTACTATTTTTTGTGTGTGTACTATCATTTTCCTGCACTAATGAAAAAATGGAAAGTATGAAAGAAATAGATATTAATTCTTTAAAAACTTTTGGGACGATGGGAAAAGAATTAACCGTTTTAACAAAAAATAAAGAATCGGAATTGTTCAATTTTGATGGGAAAGGTTGCATCACACATATGTGGTTTGGAGGAGGATTTGATGTAGTAGGATTCACAAATATTCAAGTCTATGTTGACGGCGAAGAAACACCTTCAATTGAAATGGAGATGTACCTTGGACATGGGATCGGATTCAAAGATCAACATGCACCATGGGGAACTGAACGTATGGGAAATATTGGGGGGCATAGCGGAATCTATAATACTTATAAAATTCCATTTACAAAAAGTATAAAAATTACAGCTATTCTAACCCCAGAAGGAAAAGAAAATGAAAATTTCTGGTGGATAATCAGGGGAACGGAAAATCTGCCTATTGAGTTTGCGGGTGTTAAGTTACCTGAAAATACTCAACTAAAATTATATAAGTTAGAGAACTATGTAGCTAAACCTTTAGAAGAATTCACTTTTTGCGATGTAAAAGGGGATGGAATGTTATATCAAGTCGCGATGGAAGCAAAGGGATTAAGAAATAATAATCATTGGAAAGATCTTAGTTACATGGAATCATGCATTCGTGTATACACAAATGGTTATGCACCAATGTTTCTTTCTTCTGGATTAGAAGACTATTTTCTCGGGACATATTACTTTAATACGGGCAGATACGCAAATATGTTAGCCGGTTTAACTCATTTAGATAAGGAAAAAAATGAATTCTCTGCATACAGATTACATGAAGAGGATCCGGTATTTTTTCAAGATGGAATGCGATTGACTAATCGATGTGGAGAAAAAATAGGAGATAAAGTTTTTCATGATCCTCCCAAAACCAAGTATACCATTTATACATGGGTTTATGAATGGTAAGTTGACATAATTGCATTCTATAAGCTATAGAGAATGCGAATGGTTGCAGATGGAATTATGTTAAATAAAAAATCTAAAATGAAAAGAATAATTAATCTTGGAAATAAATATGATAAAAATAATACTATTACTATTAGTTCTGCTCGGTAGTTTTATGAGAATGGTAAATGCACAACCTGCTGATGGAAAATCAAACATTAATTTAATTCCAAAACCAGTTAAAACAGAAATAAGAACTAGTGATTTTATCATTAATGGTGAAACCAGTATAATCGTTTGTAATGTAGACACTGAGACATTTAAAATTGCTACGGATTTTACAAAGAAAATAAATAAGTCTAAACATTTCAATATACAGGCCGTGCAAAAAGACGATACTACAGAGCTTAACAACCAAATTCGTTTTTGTTTTTCAGCAGATAGTAAAAAATATGGTTTAGAGGGATATTCCTTAGATGTAACTTCGCGCGGTATTATAATTGAAGCAAATAAAGCGAACGGATTCTTTTATGCTGTGCAAACTATCTATCAACTTTTGCCTAATCAGATTTTCAGTATCGATGCAATTGGAAGTATTAATCTGAAAATACCATCAGTTTATATTTTCGATCACCCACGTTTTGGTTGGCGCGGCAATATGCTCGATCCAAGCCGTCATTTTATCTCAGTGGATTTCATAAAAAAAAATCTGGATTATTTGGCAAGTTTGAAAATGAATATTTTCCACTGGCACCTTACTGATGATCAGGGGTGGAGAATTGAAATAAACTCATTACCAAAGCTTACTGAAATTGGAGCATGGAGAGTTGACCGGAATAATGAAGAATGGTGGGGACGGAAACCACATCAGCCTGGTGAGAAAGCTACATACGGTGGTTTCTATTCACAGGAAGAAATAAAAGAAATTGTTCAGTATGCTAAGGAAAGATATATTACAATTATTCCGGAAATAGATATACCGGGTCATTCCCAGGCTGCTATTGCTTCTTATCCCGAAATATCATGTGACGGAAGAACTTATTTTGTCGCTACGGGTGGTGTGGCAAAAGATAACACTTATTGCCCTGGCAAGGAAATAACATTTGAATTTACTGAAAAAGTACTAAGAGAAGTTATGAATTTGTTTCCTTCTGAATATATCCATATTGGAGGGGATGAATGTAATAAAGAGGCATGGGAGGTTTGTTCTGATTGTCAAAAAAGAATAAAAAATGAAAACCTGAAAGACGAACATGAACTACAAAGTTATTTCATAACTCGGATAGAAAAAATAATAAATGCTGCAAGTAAGAAAATGATTGGTTGGGATGAAATCCTGGAAGGTGGATTGGCGCCGAATGCTACAGTGATGTCATGGAGAGGGGAAGAGGGTGGAATTGCAGCTTTAAAAGCAGGGCACGATGTTATAATGACTCCAAATCAATATTGTTACCTCGATTTAAAACAAGGAGATCCGGAAATAGAACCTAATTATGGATACTCTCAACTCCTTTTAACCACAGTCTATTCTTACAATCCTATTCCAAAAGACCTAAGTGAAATGGAAGCAAAACATATTCTAGGTATTCAGGGAAATCTTTGGGGTGAATCGATGCAAACCGTTTTTGATTTAAACTATATGTTATTTCCTCGTTTGTTTGCTATTGCTGAAGTTGCGTGGTCGCCACAGGAATCGAGAGATTTTGATGACTTTATGCCTCGTTTGGAATTTGCCTTGAAAAGATTAGAGTTCATGGGAGTAAATTATGCAAAAAGTGTTTACAATGTTTCTGTTTTTACTTCAATTGATGAAAATGTAAACGGTATTCTGGTGAACTTGAGTACTGAAATTAATAGTAATATTAGATATACAACAGATGGGAGAGAGCCAGATATTAATTCAAAGGAATACGTGGAACCATTTAAAATATTGGAAACTACTATTGTAAAAGCCAAGTTATATAGAGATAATTATCCTTTAGGTGTAGTAACAGAAAAAACAATTCAGATACATAAAGCCACAGGCAAAAAGGCAGATATACTTTCTCAAGTTCAGGATAAATATAATTGTGGTGAATATGGTTTAACTGACTGTCTGAGAGGGGGAAATGATTTTGCAAATAAAAAATGGATGGGATTTGAAGGTATAGATTTTGAGGCAGTAATTGATATGGAAGAAACAACTGTCCTTAAATCTGTAACAACATCATTCTTACATGATACAAAACCTTGGATATTTCTTCCTGAAAATATTGAAATATCAGTTTCAGAAAACGGTAAAGATTTCAGTGTAATAGGGACTTTTGATAATTCTGAGGAAGTAACAAAAAATGGAAAATATGTGAAGGAATTTTCTACTGAAGCACGAAACGTTTCTGCGAGATATATAAAAGTAAAAGCAAAAAATATTGGTCTTTGTCCTGATTGGCATCAAGGTGCAGGAGGCAAAGCTTGGTTATTTATTGATGAGATTATAGTGAATTAAAACTTAATAATAGGAGAAAAGAAAAATGTTAATTAAACACTTTATTATTTTATTAGTTATTTCCTGTACAACATTCGCACAAGAAATAAAACCATATCTGCAGTCATCGCAGGCTACGTCTATCCATATTTCGTGGCAGTCTAATATTGCTTTGACGCCAACTGTGGAATACGGCATTACATCGGCATTAGGAAATACAATAACTGGTGGCTACGAAAGCATCAATGGTAATGTTGAAGTAATCTGGAATAACGTTAAATTGGTTAATTTGGTACCCAATACGGTATATTATTACAAGTGTATTTCAGATACGTTAGCCTCAGAAATACACAAGTTCAAAACACAACCTAGTATTGGATTGAATCAAGGACATATTAGATTTGGACTCCTTGGCGATAACCGTACCGTTCCAGAAGACCACAGCATGATAATTAATGGAATGAAAGAAAAGATGATTGAACTTTATGGAGAAGATATTGAATCGCAAATTAATCTGGTTATCAATGTTGGTGATATTGTGGAGAATGGCTGGACCCTGTCACAATATCAAAGGGAATATTTCGAACCGGTAAGTCCTTTATCAGCAACTGTCCCGTTTATGGTCAGTATTGGTAATCATGAAAATGAGAGCGATTATTATTATCAACACATGAAGTATGAAGAGTTTGGCGGAACAGAAGGAGAGAAATATTACAACTTTAAAATAGGGCGTGTTTTGTTTATTGGAATTAATAGCAATTGGCAACGGAGGAATGATACTCAAATTGCCTGGTTGGATAGTACACTTCAAGTTGCTCAAAATGATGAGACAATTGATTGGGTATTTTCGTTTTGTCATCATCCTGGAATTAGTGAAGTTTGGCCAGCTGGTAATACGGCATATGTTCAGGACAGGGTTGTTCCAACTTTAGAAAAATATAGTAAATCCGAATTTTTATTCTACGGACATTCGCATAACTATGAAAGAGGAGCTACTGCTTCTGGAAATTTGAGGCTCATGCTAAATGGAGGAGGTGGTTCATCACTTGATCGTTGGCGGATGTACAATAATCAAACAGATTATCCTGAAATACAACGATCATTTGATCATTATTGTTATTCAATTTTTGATATCGATATCCCGAACAGAACCTATACTTGCCTAACGTTTTCCATGGGACATAAGGATAAAGTGTTAAATAATGTTTTAATAGATTCTTTTTCAGTAGCGCTTGATGATACTTTAAATCCCGCATCTCCTTCCATTAGCTCGACAACCGGCGGAGTTGACTTACCTTTTGAATTGGATGGTGGGAATTATACCGGCTTGGGATTTCTGCAGAGTTCTCAATTTCAAATTACGGATGTTTCGAGCTATTACGATATGCCGATTTTGGATTCCGAACGTGATTTTGAAAATATTTATTTTGATACTGGCTCACCGGAATGGCTTCCAATTGATAAGAATTCTGGAGTAGATATTTCAAAAATCGAAGTAACTTCAGAACTTCTCCCTGATCCGGGAACCTATTTTTGGCGCGTCCGATATCGAGCGTCAAACCTACGCTGGTCAGATTGGTCCAATGAAGGAACTTTGGATATAAACAACACGGGCTTTGAACCAATTGTAGTCCATAATAAATCACTGAATTTTGATGGTGAAAATGCTTATATAGAAATTACCGATTCACTTGATCTTACCAAAATACCGCAAAAAGAGATGACTGTTGAACTATGGGTGAAAATTAAAGAGTTTAATTATTTGGGTAGCTTTATTGGCGCGGTGCAAGATAACGGTACTTATGAAAAAGGATGGTTTCTCGGCAGTTCAAGTAAAAGTTTTGTTTTTGGATTATCTTCTGTAGGGGCGGATGATGGCGATGGGAAATTAACAATCCAAAGGTCACCGGAAGCGGATCTTAACAAATGGTATCACTTGGCCGGAGTATATGACGGAACGAATATGATGTTTTTCATAAACGGCTTTAAATTTAGAACAGCAAAATCACAATCCGGAGATATACTTTATGATGTGAAAAGTTTTTTTAACATAGGTGCCTATCATGATGATAACAAATTTCTTCCTATTAACGGTGAATTAGATGAAATTCGTCTTTGGAATACGGCTCTCTCTGACTCAATTATTCAACAATGGATGCATCAAGAGATAAATGAAGACCATCCTCAATATGATAATCTGTTAAGTTATTGGAATATGAACAACAATATATCGGATTGGTTATTTCTTGATGATCGAGAGAACAATAACGGCGTTCTCAGAAATATGAATAAAAGTGACCTCACCTTGTCCACCTCACCGATAGGACAAATATCAAAAATGATTTTGGATAATAATGAAACCGAAATTGGTCCTAATGGTGCAAATATAAAAGTAAAAATTACTTCGAAACTTAATGAAATACATTATTTAGGAGCATACTATTTTGGAATAAATGACGGAAGTTTTGTTGAAAATGAAGAATTCCCCGACAATGTAACCCGACGATTTGATGTTTTATGGGGCTTGGAAGAACATGGTCAAAATTTTTTGTTTGGTGATGAAGTTGTAGCCGATGTATCAATTTATTATGGTAGTGTTACTGGCGCAATAAATCCCGATTCCGTTAGATTACTGAAAAGGAAAAACGCTGCATCTCCATGGATAGATGTAAACTCATTTTTTGAGCACGATAAAACTCAGAAATTCTTCAGCATTAACGGTATTTCAGATATACATGAAGAATATTCACTTGCAAATGGCACTTCCCCCACCGGGATAGATGCAAACAAAATGATGCCATATAAATTTGATCTTTCACAAAGTTATCCCAATCCTTTTAATCCGTCTTGTACAATTCCATTTGAACTAGCTGAAGAAAGTCTTGTACAGATAAATATATATGATGTTCTCGGTAGAAGAATATCTGTTTTGGTAAATAAGAGATTATCGGCGGGCAAACATCAAGTATTTTGGAATGCTCGAAATTTCAGCACTGGTGTTTATTACATAAGAATGGATGCCGGGACTTTTAATAAAGCACAGAAAATTATCTTGTTGAAATAAGCTTGGTTGCTACATTAGGATATGGCTGTAAAGCATGGGTGTTTGTTGATGAAATAATTATTAAGGCTAAGTTCTCCCAAAGGGATGCCTCCAGTATAATTCACTCAGCAAATCTGTGACTTCACAAGGTGATCCCTTTGGGATAAGTCGTTATTTTGGAAGCAAATAGCCACCTCATCATTAATGATGGGGTAATGAAAAAATAATTCTTACCCCATTCTTTAGAATGGGGATGAAAAAGACAATTTTCAGTTGGCTTTAGCCAAAGGGATCACCTTGTGAAGCCACAGAAAATAATGCTGTCATAAATAGAACTCAGCCATTATTAATTAACAAATAAATAAAAGTATGGTTTTAAATGAAAAGCACATCCTATATATCGATTATTCTATTTCTATTTTTTACAACATCAGTCTCAGTTTCAGGAGCAAATTATTCACCCAAAGAAAAGATTCAAAATAAACCGAATATAATTTATATTCTTGCAGATGATCTGGGGTATGGTGATGTAAGCTGTTTGAATTCTGACTCAAAAATCCCAACGCCGAATTTGGATAAACTCGCGGAACAGGGAATCACTTTTACAGATGCTCATTCCAGCTCATCACTTTGTTCTCCAACCCGATACGGAATTTTAACCGGTCGTTACTCATGGCGTTCAAGGAGACAGGGCGGTGCTCTCTGGTCGTTTGATAAACCATTAATTGAGGAGGACAGGTTAACCGTCCCTCAATACTTAAAGAACAAAGGATATCATACAGCTTGCATTGGCAAGTGGCACCTGGGTATGAATTGGCGAGACCAAAATGGTGAAGTTTTAGAAAATACCGGAGCTGAAAAAGGATGGAATATTAATTTTTCACGACCACTTGAAAACGGTCCCATCACACGTGGTTTTGATTATTATTTTGGAATGGATGCTCCAAATTATCCACCCTATTGTTACATTGAGAATGACCGTACTATTGGAATTCCAACAAAGGATAAACCGGATTCCATGTATGGTGTACCCGGGATTATGTTGGAAAATTGGGATTTATATAAAGTGCTACCTGAAATCGAAAAGAGGGCTGTGAACTATATTAATAGAGAGGCAAAATCTGATAACCCTTTCTTCCTCTATCTTCCATTAACTGCTCCGCATACGCCAATAGTGCCAATAGAGGAACATATAGGGAAAAGTCAGGCTGGAATGTATGGTGATTTTGTTCACCAAGTAGATGCAATTGTCGGCAATATTTTGAAAACATTAGAGCAAAATAATTTGACTGAAAACACACTATTGATTTTTACCAGTGACAACGGTTCCCCGAATGTTGATGGTTTCAATATGGAAGGGCAAAAAGAATCTGGTATAAAATATGGGCATAATTCAAGTTATATTTTTAGAGGGAGAAAAGCAGATATCTGGGAAGGTGGTCACAGGATTCCATTTTTTGCACGCTGGCCAGGGAAAATAAAACCCGGCACAAAAAGTGGCGAGATTATTTGTTTAACTGATTTATTCGCCACATGTGCTGCAATCCTCGGGGAAGAACTGTCAGATAGCGCGGGCGAGGATAGTTATAATATTTTACCGGTTTTAACTGGAGAAAAGATAAACGAGGATCTGAGGGAAGCCACTGTGCATCTTGGCGGTGACGGGTCATTCTCAATCAGGCAAGAAAATTGGAAGTTAGCGATCTGTCCAGGTTCTGGTGGAGGCGGTTCTCTGTCACCGGAAACAGCCCTGCGTAACAATATGCCCATGATCCAACTTTATAATCTTGAAATTGATATTGGAGAACAAAATAATTTATATGATAAATATCCGGACGTTGTATATCGATTGACAAAACTTCTTGAAAGATATGTTAAAAATGGTCGAAGTACTCCAGGTATTGCTCAAAATAATACAGGTGAACCAGATATCTGGCGCTCATTAAAAGTACGCGAAGAAAAATACGATACAAATCAGATTGATCATGTTGCAGTGGGGAAAAATGTACAGCTATTAAATGACGTGGAGTTAAAATCTACCAAATATGGAATAAATGTTTTAACAGATGGTATCCGAGCTTCTTCCTGGTTTAACGATGGCTATTGGGCATCAGTTGAAGGAAGTGATATGGAAATTCTTCTTGATCTTGGAGAAATCAAACAAATTAATAAAGTCACTGCTGGATTCCTTGAGGCACAGTCATACTGGATTTTTCATCCAAAGAATATTGAGTTTTCTTTATCAACGGACGGCAAATCATTTGATACTTCGAAAAGAATCAAAAGAGAGAGCTTGAAAGAAAATGAGAATCGAGAGATTAAAGATTTTTCAGTACAGTTCAAAAATATAAATAGCCGCTTCATCAAAATGAAAGTTGAAGGTGTTAAGGTTTGTCCTGAATGGCATAAAGGGGCAGGAGGCAAAGCTTGGTTATTTGTTGATGAAATTTTAGTCAATTAAAATTCAATAATGTGAGTAGTGAGTAATGAAAAAACTAAGTCGTAGAAATATTATTCTATTTCTATTTTTTATAACATCAGTCTCAGTTTCGGGAGCAAATAATCCACCCGATGAGAAGATTCAAAATCGACCGAATATAATTTACATTCTTGCAGATGATTTGGGTTCTGGCGATTTGAGCTGCTTCAATGCAGAGTCAAAAATATCTACGCCAAATATTGATAAACTTGCCAGTCAGGGGATTAGTTTTACTGATGCTCATTCCGGTTCAGCCGTTTGCACACCTACGAGATATGGTATTTTGACCGGTAGGTATGCATGGCGTTCTCGATTACAAAAGGCTGTCTTATGGGCCTGGGATGAGCCTTTGATCGATAAAGACAGAACCACAGTACCTGAATTTCTTAAAAGTAAGGGTTACAATACAGCTTGTATCGGGAAGTGGCACCTCGGTTGGGATTGGCCGACAAAAGACGGCACAAAAATTAATGATACGGTCGCTATAGGGGAATGGGATTCAAGAAATAGGGATCAATTTGGTAAAAAAATTGACTTTACCCAAAAAATAGAAAATGGACCGGTCACAAGGGGGTTTGATTATTACTTTGGTGATGATGTGCCTAATTTTGCTCCATATTGCTTTATTGAAAATGATAAAACGGTTGGTTTACCTGATGAGGAAAAACCTGCTGATATGTTTGGAACTCCGGGACCAATGCTGGCAGGATGGAAGTTGGATGCTGTTATGCCTACATTGACGAAGAAAGCCGTTGGATATATAAAGACTAATGCAGGTTCAAATTCGGATGTTAAAAAACATGATCCATTTTTCCTCTATTTTGCACTCACCGCGCCACATACTCCCATTGCGCCAACAGAAGAATTTAAAAACAAAAGTCGCGCAGGCGCTTATGGCGATTTTGTTCAACAAGTCGATTGGACAGTTGGCCAGGTAATGTTGGCTCTTGAGAAATCAGGTCAGGCTGAAAATACACTAATAATTTTTACTAGTGATAACGGTTCGCCAGGCCGAGACGGGACGAATATGGGTGGGCCTCCAAATTCTGTTAAAAAGTATGGACACAATTCCAGTTACATTTATCGGGGAATAAAAGCTGATATATGGGAAGGCGGGCATCGAGTTCCGTTCATTGCTAGGTGGCCCGGAAAAATAAAACCAGATACAAAAAGTGAGGAAGTAATTTGTCTTACAGATTTGTTTGCAACATGCGCTGCAATTCTTACTGAGAAACTTCCAGATAATGTTGCCGAAGATAGTTATAATATTCTTCCTGCATTAAAAAGTGAAAAATATGATCACCCAATTCGTAAGGCAACCGTTCACCACTCGATAAATGGTAGTTTCGCAATAAGGCAGGGTAAATGGAAGCTCGAACTTTGTCCGCTTTCTGGTGGTTGGAGTGGTACAATTAAAAACGCGGCAGAACAGGATTTGCCAATGATACAGCTTTACGATTTGAGCAAGGATATTGGCGAGCAAAAAAATCTACAAGCGCAATATCCTGAAGTAGTACATCGGCTTACCAATTTGCTTAAAGATTATGTGGCGAAGGGTAGAAGCACTCCAGGTAAACCACAGCAAAATGATGCGGAGATTGATATTTGGAAAACAAAACATCATCAACTGAAAAATTGAACAGCAGAAAATCACTAACGTTGATGTAATTCTGGTATAAAATCTAACAAAAGTTCTTTTTATGAAAAAGCTTTTAATATTATGTGTTGTTTTAATTCAAACTTCCATCTTAATTGCTCAATGGGGTGGTGGCGAAAAATATCATGATTTAAAGCCAAACAAAGAATCAATGGAGAAATTTGAAAAGATGCGCTTTGGAATCTTCATGCATTGGGGACCTTCTATAATGAGAGGAACTTCAAGTTGGGGTAGAGGTAATCATCCTTATGATTTTGCACCTAAGGTTCCAATCAATGAATTCGACAGTCTTTACTTACAGTTTAATCCTGTTTTATTCGATGCAAATGATTGGATATCGACTGTTAAAAAATCGGGAGCTAAATATTATGTGATTACCACAAAACATCACGACGGCTTTTGTATTTGGGATTCAGAATATACCGATTACGATATAATGTCAACTCCTTATAAAAGAGATGTATTAATGGAATTGTCTGAAGAATGTTATAAGCAGGGGATTTTGTTTGGAACCTACTATTCCATTTGCGACTGGCATCATCCTGAGTATCCAGGCAGATATGGTGGTGATCCACGACCCAGAGAAAGTTCCGATATGAATAAGTACAAAGAGTATCTCTATCATCAAATGGATGAATTGGTTGATAAGTACAAAACAAACATCCTTTGGTTCGATGGTAGCTGGGAATCTGACTGGACTCATGAAGATGGAATGGACTTGTACAAATACCTTAGAGACAAAAATGATAAAATGATTATTAACAATCGGGTTGATAAAAAACAGAATTTACTACAAAGAACTCAAGATGCAGAGAAATATGCAGGTGATTATAAAACTCCCGAGCAGGAAATAGGAGAGTA
>Ga0190293_1000584_pt1 | contig 13016 bp, 14 predicted proteins | sample 48693001_MG_FD_161671 | JGI IMG/M metagenome (GOLD analysis project Ga0190293, IMG submission 161671) | Hydrothermal vent microbial mat bacterial communities from Southern Trench, Guaymas Basin, Mexico - 4869-30-0-1_MG | ecosystem: Environmental > Aquatic > Marine > Hydrothermal vents >... | reverse complement strand
TTAGGTTGTGTAGAAGCATCTACTTGAAAACTGGGCAATCTATTAAAATCTGATTCCAGATATGAGGATAGTTTGATCAAAGGCAAACCACTGGATTTTAAATCCTTGTTTAATTATGCTGCTAAATGTGACGAATTAAGTAAAATTGTACGTGATCATAGTTTAGATGTTTGGACTGCCGGAGTAATAAATAAAATTCATGCCTATGATCCTGAGTTGGTGATCTTAGGGGGAGGAGTAATGAAAAGTGCTGATGTAATTATTCCCTTTATTAAAAATAAAGTTAATAAACACACCTGGACTCCCTGGGAAAAGTTAAAATTATTCAATCTAAAATACCAAACAGATTTGCCTTACTGGGGGCTTATTATTTGGCAAAAAACAATATACCATAAATGAATACTAAATTTAATAAGTTTCCATCTGTAAAAATGCCTGAAAATTTTAAATGTCACACAGGCTGGGGAAACATTTGTGAACAAATTACGACAGATCTGAATAAGATTAAAAAATTAAAAAAAGTTGTTGTTATAGAGTATTATCATGGAATCAATGAAAAAGAATTCAATAAAGAGTTTGTTCCGGTTTTAAAACCTGATTTACATATAGACGCCAAAAATGCTTTACTTCCTGAAAAAAAAATTGAAGAAATAGTTTTTCCTGATGTGACGGATGATAGGATCTTTGGTTTTATAACACGCCTATATCTTGATCATTTTTTTGATTGGGATAAGATCAATGATATTAATGAGATCATTGAAGAAACCAAAGGTGTTGTTTTAATATCAGGAATAGGTGCTTCTATTTTGCATAAGGAATGGGATATCCTGATCTATGCCGATATGGCCAGATGGGAAATCCAGAATAGAATGAAAAGTCATGAAATAAACAGTATCGGACTAACCAATAAAAAAGAAGAGTTTAGTTCTTTATATAAGCAGGGTTATTTTGTTGACTGGCGTATTTGTGATAAACAAAAAAAGAAGACAATGACCGAATGGGATTATGTATTGGATACCAATAACAGATCAAACCCTAAAATGATCAGTGGTAAAACATATTTGGAAGGACTTTCAATATCCAACAAACAACCTTTTAGCGTAGTTCCCTTTTTTGAACCTGGACCATGGGGAGGTCAGTGGATGAAAGAAGTTTGTAATCTGGATAGATCAAAAGAAAATTACGCATGGTGTTTTAATTGTGTTCCCGAAGAAAATAGTTTACTATTCCAGTTTGGAGATATTCTATTTGAAATACCCTCTATAAATTTGGTTTTTTATGAACCTGCTCAATTGCTGGGAGAAGCAGTTTATAGTAGGTTTGGTGATGAATTCCCTATACGATTTGATTTTTTAGACACGATGGGAGGGGGTAATTTAAGTTTACAAGTACATCCCTTAACGGAATATATCCAGGAAAAATTTGGTTTAAACTACACCCAGGATGAAAGTTATTACATGATGGATGTTGAAAAAGATGTGCATGTTTATGTAGGTACAAAAGAAAATATAAATCCTGATGAACTAATCTCTGATCTTAAAATTGCAGAAAAAGGAGAAAAAGCATTTGATGCAGAAAAATATATACAAACATGGCCTGTAAAAAAGCATGATCATGTATTGATTCCAGCAGGTACAATTCATTGTTCCGGTAAGGGCAGTATGGTTTTAGAAATTAGTGCAACACCTTATATTTTTACTTTCAAATTGTGGGATTGGGGTAGGCTTGGTATGGATAGTAAACCCCGGCCCATCAATATTGAACACGGTGAAAAAGTAATTGATTGGAGCAGAACAACTTCCTGGACAAAAAATAATTTGATCGATCAGGTTGAGATAGTTGGTGAGGGTGATGGTTGGATGGAAGAAAGAACAGGGTTACACGAACGTGAATTTATTGAAACACGGCGTCATTGGTTTAGCAAAATTGTAAAACATCATACAAATGGAGGTGTAAATGTTATCTGCCTGGTTGAAGGAGATCAGGCTATTGTTGAAAGTCCGGATAATAATTTTGAGCCTTTTATTGTTAATTATGCCGAAACTTTTATAGTTCCAGCAAAAATAGGCGCATATACCATTAGCCCTTATGGGAATAGTGTAGGTAAAAAGATAGGGACTTTAAAAGCTTATGTAAGAACGTAGATCATGGAAAAATTTAATTCTGGATTAAATATCACTCCAAAGACCAATCCTCTTAATTTTGAATATGGTGAAAATTGTTTTGGACCAAAAGTCGAAAACAGAAAATTGAATGATATTCGAAAAAGCTTGATGGATCCAAATTGTAAAGGACCGAAAACAGTGTATTCTATTGCCATGGATATTGGTAAGAAAAAACATCTAGATCAATTAGAAGAACAACATTTACTTTTTGGTATTGTAACATATGCTGATGGAAAACTAGGAAAAGAGCCTATTCGTAGTCAGGGACATATTCATAAAAGATCTGTATACGGACGAAATTGGTCAACTCCGGAAGTTTACCAAATTTGGTCAGGGAAAGCAGTAATTTACATACAGGAATATGCTGAGGATGATCCTGGAAAATGTTATGCCGTTTATGCCGACCCTGGTGATATTGTTATTGTACCTCCCTCATGGGCACATGCTACAATTAGTGCAAACCCAAAAACACCATTAACTTTTGGTGCATGGTGTGATCGTGAATATGGTTTTGAATACGAAAAAGTTAGAGCACATAAAGGTTTGGCGTGGTTTCCTTTAATAGAAGATAGTGGTAAATTAACCTGGGTACATAATTCTAACTACAAAAAGAATGAACTGATCATCAAAAAGCCCAATTCCTATAAAGAATTTGGAATAAAACAAAAGGAATCTATTTATACACAATATGAAAATAATCCGAATCTTTTTCTTTTTGTTCCGAAGCCCTATTTAACAGAAGAACACTGGAAGAATTTTATTCCATAGTGAAGGAGAAAAACAAGAATAATAGTTTATCAGATAATAAGATTATTATATCAATTTTCACAAATTATCTTTTTTGATAATACAGATTTTCCGTTTTCAAAAACCTGCAAAAAATAAATACCATTTTTTAGTTGACTTAGATCAATATTTTTATTCTTTGAGATATGTTCTAAAAACACTAACTTTCCATTAAAATCAAAAATTTTAAGTTTCACATTACCCATTTCTTCCTTTCTTGAAATATTCAATGATTCAGAAAAGGGGTTTGGATATATATTAAAATTATTTCTAATGGAATAATTTGACACATCTAATGATGAGTTGCCATACAACCATTTATAAGCATCAGGAAATTCTCTTCTCCAATACCATTCACTATGATTACCATCATTATGAGTAACCATAATAATTTCATCATCTGCAAAACCGGCTGTTTTAAGTGAGCTCACCATTTTTTCCATATTAGGAATCATGCTGGCACTTTCTTGTTCTCCTCCCAACAAATAAAACTTCATATTCTGTTTTTTACCTGTAGTTTCTACATGAGTAAAAACCTCCTCTGAGAACCAAAAAGAAGGAGAGAATACTCCAATCCTACTAAATACATCCTGATGTTCTACAGCCCCATAAAAAGAAATTAATGCACCTAGCGAACTTCCCATGATTCCTGTGTTCAACCTATCGGTTAGAGTTCTGTAATTATTATCAATATAAGGTTTTAATGTTTCAACAATAAAGTCAATATATGCATCTCCTTCACCACCACCATATTCGTCATTTATCCATGGCGAATATTCATCGATTCTTTTTACACCTCCATTATCAATTCCTACAATAATAACACCATGGTCACCTTGATCAAATAATACATTAAGTGATTCATCAACTTCCCATTCACCGGAAAAACTTGTGTTTATATCAAATAAATTTTGACCGTCCTGCATATATAGTACAGGATAGGATTTAGTTGATGTATCGTAATTTGGAGGAAGGTATATCCAGACTCTTCGAGTTCTGTTGAGTTGAGGTATATTGAAATTTTCATCCATTATTTCTACATTCTCAGTTGCCGTACCAGTTCCACTACCCTGATCTTCCCAACTTAAAATACTAACATTTATATTTTGCTTACCACCTGAATAAGATAATGTTCTATTTGCGATGGTGTTGCCTTGAGCGTTACCTTCAACAGATGACCAACTACCTCTGGTAAATTTAAATTCTAAAGTGCCTACAGAAGGAGTAAAAGTAATTTGGTAGGTACCAGTACCATTATTTGTAAGAATATAATTTGAATCACCCGGATCCCAGCCATTAAAATTACTTGCGACATAGATATCTGCATCTGAAGGCGTATTTGATGGAATAGCACTAACGTTAATTGTAAGTTGAGGGTAAACGAATTGTGAAAAAAATAGGAATAAAAGAATCCTGTTCAATCTATTTTTAAAAAAGTATCTCATCAGCTTCTATCATTAGAATTCAAAAATAAACAATAAAAAGGATTTTACCCGAAAGAAAAACTCCTTTAATTGTATAAAACCCAAAAAAATGGAAAAGCCTATAAAATATGACAACCATCGAAGAAGGTCATTTCTTAAAGAGCAATAAAATTTTTCATCACAAATATTAATTGATTATTTTTAACAAAAAATAAAAGATGAATTTAATATTTGAAACAGCTAATTTTAACAGAAAAGCTTTAAGAGATTTGTTAGACGATTTAAGTTATGAACAGCTAACCAAAATACCCAAAAAGTTTAACAATTCCATCTTTTGGAATATTGCACACATATTGGTAACCCAACAACTATTGGTGTATGAGTTTTCAGGACTACTAAAAACTATTGATGATAAAATAATAGAAAAATTCAGAAAGGGATCAAAAGCAACAACTGATATTTCATTAGAAGAAATTGAGTATGTTAAAAATCAATTAATTCCTGTAATGGAAAAAACTCAGGGAGATTATAATAATGGTATTTTCAAAAAGTATACTGCATATCATACCAGTGTTAATATATCATTGCATAATATTGACGATGCTTTAAAGTTCAATGCATTTCATGATGGAATCCATTTAGGAATAGTTTTATCATTAAAAAAAATAGTGTAAATTTTTTAGAATAGTATCAATTATTAACTGGATCTAGCAATTAAAAATATGGATTTTAACACAAAAGTGATTCATGGCGGTCAAACACATGACCCAAGCACAGGTGCAATCATGACTCCTATTTATCAAACATCAACATTTGCACAAACATCCCCGGGAATTGACAAAGGTTATGAATATGCAAGAACTGCAAACCCAACACGCACCGCCTTAGAAAATGCTTTAGCAAGTATTGAAAATGGAAAATTTGGATTGGCATTTGCATCAGGAGTAGCTGCAATTGATGCTGTGATCAAATTATTAAAACCTGGTGATGAAGTTATATCTACCAATGATCTTTATGGAGGAACATTTAGACTTTTTACTAAAATATTTCAAAAATATGGTATTAAGTTTCATTTTGTTGGAATGGAAAATACAGACCATATTGAAAAATATATCAATAAAAATACAAAAATAATTTGGGTAGAAACACCTACAAATCCAATGCTAAATATTATTGACATTGAGAAAGTATCCCAAATTTTAAAGAATAAAGATGTATTATTAGTTGTTGACAATACTTTTGCTACACCCTATTTACAAACACCTTTAGATCTTGGTGCAGATATTGTAATGCATTCAGCTACAAAATATTTGGGTGGTCATTCAGATCTCGTTGCAGGAGCATTAATAGTAAAAGATAAATTTTTAGCCGACGAATTATACTTTATTCAGAATTCTACCGGTGCTATTTGCGGACCGATGGATAGTTTTTTAGTTTTACGTGGAATCAAAACCTTGCATATACGAATGCAACGACATTGTGAAAATGGGAAAGCAATAGCTGAATATTTAAAGAAACATTCAAAAGTGGATAAAGTGTTTTGGCCCGGTTTCAAAGATCATCCAAGTCATGAGATAGCAAAGAAACAAATGAAAGATTTTGGCGGAATGCTTTCCTTTACAACAAAAGGGAATAAATATAAAGATGCCGTAAAAATATTAGAAAATCTAAAGATTTTTACATTGGCTGAATCATTAGGTGGAGTAGAATCTTTATGTGGTCATCCTGCAAGTATGAGCCATGGCTCCATCCCAAAAAAAGAAAGAGAAAAAGTAGGAATAATAGATTCTCTTATGCGTTTAAGTGTAGGTATTGAAAGTAATAAGGATTTAATAAAGGATCTAGAAAGTGCTTTGAAATTAATTTAGTATTTACCAAAAACATAAACAATACCCATGTTGACAATCACCATTGTATCGTTATAATCACTTGCAGAGTCAGGTGATGTATCATCTAAACCATCCACTTTGTCAGAAAAGAAATGCTGCCATCTACCTTCTAATACTAAATCTACGTCGGATATACTATATCTAATTCCAGCTCCTACGGAGGCTGCAAAAGTAGCATCCTTTTCTAAATAGATTGCTCCTTCTTGCCATTTTGGTATCAATTCCTCATAAGGTTCTTCTTGCCCTTCTAAAGAAACTCCATCAAATAAAATGTCAGGATCATAAAAACTATAATGAATACCCACATTGATAAAAGGATTTAATTTATTATCATTACGATAATAAGATGAATAATCCTCCATATCAAAAAAGTAAAATTCAAGATTGGTACCAATATTATACATTGTAATAGTACCTGTCATTAGTCTCATCCTTTCATCATTGTAATCTACTTCATGCTGAATACTTTTATTATTCATATAATTGAATTCCGTTTTCAACTTAAAATGGGTGGAAAAAAAACTGGAACCAGACCTCCAACTATACTGAGATCCAAAAAATTTCAAATAATGAGTAATACCAAATGTCATTGTTGCTGCATTTGCACTAGGAAAATCATTTCGTTGCCCGAAATCAGTTTGATAAGATGCCATACCAAATGTAACCCCTGCTTCATGACTATATCTAGATTGAGAATAGGTCACTGTTGAGTACAATAAAGAAATAAATACAATTGTTAACGGTAAAAGTTTCTTCATAATGATTTGATTAATTTTTAAATACAATTATTTACAAATATAAAAAAGATATGTTTAAATGACCTAATTTAAATAAAAAACTTAAAAAAATGCAGTTTATTGTGAATCCAATTCTTTTAGTGGATTCCAAAACTTATTTTCAAAATCAATTATTTGATTATCCTCGACTTTAATATCTTCGTTTTCCAGAAGTTGTTGCATTAAATTTGTCCCGTTAAAATAATGCTTACCAGTCAAAATACCATTTTTGTTTACTACCCTGTGAGCCGGGACAGAATTATCCATACCTGAATTATTTAGTGCCCAGCCTACCATTCTGGCAGATCTTGGAGTCCCTAAAAAATTTGCAATGACTCCGTATGTTGTTACCCTTCCATAAGGGATTTGTCTTACAATTTCATATACCTTTTCAAAAAAACCTTCTTCTTTCATCATACGTTGATCTCATCCAAAATACTAATATTTCGTCTTAAACTTTATATAAGTAATCGGTTTATCATTCTTTAAATACTGATCTTCATAAAATGTTTGAATGGAAGTAGCTTCCTCCGGAGGACTTGAACTATTGTAAATATCATGATTTGCGTATAGAACATGGTGGTCTCCTTCATGGAGTAACCCTAGCAAATAACCATGTAAAAACTCACTATCTGTTTTTAAGTGTATTATTCCTTCTGGTGATAAAATAGACTGATACTTTTTAAGAAAAGATTGATTTAACAAACGGTGTTTTGTTCTTTTATACTTAATTTGAGGGTCGGGAAAAGTAATCCAGATTTCAGACACTTCACCTTTAGCAAAACAAAGATCGATCAACTCGATCTGGGTTCTTAAAAAGGCAACATTATTTAGATTTTCTTCTATGGCAGACTTAGCACCCCTCCAAAACCGGGCCCCTTTTATATCAATACCAATAAAATTTTTATTCGGATATTTTTTAGCAAGTGCAACAGAATACTCTCCTTTACCACAACCAAGTTCTAAAACAACTGGATTATTATTTTTAAAAAATGTATCCCATTTTCCTTTCAAATAAAATCCTTTAAAAACATCATCTCTGGTAGGTTGAACTACATTTACAAATGTTTCGTTCTCACGAAATCTTTTTAGCTTGTTTTTACTACCCACTTTATAATGTGTATTTATTAATATTATTCGTTTATTGAATTTCTATATGAAACCAAACGAACGATCCAATACATAAGTAAAAAAATAATAATGGATATAAAAATAGCATTGACAATGTTAGAGCTCCACCACCCATCAGTTGAGCGAAAAACATCATAGGGTATAAACAAAATATCTATACAAAAATCTCCAATTGCTCTAAATATATTAGCTGAAATCATATCATTTAATTTAAAATCTGGTTAAACCTTTAGGCTGATGTTATAAAGTTTTTTACATTCGCTAAACCTTGCATTTAGTTATCATAAAAACCTCAAAAGCACAAAAATAGAAAAATAAGCTTATGATTGCCAATTTTTTTAATAAAACAAAGCCAATTAATTTTTTAGTTCTTTCTATATTGTTGACAATCATTTATATTATAGGCATTCAGGCTGTAGTGAATTTTAATATTTCACTTCATTATATGCTTAAAAATATTTTCTTTCTGTTCCTATTGATTATAAGTATTTTTATTATCAATTTTATCCTTAGAAAAAATGTTTTAACAGATGATAATTCTTATGCTATTCTCTTCTACATTTTACTGTTTGGAATATTTCCTTTTTCATTCTCAGATGGAGACATTTTAGTTTCTAACTTTATTTTGCTTTTTTCTTTTAGAAGGATCTACAGCTTGAGATCAATGCTTAAACCAAAAGAGAAGATCTTTGACTCAGCTTTTTGGATAGGATTGGCAAGTTTGTTTTATGTTTGGAGTTTTTTATACTTATTTCTATTGTTCTTTGCCATATTTATATTTAATAAACTAAACTGGAAAAATTTTTTAATCCCATTTATAGGATGGATAACACCAGTTTTTTTATTTTACACTTATTTATTGCTAATTAATGATCTTTCATTTTTTGAAGATTTTTGGAAATTACCATACAGTTTTGAGTATTATAATTATTTAGATTACAAGCTATTAGTGCCAATATCTTTTCTTATGTTTTTTGGTCTTTTTGCCATTCCTCCAATTACTCAAAAATATTTACTCGCAAAAATAGATTTTAAATCAACCTGGTTTGTTTTGTTAACTCATATTGCTACAGCTTTAATAATTATTTTTTTTGCTCCCTTAAAAAATGGATCTGAATTCTCCTTTTTGTTTTTCCCATTAAGTATTCTTTATGCAAACTATCTACAAATCACAGAAAAATACTGGCTTAAAGAATTGGTTTTATATAACTTTTTTATATTATTGATCGTAGTATATTCTTTGTAGAAAATCACAATTTTGATCCAAATGCTAAATCACCGGCATCACCAAGTCCGGGAACAATATATCCTTTTTCATTAAGGAATTGATCAATAGTAGCAACCCAAAGGGTTGTGTTTTTAGGAAAATATTTATCAATATAATTAATTCCTTCTTGTGATGCAATTACTGAAACAACATGAATTTGTTCAATATCACCCAATTTTTTCAATGACTCATAAACAGCAACAAGTGAACTGCCTGTTGCCAGCATTGGATCGGCTAAGATTAAAATTTTATTGTCTAAATGAGGAGTTGCTAAATATTCAACATGAATTTTGAATTGTTCTTTATCTGCATGATGGCGATAGGCAGAAATAAAAGCATTTTCAATAGAATCAAAGAAGTTTAAAATGCCTCGATGTAATGGTAATCCTGCCCGTAGAACAGAGCATAATACCAAATTATCCTGACTAATATTAATGGTTTTTTCACCTAATGGAGTAACAACATTTACAGGGTTATATTTTATGGTTTTACTGAGTTCATAGCTCAGTATTTCTCCTATTCGTTCAATGTTTCTTCTGAAACGCATAGAATCCTTTTGAATATTCACATCTCTTATTTCAGCTATAAAATTATTTAAAACAGAGTTCTTTAAATCAAAACGAAATACTTCCATCCTATTAATATTTTAAGCAAAGATATAAATTTATTACGGTGATCACAGAGAAAGTTAAATCACCTATAATTTTAATAAATAAGAAATATTTCGTATTTTCACATTTCATAACCAATCTAAAAAAAAATAAATATGGGACTTTTTTCATTTTTAAAAGGCGCAGGCGAGAATACAATAGATACGGCTGCTGAAAACAAAGTAAATGCTGCAAAATTAGTTGATACAATTCAATCAAGTGGGTTCGATGTTACGGATCTTGACGTTGAATTAGATGGAGATACCGCCAAAGTTTGGGGTACTGCTGCTGATCAGGCTACAAGAGAAAAAGTAATGTTAGCACTTGGAAATACTAACGGAATTGCCAATGTTGAAGATAACATGACCACTGCTGTTCCTGCACCGGAAGCTAAATTTCATACCGTTCAAAGTGGTGAATCGCTAAGTTTGATCGCTAAAAAATATTATGGCGATGCAATGAAATACAATGAAATATTTGAAGCAAATCAACCTTTACTTAAAGATGTAAACAAGATTTATCCGGGGCAGGTTATTCGAATCCCAAATCTATAGATTTAAATTAAACTATCCGAAACTGGAAAGTGTCCTTGAAAGAATAAATCTTTGAGGACACTTTTTTGTTTCTGATTTACTTCCAGTAATCTGCTACCCAAGGGGCAGCTTTTACATAGCGGTACCATTTTCCTTTTCCTCCTTCTATAGCTTTATGAGGATTTATTTCACCGTGAAATATTATTATTTTTGATCCTTTGGGGATGACAGGTTTTTTCCAAAAATTAAATGGTATTTTAGAATGACAATCATATTTAAAACTAGGACACCATTCTTTTGGCCAGTATTGCAATAATCCTTTGTCATAAAATTCCTGAGTTAGAAATTCTTGTTCATTTCTGTGCGTTTTGATAACTTCATCAAAATTAGCAATAAAATCATCAAAAACATACCCGTGTTTCCCGATATCAAATCTATAAACTGAAGAATTACCTGTAATCCTCCATGATCTCCAACTGTGATCTTTTATTATGATGAATTCTCCATCTACATCAAAAAAACAATCAATATTATCAACAATAACAATATCCAAATCCAGAAACAATGCACGGCCTTTTAATCCGTATAAATCAGATTTTAAAGTAGTAAGTTTTTTCCACATTCGTTCGGGAAGATTAGATGGAATATCAATTTTCGGAATAGGGTAACATTGTACTTCATCAATAATTCCTTTTTCATCATCCGTAAAACAAACCATTTTAAAATCATAGGTTAAGTTTCTTTTAACCATGGAATATAGCCTGTTAACATATTCAGGACCATATAAAGTCCCCCATTTCATACAAAAAATATATTTATCGCTCATAATTTATCCATCTAAAATAAAAAATTATTGTAAAGCTCAAAGTTAATAATACAATTTTACTTTAAAAATAAATTTATCCATTAATAATTTTCTCCTGATGTGAAATGGATTCCTGATGAATCGCTTTAAAGATCTTTTCGATAAAATCCTTCGTTAATCCTTGTTCCATGCCTTTATCAACAACTTTTTGTAAAATTTCGTTCCATCGTGTATTTTGCAAAATAGCCACATTGCTTTCTTTTTTTGCTTTTCCAATATTATTAACTATTTGCATTCTTTCTGCTAAAGTCTCTAATATCTGATCATCTTTTTCATTGATCTCTTTACGAAAAGCATTTAATTTTGAAACAGATTCTTCTTTTTCAAAACGTGGCTTCCTAACTTTTAGATCTTCCATGATCTCCATCAATCGTCCTGGTTTTATTTGCTGACTTGCATCACTCCACGCATCATCAGGGTGACAATGTGTCTCGATCATTAAACCATCAAATTTCAATTCTAAAGCAGTTTGTGAAACTTCAAAAATATTTTCTCTGTTCCCACAAATATGTGAAGGATCATTGATAATTGGCAACAAAGGATATTTAGATTTTAGATCAATTGGAATTTGCCAACTAGGGATATTTCTATATTTAGATTTTCTAAAAGATGAAAAACCTCTGTGAATTGCTCCAAGATTTGTCACTCCCATTTTGTGAAATCTTTCGATAGCACCAATCCATAAAGCCAAGTCTGGATTAATAGGGTTTTTGACCAAAACAATTTTATCAGTTCCCTGAATTGCATCTGCTATTTCCTGTACAGCAAATGGGTTTACAGATGTACGGGCTCCAATCCATAAAACATCTATATCAAATTCTAATGCCAGTTTTGCATGATGTGCATTTGCAATTTCTATTGCAGTTAACATGCCTGTTTCTTCTTTTACCTTTAATAGCCATGGTAAAGCTTTTGCTCCATTTCCTTCAAAAGTTCCAGGTCTCGTTCTTGGTTTCCACACTCCTGCTCTAAAAATTGTTGCATCGGTATTTTTTAATTCGTGGGCAACTTCCATCACCTGTTCTTCACTTTCTGCACTACATGGCCCTGCAATTACCAAAGGATGGTTTAATTCCATCTCATCTAACCATTTTCTAAAATTTGCGTTCTTCATTTTTTAATTAGTTTTAATTCCAGCTAAGACCTCCTTTATACGATTTGTGTTTTCCATCATGGCATAGACATCTTCAACTGATTCGTTTTCAATGATTTGTTTGAATTCTTTTAAATTTTTTATATACTCATTCAATGATTTTAATATCGATTCTTTGTTTTGTAAAAATATGGGAGTCCATGTTTCAGGGTTGCTTTTTGCAAGTCTCACTGTTGATGCAAAACCACTTCCTGCCATATTAAAAATGCTTTTTTCATCCTTTTCAATTTCTAAAACAGTTTTTCCAAGCATAAAGGAACTGATGTGTGATAAATGAGAAACATAGGCAATATGTTTATCGTGCTGTTTAGCAGATTCCATATATACATTTCTCATCTTCAGATTTTTAAATAAATCACTGGCACGATCAACCATTT
>Ga0190293_1000583_pt1 | contig 13034 bp, 7 predicted proteins | sample 48693001_MG_FD_161671 | JGI IMG/M metagenome (GOLD analysis project Ga0190293, IMG submission 161671) | Hydrothermal vent microbial mat bacterial communities from Southern Trench, Guaymas Basin, Mexico - 4869-30-0-1_MG | ecosystem: Environmental > Aquatic > Marine > Hydrothermal vents > Microbial... | reverse complement strand
CAGTATGTAGCAACCGAATATGGCATCATGAATCTGTTTGGCAAGAGTATACAAGAACGGGCAACCGCCATGATCAGCATTGCCCACCCGGATTTCAGGGACGAGCTGTTCCATCAAGCCAAGGAGTTAGGCCTGATCGGCACGGAACGAACCCTGAAAGAGTCCATTCACGGCGTCTATCCCAGGGAGCTCGAAGAAACCATCCTTCTGGACAACACAAATGTCACCATCCGGCCGGCCAAGCCCGTGGATGAAAGGCGAATACAGGAACATTTCTACAATCTTAACAAAGATGATGTCATTGCCAGGTTCTTTCATGATAAAACTTCTTTTGTACGTGCCGAAGTCTCAGATGTCTCCCAGGTCGACTACATCAAAGACCTGACCATTGTTGCCGTCATCGGAGAATTCGGTTTTGGTGAAGTGGTGGGAGTGGGCGAATACCTGCTCGATCCCTCAAGCAATACGGCGGAAGTTGCATTTTCCGTCAGCCAAAATTATAAAAAGAAAGGCCTTGGGAAAATCCTTATCCGAAAGCTGTGCGAAACCGCCCGGGTGAATGGCATTTCCGGTCTTTTTGCCTACACGTCACCTGAAAACAGGGGCATGATCAATCTGTTCAAGACCTTGCCCTTCAATACAACCAAAAAGTTCGAGGACGACCTGGTACTGCTGTGTTGCAATTTCAGTGATCGGAGCAGTAATAAAAAAAGGATCATTTAGCCTTCGGCTGTAATTTGCCTTTCAGGCGTCATTTGCACTTCGTGCGATATTTGTCCTTCGGACGTCATTAATTGCTGCTCATTGCTGATAGCTCGTGGCTCAACCTAAAACTTAACACTTAAACCTAAAACCGCTTTTGAAAGAAAAAAATATGAAAATTCATACCATATCATTCCAACCCCATAACATCACCATCGATGTTCCCGAAGGCGAGACCATCCTCAGGGGAGCTCTGGAGGCCGGTGTTCACATCAACGCTTCCTGCGGCGGAGAGGGTGTCTGCGGAAAATGCCGTGTCATCATTGAAAACGGCAATGTAGCCGGCGGCATCAGCGAAAGGTTAAGCCAGGAAGACATCGATAAAGGCTACCGGATTGCCTGTCAAAGTGTGGTCGAAAGTGATCTCACCGTCCGTGTGCCCGTGGAATCCTCTGTCGATGCCGGTGTCTTGAATATGCGCATGACACCCAGACAAACGGCTAAAGTCAAACAAACAGACCTGAAAGATCTGAAAGAACAGGGCCTGTTTGTACCACCTGTTGAAAAAAAATATATCGAATTGCCGGAACCGTCGGCGGACGATCGCCTACCTGATGTGACGAGACTGGTCAGTTTTCTCAAACTGGACCAGAACGAACACCGTTTGGCGGTCAGTTTGCCGGTTATCCGTAAAATACCGGATATTCTGCGGAAAGGCGATTTCAAGGTGACCGCAACCCTTGAACGACCGGTTCAGAAAGGCCGAAAAACCAACATTATCAATGTGCAGCCCGGAGATGCGTCCGAAACCAATTATGCCATCGCCATCGATGTCGGCACCACCACCGTCTATGGCCAGCTCATTGACCTCATTTCCGGTGATATTATTTCTGAAGCCGGCGATTTCAATGGCCAGATCAGTTATGGGGAAGATGTCATCAGCCGTATCGTATTTGCCGAAAAGTCCGACGGTCTGGAAAAACTGCACGCGGTCATTGTCAAAACCATCAACGGCATCATTCATAAAATAGTCAAAAAATGCGGGTGTGCCGTCGAAAATATTTCGAACATGACCCTGGCCGGCAACACCACCATGACCCAGCTTTTTTTAAAGATCAACCCCAGGTACATCCGGCGCTCTCCTTATGTGCCTGCCGCAACGCTCTACCCTCCCATCAAGGCGGTCGATCTTGGGATCGAATTGAACGAACATGCCAGCGCTCTGGTCTATCCAGCGGTATCGAGCTATGTCGGCGGTGATATTGTCGCCGGTGTCATGGGTTCCGGCATGTATCTCACAGACAAGTTGACGCTCTTTCTGGATATCGGGACCAATGCCGAAATCGTCATAGGCAACACCGAATGGTTTGCATGCGCAGCCTGCTCTGCCGGACCGGCATTTGAAGGGGGGGGTATCGAATTCGGCATGCGTGCCACCAAAGGCGCCATCGAAGATTTTTCCATCGACCCGGATACCCTCGAACCCATGAACATCTGCATCGGTAATGTCAGGCCCAAGGGTATCTGTGGATCCGGTCTCATAATCATGGTGGCAACACTGTTCGAATATGGAATTATCAACAATCGCGGCAAATTTGATCGCGACCTGGACACACCGCGAATTCGTGAGAAAGAGGGTATCTATGAATATGTCCTGGCATGGAAAGAGGACACGCAGATCGATCGCGATATCGTATTGACGGAAATCGACATTGAAAATCTCATCAGGGCCAAAGGGGCTATCTACAGCGGCTGCGTGACCCTGCTCGAAGAAGTCGGCATGTCCATTCAGGACGTGGAACAGATCATACTGGCAGGGGGGTTCGGCAGCTATGTGGACCTTGAAAAAGCCATGATCATCGGTCTCCTTCCCGAAGTGGATCCCGGGAAAGTTACCTTTATCGGCAATGGATCCCTGATGGGTGCCAAGATGAGCGCTCTCAGCAATCACATTCGCAAAAACGTGGCAGAAGTCACGAAAAAGATGACCAACTTCGAGCTGTCCGAAACAGCCTCCTACATGGACAATTATGTTGCCGCACTTTTTTTGCCCCACACCAACCTGGAACTTTTTCCCAAGCTCCAGGAGCGCATGGCGCAGCGAAAAAAAATGAAGGGTTCCAGGGGTCAATGATTCCAGGGGTCGAGTGAGATGTTTTAATGAAATGTTTTCATTATTTTTCCATCCATCTGCCCCCGCATAACGTTTAAAATTTATTGAAGAACCTCGCAGCAAGACTTGTCGGCGAGCTTCTTTCGGTCTGAGCTCAAGGTCGAAGACAAGTCGAGTCGCTACGGGGAAGGCGCTCGCTATTGCGGTTCAAATTCTAAATGAAATTCATTTAATTCCAAGGGTTTCTCAGCCGCTAACGCTTTATTCACGGCATCTATTGACAAAGCAAAATTCACCAGATAAATAATATTATTCGGTCCAGATCATCTTTCATATAGCTTACATTCAGAATACAGATTCACACTTATCGATTATAGGTAACGAGACAAAAAAATAAATCTATGAAAGGGGGGTATCGAGTTCAGAGCAGAATCGTTTTAAAGAATTTTGGCATTGAATATTAACGATCATCCTTAACCGGTATATTGATAAGGAGGTAAAAAATTGGCATTTGAATTTTATAAAGAATCTTATACTGGCGGTGTAAAAGAAATCACCCTTGGCGATGGAAACAACGCCGTTACCGTCGGTGGGGAGACATGCTATCCCTTCTATCAGTTTGAAGGCGACATGCCCAACAAGCCCAAAATCGCCATGGAAGTCTGGGACATGGAACCCGAAGACTGGCCGGAAGCCGTTGTAAAACCTTTTCAGGACGTCCTTTCCGACCCGGCAGCATGGGCTAAAAAATGCATTGCCGACTTCGGGGCCGAGCTGATTGTTTTACAGTTAAAAAATATCGATCCGAACGGAAATGACGCTAGCCCCGAAGAGGCTGCGGCAACCGTCAAGAAAGTTGCCGATGCCATCGACGTACCACTCATCGTGTGGGGCTGTGCCAATCCCCAAAAAGACGAAGACGTCTTGAAAAAAATCGCCGAAGTCTGTCAGGATTACAATCTTGTTCTGGGCCCTGTGGAGGATAAAAATCACAAGGGCATCGGTGCAGCAGCCATGGGCTATGGTCACACCATCATATCCTCATCTCCCATCGATGTGAATATCGCCAAGCAGGTCAACATCCTTCTTGAAAACCTCGGCATGCCCATGGACCGGGTCATCATCGACCCGACAACGGGTGGTCTGGGCTATGGTCTGGAATATAGTTACTCGGTCATGGAAAGACTCCGCATGGCGGCCATGGCGCAAGGTGATGACAAACTCCAGTTCCCGCTCATCAACAACCTGGGCAACGAGGTCTGGAAATGCAAGGAAGCCAAATTAAGCGCAGAAGAAGAACCGACCCTGGGCGACCCTGAACGAAGAGGCATCATGATGGAGGCTGTGGGTGCCATATCCTACCTGATGGCCGGATCAGACATTCTCATCATGCGGCACCCGGAAGCCATCCGGATGGTCAAGTCCTATATCGACCTGCTGGTGGATGGTGGGAGTGCAGAGGGCATCGCACCCGTCGTCAAGCAGTTGGATGATGTGGACATCGATTTTGCTGCCCTGGCGCCCGAACCTGATTTAACCATCGAAGAAGAGGTCAAAAAAGCTGCGCCCGCCAAAAAGGCCGCTGCAAAACCCAAGGCGGAAAAGAAAGCTGCAGCGCCTGAAAAACCAGCGGAACCCGCAAAAAAAGCTGTGCCTGAAAAACCGGCGGAACCGACAAAAGAAGCAGTGGCTGAAAAGACCGAAGACGATGCAAAGGCAAAAGCTGATGCTGAAGCAAAGGAAAAGGCAGAGGCTGAAGCAAAAGTAAAAGCTGCGGCTGAAGCAAAAGCTAAAGCTGCGGCTGAAGCAAAGGAAAAGGCAGAAGCTGAAGCAAAAGCAAAGGCTGATGCTGAAACAAAGGCTAAAGCTGAAGAAGCCGCAAAGCGTGAGGCCGAAGAAGATGCCGTAAGGCAGCAGAGAGCAAAAGAGCATGAAGAAAGAATGGCAAAGGCTGCCACAACTGAGGATAAAAAAGTTACCATGACGGCAGCCAAAACCCAGAGATCCGCTTTATCTAAATTTAAGAAAATTAGAAGATAATGTATCATGGGTAACATAATGGCTGAAGTTCAAAAACCTGCTATTGTTAAATTCAAGAGTAGGTTGAAAATACCTTAATTATTTTAGAAATAAATTAAGTATTAAATTAATAATATGAGGAGGAACCTCTAATGGCAGAAGAAAAAGCAAAAGTATTAAAACCGATTAAAGCCCCCAAACTGGCTGATCCTGTTGCGGCAAGCATAGATGTGGCATCGCAGGAGATGATAGCCCGGGCACAGAAATTGGGCGTTGAAACGATTTTTGACAGGGCCATGAACATGAAACCGTGTAATATCGGTATTCAGGGAATATGCTGTAAAAATTGCTCAATGGGTCCCTGTCGGCTTCCACTTCCCAAAGGCGGCATTGAGGGTGAAGACACCCGTAAAGGGCTGTGCGGCGCAACGGCCAATACCATTGCCGCGCGTAACTTTGTCCGGATGATCGCCGGCGGCGCTGCCGCCCATTCCGATCATGGACGCAGTGTGGCCGAGGTCTTTTTGTCGGCGGCCAGAAAAGATACAGATGACTATAAGATAAAAGATGTCGACCGGCTTTTGGGTGTTGCCCCTTATCTGGGTGTGGCCACCACGGTTGAAGTGGACGGCGAAGAGCTGGACAGGGATATCGACGAAATCGCCGTTGAGTTTGCCGAAAAAGCCATGGCTGAATGGGGCAAACCGGAAGGTGAGTTGCTGTATGCCAAAAGGGCGCCTGCAGCCCTGTATGAGAAATGGAAGGACGCCGGTGTTATACCCAGGAATATCGACCGGGAGATCGTAGAGATCATGCATCGCACCCACATGGGCGTTGATCAGGACTACAAAAACCTGATGAAGCAGGGCACCCGTGCAGCTATCGGAGACGGCTGGGGGGGATCCATGCTGGCTACGGACATGCAGGATATTCTTTTTGGAACGCCTTATCCCATTCAGGCCGAGGCCAACATCGGCGTCTTGAAGGAAGATCAAGTCAATGTGGTCATTCATGGCCACGAACCGGTTCTTTCAGAGATGATCGTGGCGGCCGCCCAAACACAGGATATGATTGATTATGCCAAATCAAAGGGCGCCAACGGAATTCAACTGAGCGGCATCTGCTGCACGGCCAATGAAATGCTCCAGCGTCACGGTGTGCCGCCGGCCGGCAATTTTCTTCAGCAGGAACTTGTCATTGTCACCGGCGCATGCGACGCCATGGTGGTGGATATCCAGTGTATCATGCAGAACCTGGCCAATGTGGCCAAGTGTTTCCACACCAAGCTGATCACCACCCATCCCATTGCCAGGATGGAACAGGACAATGTGATCCACATCGAATTCGATGAACACCATGCCATGGAAGACGCCATCCGGATTCTTAAAATGGCCTGTGACAATTTTCAAAATCGCGGCTCTGATGTTGTGATCCCGAAACAGAAAGCCACTCAGATCGCCGGTTTTGGCGTTGAGTCGATTAAGTACCATCTGGGCGGAACTTTCCGGGGTGATTACTATACGCTGAACGATAACATCATCAACGGTCGGATTCGCGGCGGCGCGGGTGTGGTCGGGTGCAACAATGCCCGGCAGAAACATAATGACGGCTGTGTTACCATGATCAAAGAATTGATCAAAAACGACGTTATCGTTCTGACCACCGGGTGCAACGCTATCGCCTGTGCCACGGAAGGACTGTTGACACCGGAATCCGCAGCGGTTCACTGCGGTGCAGGTCTGGCTGAAGTATGCGAAACCGTTGGTATCCCGCCGGTGTTGCATTTAGGCTCCTGTGTGGACAACAGCCGTATTTTGCTGGCCTTGACTGAAATGGTTAAAGCCGGTGGACTGGGCAATGACATTTCGGAATTGCCGGCAGCCGGCAGCGCCCCTGAATGGATGAGTGAAAAAGCGATATCCATCGGACATTATTTTGTTGTTTCCGGTGTCTATACCGTATTCGGCGGCATGTTGCCGACCTCCGGCGCTCCCGTATTCCAGGATTATCTGTTTAAGGAGTTTGAAAATAAATTTGGCGGAATGTGGGACATGGTGGTAGATCCTATAGAACATGCCCATGCGATCATCGCCCATATCGACAAGAAGCGGAAAGCACTGGGCATCGACAAGGCCAGGGAACGGGTCATGATGGATTTTGCTGCACGCCAGGCGCTTTAGGTATAGTCAGGATCTAATATAGTGAATTGTCATTCAATATAAAATCCTCAACGAAGGAGGAACGAAATGTCGAGATTAATAGCATTTGCTGCCATCCAGGGCGGTTATAAAGTTGTTTCACAGGCTGAAGGAGCCTATCAAAAAGCCCTTGCAACCTATAATGCGGATACCAAGGTAGGGTTTCCCAACACCGGCTATTTTCTGCCGGTCATATATTCACTTTTCGGAATCAAGGTTGAAACCCTTGAAGATTTGCAGGAACCCCTGGATATTGCACGGGGTCTTCTCCCCCCCCATATCCAAGGCAAAAACTGGCTTCCTTTCCTGGGTCCTCTTCTGGACGCCGGAATGGCAGGCATCATATCGTATGAAATCATAGAGGCACTCAGGTATCTGAATGAGCCTGATTTTTATCTCCATGCTGAAGATCCGGATATCGACGCGGGAAAAATCTGGACCGGCGCTGCAGATGACACGATCTTCAGAAAAAGAGGCGTTGAGTTTGTTGACGGCACAGCGCCTGGTTTTGCGGCAATAGTAGGCTCCGCGCCTGATCCGGAAACCGCCAAGATGATCATTGAAGATTACCAGCAAAGAGGCCTTTACATGTTCCTGGCTGCAAACCATAACGGTACCACCTTGGTCGAGCAGCTTATTGAAGCCGGCGTACAGGTGGGGTGGGGCACACGAATTGCCTGCTTCGGCCCTGACATTTCATCAGCCGTCTTTGCGCTTGGATTTGCCAACAGGGTAGCCATGGCTTTCGGCGGTGTCCAGCCCGGTGATTATAACAAAATTCTCATGTACAACAAGGAAAGGGTTTTTGCATTTGTCAATGCTTTGGGCGATGTGGGAACCGAGTGGGCCGTTGCCGCTGCCGGCGCTGTAAACTGGGGTTTCCCGACATTAGCCGATACCGACATTACCCAGATTCTTCCCACGGGCATCTGTACCTACGAGCATGTTGTATCTCCTGTTGCCCATGATGAAATTTGTGCAAAGTCGGTTGAGGTCCGTGGACTCAAAACACTGGTCTCCGACATTGAGATCCCCTGTTCATTCGGTCCTGCATACGAGGGCGAGCGGGTAAGGGGCGCCGATCTTTTCTGCCAGATGGGCGGCGGAAAGAGCCAGTGCACCGAGCTTTGCAAGATGGCCGACATGAATGATATCGAGGACGGCAAAGTAGAAATAATAGGAAATGACATCGGTGATCTCAAGGAAGGGGATACCCCTCCCCTTGGAATTTATGTCCAGGTTGCCGGCCGTGAATTCCAGACTGATTTCGAGCCGATCATTGAACGCCAGATACATCATCTGATCAACTACATCCAGGGTGTTATGCATATCGGCCAGAGAGATATTTCCTGGATCAGGGTGGGCAAGGCCGCCGTGGAAAAAGGGTTTACCTTAAAGGATATCGGTGTTGTATTGCATGCCAAGTTCCATCAGGATTTTGGGAATATCCTGGACAAGGTACAGATAACCCTTTACACCAAGAAAAAAGATGTTGATGACCTTACCAAACGTGCACGGGCTGAATACAAGAAAAGAGATGAGCGTGTTGAAAACATGAAAGATGAAGATGTGGAGACTTATTACTCCTGCACCTTATGCCAGTCATTTGCTCCCAACCATGTTTGTTCGGTCAGCCCCGAAAGAACCGGACTTTGTGGTGCATATAATTGGATGGACTGCAAGGCTTCCTTCGAGATCAACCCCACCGGGCCGAACCAGCCCATTGAAAAAGGCGAGTGCGTCGATCCGGTTCTCGGCCAGTGGAAAGGTGTTAACGAGTTTGTCAACAAAGCTTCCAGGGGCGCTGTAACACATTATAACTTCTATTCCATGGTGATTGACCCCATGACCACATGCGGCTGCTGCGAGTGCATTGCCGCTATGCTGCCCTCCTGCAATGGTGTTATGACGGTGAGCAGGGATTATACAGGGGAAACCCCCTGCGGAATGAAGTTTACAACCCTTGCCGGTGTTATGGGAGGCGGGGCATCCTCTCCCGGCTTTGTGGGTCACTCCAAGTTCAATATTACCCAGGGCAAGTTTATTGTGGGTGATGGCGGATTGTCCCGTATGGTCTGGATGCCCAAAATACTGAAGGAAGAGATCAAGGAACGAATAGATAAGCGAGGTAAAGAGATAGGCGTTCCTGATCTTTATGACATGATCGCAGACGAGACCGTGGGAATTACCGAAGAAGAGATCATGCCGTGGCTCGAAGAAAAAGGTCACCCGGCACTCAAAATGGATCCCCTCATCGGATAGGCAAACCGGAAAATCAGAGGCAGGCATACACCCTGCCTCTGATTCATTTACGCATAAAAGAATAAGGAGACAAAAATGGCATTAACCGGTATTCAGATTTTTAAACTCCTGCCGAAAACCAACTGTAAGGAATGCGGCGTCCCCACCTGCCTTGCCTTCGCCATGAACCTGGCCTCCGGCAAAGCAGAACTCGATAGTTGTCCCTATGTATCGGATGAAGCAAAGGAACAGCTGGCAGAGGCTTCTGCACCGCCCATCCGTCCTGTAAAAATTGGAAAAGGCGTCAGAGCCTTCACAACCGGCGGCGAAACCGTGCAGTATCGACATGAAAAAACATTTTACAACCATACAACCCTCGCTGCCATGGTCGGCTCAGACATCTCGGATGCCGATCTTGCGGCCAAGCTGACAACCTGGAACGCGTTTCAGTTTGAACGCGTGGGTCTGAATCTCAGGCCCGAGCTCGTGGCGTTAAAGGATGCCAATGGTGATGCAGCCGCATTTGCAGCCAAAGCCAAGACCATTGCCGAGACATCGGAGTTCAATCTCGTACTGATGTCCGACAGTGCCGAGGCCATGAAAGCGGCCGTCGATGTGGCCGGGTTCAAGTGTCCCTTGCTGTATGCTGCAACCGAGGCTAATCTTGAAGTGTACGGTGAAATAGCCAAAGCAGCAGACCTGCCCCTCGCGGTCAAGGCCGATTCCATCGAAGCACTCATTCCATTGACCGAAAAGCTGGCGGAAATGGGTGTCAAGGATATCGTTCTGGACCCGGGTTCGCGAGAGATCAAGAAGGCGCTGGAAGATCAGATCGCCATCCGGCGGGCCGCTCTCAAAAACGGCAACCGGACGATCGGGTTTCCCACCATCACCTTTCCCTGCGAAATGGCTTCGAACCTGGACATGGAATCCCTCATTGCCAGTATGTTTATCGCGAAGTACGGCGGCATCGTTGTTCTCTCCGATTTCTCCGGAGACGTCCTTTTTCCGCTGCTTCTGGAACGGCTCAATATCTATACAGATCCACAGCGTCCCATGACCGTCACAGAGGGAATTTATGAGGTCAACAATCCCGATGAAAACTCCCCTGTACTGGTGACCACAAACTTTGCTCTGACCTATTTTATTGTGTCAGGCGAAATTGAAGGCAGCAGGGTGCCCGCCTACCTGCTCATCAAAGATTCCGAAGGTCTGTCGGTCATGACGGCCTGGGCCGCCGGAAAATTTGCCGGCGACGATGTCGGCATGTTCATCAAGAAAAGCGGCATCATGGACAAGGTCAAACACACGGAACTGATTATCCCGGGCTATGCAGCCGCCATCGCCGGTGATGTCGAAGAAGAGCTCCCCGGCTGGACAATTACGGTTGGGCCAAGGGAAGCAGCCCACATCCCGGGATTCTTGAAGTCCAAATAAATGAACGACATTCTCCGGGGATCACCATTTGAACGGCGGGCCACAAACACGGTTCGCCACAGAACAACCAACAGCAGGGAGGTTATATGTTTCTCATAGGTGAAAGTTTAAACGTAATTTCTCAGAAGATCGGTCGGGCATACAAGGAGCGCGATCCCAAACCGATCCAGGAGGAAGCCCTTTTTCAGAAAGAAAAAGGGATGGACTACATCGATATCAACCTGGGACCTGCGAAAAAAGACGGTCCCGAGTTGATGCCATGGGTCGTAGAGACGGTCCAGGAGGTCGTGGATGATGTGCCTCTGGCGCTTGACACATCCAACGTCGATGCCATTGAGGCGGCCATCAAGGTCTGCAAACTGCCGCCGCTTATCAACTCCATCATGGTCCGTCCGGAAAGATATGAGCGGATGGTGCCCATCGCCGCCGAAAACAATTGCGACTTCATCGCCCTCATGTGGGGTCCTGATGGTCTTCCCCGCGATGAAAACGAGCGTGCGGCGCTCTGTGTCGAGCTGGTATACTTTGCCAACGAGGCCGGCATACCCAATGAAAAAATATGGGTGGACGGTATCGTCACACCCGTGAATATTCAGCAGCCCCAGGCCATCAGCCTCATGGATTTCCAGGGCATGCTCCAGGATATGGCCCCGGGCGTCAAGAGCACCTGCGGACTTTCCAACATTTCGAACGGACCGCCGATCCATTTGCGGCCGATTCTGAACCAGACCTACATGGTCATGCTCGAAAAGTATGGCATGTACTCCGTAATCGCCGATCCCCTGGATGATCTTCTCATCGACATCGCCAAGGGAAATCGCCAGGATATCGTTGACCTGATCTATGGCATCATGGATGGTGAAGAACCGGATATGGGCAGCCTCTCCAAGGAAATGCAGGATTTTGCCAAGACCACCCATGTCATCCTGGGCAAATCCCTCTATTCTGATTCCTGGCTTGATGTCTAACATCCGATAGTATTATGACATAAAAAAAGCCCCTCTGCTTCAGAGGGGCTTTTTTGTTTGAGATGACCTCGCGTGCCGCGAACAGCTTTATTACGTTATTTATATGATATTAATAATTTTTTTATAAAATCAAGTGTTTGATTAATATCTCCGCAGCTTGAATCCGCATCAATAGAGTCCGTAAATCCAGCGCCTACGGCATGCCCACCTATTATAATTTTAACATCTTCAAGGTCTTCATTTTCCGAGAACCGACCAATTGTTTTTTTTATATCTGGAATTGTGGACGCCGTAGTTATTGAAATCCCTAAGTAATCAGGTTGATGATATTTAACCGATCGTATAATTTCATTAACGGTGACATCGGGGTCCAGATCAATAATTTTAAATCCGATTCCCTTTAAAAGGACTGCAACGATATGTTTCCCATACACATGTTCTTCTCCTGGAACGGTAGCGAGAACAAATGTACCTTTATTTTTTTCTTTTGATTCCCCCGTTCGCTTCCAAAGAATATCCCTTGCATCTCCAGTGCATTTGGCCCTGAATACCAACTCCGGCAACATGTATTCACCGTTTTCATATTTTCTTATTGCAACATTCATGGCGTTATCCAAAGCATCATCACAAAGCATGGATTGCGACATTTTTCTATCCAATGTTGTTCTTATTGACTCAGATACACCTGGTCTATGCTTTATCCCATACTTTGTCTGATAGTAATATGCCTCAAATCCTCCCTTAACGAGATGGTCTGATATTTTCCGAACGAAGTCATGTTCTTTCATTCTGTCCTTCCTGTCCTCTTTATGTTATATATCCCCAAATTAGATACTTGATTGATGGCGTTCATGCAGCTTGAACAAAAGCGCGAGATATGTTTTTATTATGGAAGTTTATAATAGAAACATTTTCTGTTCAAAATATATCTACATGAAATATGTTTGTCAACCCCAATTAAAACGTCAAAGACATCATAAGTTATTTTCTTATTAATTACTAATAGTTAGAGATGATATAGCGCTATAATTATTTTCACCAATATCAGAAGAAGTATGGAAGGGACTGAGATGAACAAAAGAAACGAAAAGCAAATAATTGGTGAACAAATTAGCATGCAGGTCATAATGCGACTCCGCCAGATCCTTCAGGAGATGTCAAAACACTCTAAGTTTATCTTAGAAAATCACAAAATTACCGTTCCCCAACTCATCTGTTTGCATGAAGTGTACGAACACGGCCCTATCTCCTTTGGTGCTCTAACAAAGATTGTTTATTTAAATAACAGCACCACCACCGGTATTATCGATCGCCTTGAAAAAAGAGAACTTGTTAGACGCACCCGAATAAGTAAAG
>Ga0190293_1000582_pt1 | contig 13036 bp, 13 predicted proteins | sample 48693001_MG_FD_161671 | JGI IMG/M metagenome (GOLD analysis project Ga0190293, IMG submission 161671) | Hydrothermal vent microbial mat bacterial communities from Southern Trench, Guaymas Basin, Mexico - 4869-30-0-1_MG | ecosystem: Environmental > Aquatic > Marine > Hydrothermal vents >... | reverse complement strand
CCGGATGCCATGTGACCCGCACCTTGTTCGTGGCGGGCAAGGACGTGACGGATAGAGCTGTCGTAGAGCGAGTCGTAGGCGTGGAGGATCGCCCCTCCAGGCACCCCGAAAATGACATCGACGCTCTCATGTTCGAGTGCTCGTATGAGGATGTCTGCGCCTGTGAGTTGTTCGCCCATGGTGTTCTCCAGATATGGAAAACCCTCCGATGCACGGAGGGTTGGGCGCATCGTCGGGACGGATGCGCCTAGGTAAGAATGAGTACGAGGGTGTGCTGATTGGTCATATAGTGTTCGTCCACGCAGGACGACTCTTTCAGTATTGCATCATGTGTATGCATGTCAAGATGAGTCGGTGGCCTCCGGGTAGGGATTTGGTGCAATGAAACAGCAAGAACTGTCGGTACTGTCAAACGTGATCGCTGTTGCGCGTCGTGAACTTGCAGACAGAGATGAGAAGGAGATTCCCCCACACGTGCGCAGAGTTGCCAAGCGTGGGGGAAGGAGGCTCCCTCCGCCGTTTCAGGCGTCGCTCGTCAAGGAGCTCCGAACGAACGACGCGTTCAGGGAGTCCGTGCTCGAAAGGTGGGAGTCTGAAGGCATGGAGGACGCTGTGGGGCATGCGTTTCTCACAGACCCCGAAGGCAGCATCGATGAGGTAATCGGACAAGCTGAGGCACAGAAACTCGAATCGCTCGAGGCTGAATTGGTCCGATCTGCACGAACGATCAAGTCACTCGAGCGTCAGATCGCTGAGTCGAAGATACGGCTTGCTGGTGCGACCACCAGGCACAACGCGGATATCACCAAGCAGGCAGCCGCAGCCGTTGCCTCAAGAGCGGCCCTTGAGAAGTCTGTGCTTGGGCTCACGTCGCGTATCGCCGAACTTGAAGCAGATCGGAGTGCCCGTGCATCGGCTGATGAGGGGCTCAGATCTCAAATTGACGACCTGACGGAGAAGCTCGAACGGTCGACAGTCAGAGCTCGCAAGCGGGCCCAGAAGGACCATGTCAAAACACGGCAACCGATGTCGCCCCCATCGGAACCTCTTGAGTTCGCCACCTGGCTCGACACGGTGGAGAGACAGCAGCGGAGCTTTCGCCAGGCCAGAGGAGCCGCTGTCGAAGAGATGCCAGAGCACCTACCGCTGTGTATACCCGGTGGGCTCCTACCTGATTCGCACGAGGCATTGGCCTCGCTCGTTGACCAGAGGCCCGACACCATCTACATCGATGGGTACAACGTTGGAGCGATGCTCGCGGACGATTTCGCGACATCGATAGCGCGCACGAGAGTCGTGGCGATCGCAGATCGGCTTGCCTCTGCGTCCCGAGCGCGAGTCGTCGTCGTTTTCGATGCTGTCGGCGTGGAGGGCCGCCCAACCGTTCCGACTCCAGGTGGGGCGGAGGTCCGTTTCACCCATGCCCAGATCGCCGACGACGAGATCGTCGAGTTGATACAAGCCAACCCGGTGCGATCGGCCGTGATCACAAGCGACAGGGAACTCAGCAATCGCTGCGCTGCGGAGGGTTCTGTGACCGTGTGGTCCGAAGCCCTCGTCGAGTGGGCGGGCAGATAGGAGCAGAAGTACTTGGTACTTGGTACTTGGAGAATCAGCGGATAGGGAGTGCCGGGCGGCCAGTTCACAGTTCACAGTTCACGGTTGACAGTCCACAGTCAGAAGATCCGCTCGTGAGTCTGGGAGTTTGAATGCTTTGGCCGATGTGGCGGCGGGTTTCTTGCGGACTGCGGAAAGCGGACTGCGGACTGCGGAAAGCGGACTGCGGACTGCGGAAAGCGGAAAGCGGAAAGCGCTACACCACGTGTTCTGCGATCGTTCGGAGCGTGTTGACGTCGCTTGTGGCGATGTTCAACGTCGAGACGCCAGCTTCTTTCCACACCTCGAGCCTGTCCTTGATCCGATCCGATGATCCGACCAGGCAGACCTCATCGACGAGAGCGTCAGGGACCGCAAGCGTCGCTTCCATCTTCTTTCCTTCCAGATACAGATTCTGGATACGCTCGGCGTCCGCCTCGTAGCCATACCTGCACGCCAGGTTGTTGTAGAAGTTGCGGCCTTTGGCTCCCATGCCTCCTATGTACAGCGCAAGGAACGGCTTCATCTGGAGCCTGCCAGCGTCGATGTCATCCGTGACGATGGCAGACACCGTTGGCACGATCGCGAAACGCTCTGCCTTGTCCGCCTCGCCGCTGCGCCGGAATCCTGCATCGAGAAGTGGCTGGTAGATCGTGGATGAACGTTCGGGAGAGAAGAAGACGGGGAGCCAACCGTCAGCGATCTCAGCCGTCAACTCCACGTTCTTGGGGCCGATGGATGCGATGAGGATCGGCATGTTGGGATTCTTTGGCTTCATCATGATCTTGAGCGGCTTGCCGAGACCTGTGGCGTCTTCTCCCTGGTACGGGAGTTGGTAGTAGGTGCCGTCGAACTCGACCGGTTCGTCCCTTGCGAGCATCTTGCGCAAGATGGCAACATATTCACGGGTGACCTGCAGCGGCTTGCCGAAGGGTTTGCCGTGCCAGCCTTCGACGACCTGGGGGCCGGATACGCCAAGGCCAAGCAGAAAGCGCCCGTTGGACATGATGTCGAGCGTCGTGGCTGACATAGCGGTCATGGCAGGTGTGCGCGCTGGTATCTGGAATACAGCGGAACCGATCTTGATCCGATCGGTCTTGGCCGCGATCCATGCAAGGGGTGTCAGCGCGTCCGCTCCGTACGCCTCTGCAGTCCATACCGAGTCGTATCCCATCTCCTCTGCTGCTGAGATGAGTCCGAAGTTGTCAGAAATGGCGGTACCGAAGTACCCGATATTGAGTCCAAGGTTCATGTGGAGGAGAGTAGACAGTTGACGGTTCACAGTTCACAGTTACCCGCCTTCTGCCTCCTGCGGAGACTCATGCCGCACCGGCCTACGGTCATCAGATTCCGTATCTTTTCTGACTGTCAACTGTGAACTGTCGACTGTGGACTCTTTTCTGTCACACCCTGTTTGTACCTTGTTGGTATTGGAAAGGAGGACCGCATGATCATCGATTGTGATAGATGCGTGATGTCGGAAACGGATGCGTGCAAGGACTGTGTCGTTGAGGCACTTGTTGGCCACAACGCGATACTGGAACTCGCGGATACGGAGCGCCATGCGATCGAAGCCCTGAGCAGCGTTGGGCTCATCTCGCCGATCAGGCTCGTCGAGTACGACCCCCATCTGGCGGCGTCGGGGGAGTGAACTCGCGCCGTAGCATTGCGGTGTGGAGATACTCGAAGAGCTGAATCGAATCGCAGAGCAGCACAGAGCCGTGCTTGGTGTGACCGACCTTGCGCCGTTCCCTGAGGTGGCTGCCGCAATGTGGTCTCGTATCGAGGATGGGTCAAGCGCCAACCTCACCTTCACGTACAAGGATCCCCGGAAGGCAACGGAGCCCGCCCGATCCTTTCCGTGGGGCAGGTCCATCGTTGTCGTGGCGATGCCGTACCTCTCGGACGGCGACGGTCCGGGCACTCGCAGCGTGGCAAGGTTCGCTGACGGTGACCGATACGCAGTGCTGACGTCGCTGCTCGAGGAGATCGCAGACCACCTGGAGCAGACAGGATTCCGCACCGCAACAGTGGTCGATGATGACAGACTCGTCGACAGGGCAGCGGCAGTACGTGCAGGCATCGGGTGGTGGGGAAAGAGCACGATGGTGCTCACGCCAGGAATCGGGCCGTGGATCCTGATCGGATCAACGGTGACCGATGCGGTACTCCCTGTGAGCGAGCCAACGCGCAGGTCTTGTGGCACGTGTGATGCGTGCATCCCCGCATGCCCAACCGGAGCGATCGTGGCCCCGGGTGTTCTCGACGCCAGAAGGTGCCTCGCCGCGATATTCCAGTCGCGTGGCGATATCCCCATCGATCTACGCCCCGCCGCGGCTGGGAGGATCTATGGGTGTGACGATTGCCTCACTTCATGTCCGCCTGGCTCACGGTCCCTTGAGGCGTTGTCTCCGAGACGAAATGGCCTGACGCCCGCAGCGATACTTGAGATGAACGACGAGGACCTCAATGCCGTGGCCGACCATTGGTACGTTCCCGGCCGAAAGATGAGGTTCCTGAAACGCAACGCACTCGTCGCGCTCGGTAATACAGGAGGTCCAGACGCAATTGCCCTGGCAAGGACATTCGCCAGCCACGACGACGAGATGCTCGTCCGCCATGCTCAGTGGGCGTTGGAACGTCTGGAGGAAAGGAGCGACAGAGAATCGCCCTCCGCTATCCGCTGACCGCCATCCGCCAGAACCCACAACACGATTCTTTGCGGAAAGCGGAAAGCGGAAAGCGGGACGCACGTCCGTGCCACAATCAGAGCCATGATCATTATTGCCGACGTCCATCATGCGCCTGGCGCGCTCGAGCGGGTCGCCCATCTCGGCGGACCGCTTCTGATCCTTGGTGATCTGGCGAACCTCATCGACTACCGCACAGGAGAAGGGATCGTTGCCGACGTTGTCGGGATCGAAACGATTCAGCGGATAGCCCACCTGCGATCGATGCGCCGACACGATGACGCGGCCGAGGTGTGGCGTACGCGGGTGGCTGGCATCGAGGACGAAGTCAGGATCCAGGTCGGTGAACTGATGGCGATCCAGTACGCACAGGCTTCGGAAGCGATCGATGGCGTCGAGGCATATGTCATCTACGGAAACGTTGATCGTCCTGACCTTCTTGAACGGTCGCTCCCGCCATCCGCGAGGTTCGTTGATGCCGACGTTGTTGAGATCGAGGGTTGGAAGGTTGGCTTCGTAGGTGGAGGTATGCCAAAGCTCGGCACCGAGGGGGAGGTCAGTCGTACGGACATGGCGGAGAAGCTGGAAGGGATCGGGCCAGTTGATGTGCTGTGTACCCACGTCCCGCCTGCCATTGAACCGCTGGCCCGTGATGTGATCGGTCGCGGCTACAAGGGCTCTCCGGAGATCGTTGCGTACCTTGACCGCCATCACCCTCGATTTCACTTCTTCGGCGACGTGCATCAGCCACGTGCAGTGTCGTGGACCTACGCAGGGACCGAGTGTCGCAACGTCGGCTACTTCAGGGCCACGGGTCGGCCATACCTGTTCCCTGCCAGGGGCACGCATGAGGGTGGTCTCGATTGGGACTGATCGACCTGACCGATCTGACGCGCGGATATCGTCATCGTCAACCGACCCATGCAACTCTCGAGAGGGCGCGCCAGGCAGCCGCCGCACTCAGTGGAGTGTTCGTCGATGTTGGCGGTGGAACAGGTGCCCACGCACGCGAATGGGTGCGCCCTGGAGTGACTCCGATCGTTGTCGATCCCTCGGCCTCGATGTGTCGGGAGGCTTCGTCACGAGATGGAGTGGCGGTCCTGAAGGGGGAGTCTCAACATCTGCCGTTGCGAGACAACGTCGCCGACCTCGTCTACTTCCACCTGTCGATCCACTACGGCTCATTCAGCGCTGCTCTGGAAGAGGCGGCACGTGTCGTGGCTCCAACCGGCACGATCGAGATATGGACGTTCGCGCCAGAGTCGATGGCGTCGTCAGCGTTGGCACGCTGGTTCCCCAGCATCGCTCGACTCGACGCCGAGCGGTTTCCGCCGATCGGTCTGTTGACTGAGAGCCTCGAAAGGTCGGGGGCGACAGTGGAGATCGATCAGTTGCCAGAAGTGGTCGTGAGGACCGCGGCATCGTGGCAGGCAGCCGTGCGGAACCGGTTCGTTTCCACAATCCAACTGCTCACGGATGACGAGATCGAGGACGGGCTTGCCCGTTTCACACAGGAGTATGGGGACGGTGAAGAGCCCTACAGCTACAGCGTGGCCTTCGTTCGCCTCAGGGCGACCCGGTAGCGACTAGCCTGTGGCGCGTTGCTTATGAAGGAGGCGATAGTGGCTGTCGAAGGAACCGTCCAGAAAGTCGAAGTATCTGCAGAACCTCAGCACGTGTACGAGGTGGCACTTGACCTCGAGGCGTACCCTGATTGGGCAGGCGGTGTGAAGTCTGTCTCGATTACCCAAGAGGACGAGTACGGCCGGCCAGCGCAGGCGGACTTCGTTGTTGACGGGATGGTCAAGGAACTGTCCTACACCCTCGACTACGACTTCGACTACGACAACGGGTTTGCATGGAAGGCAATTCCCAACGACGATATCCGTTCGCTCGAGGGTCGCTACGAATTCAACGCGCTCGATGGTGGAGGATGCGAGGTCGTATACGCACTCAAAGTCGACCCGGCGTTCACCGTCCCGGGTTTCCTCCGCCGCCAGGCCGAAAAGCAGATCGTCGGTACGGCGCTTCGCGGTCTTAAAAAGCGGGCCGAAGCGGAAAACTGATGCGGATCATCCTTGTCACGGGCAAGGGTGGCGTAGGCAAGACCACGGTGTCGGCGGCGACAGCGATCAAAGCTGCTGATATGGGGCACCGCACCCTGGTGATGTCAACAGACCCGGCACACTCTCTGGCTGATGCCTTCGGGTCCGACCTCGGGGATGAGCCGACGCAGGTGGTCGAGAACCTCGATGCCCAGCAGATCGACAGCCAGAAGCGGCTCGAAGAATCATGGGGAGACGTCCGCGACCACCTGACCGAACTCTTCGACTGGTCGGGCCTCAAAGGGATCGAAGCAGAGGAACTCACTGTATTCCCTGGAATGGACGAACTGTTCTCTCTCGTCGCGGTGAGGGAGCACGCAGGGTCGGGTGAGTACGACACGATCATCGTCGACTGTGCTCCGACTGCAGAGACGCTGCGCCTTCTGAGCCTCCCCGATGTCATGGCCTGGTACATGGACAAGATGTTCCCGTTGTCGCGCAGGGTGGTCAAGGTGGTCCGTCCCGTGCTCTCGAAGATGTCCTCGATGCCCGTCGCAGATGATGCCGTGTTCGATGCCGTCGCCAATTTCTACGAGCGCCTTGATGGCATTCGCGAGCTGCTCTCCGACCCTGAGATCACGACCGCTCGGCTCGTGATGAACCCGGAGAAGATGGTCATCGCCGAGGCCAGACGAACCTACACATACCTCGGCCTCTTCGGATACGGCGTCGACTCAGCGATCGTCAATCGTGTCCTGCCCGCGTCTGTCGAGGACCCGTACTTTGCGAAGTGGAGAGAGATCCAGAAGGGACATCTCGCAGCGGTCGACGAAGGTTTCCACGGGACAGACATCCGGCATCTTCGCCTATTCGACACAGAGATGGTCGGCCCCGATCTGCTTCGTGTTGTGGGGGACGAGTTGTACGGAGACACGGACCCAACGGATACGCTCTCTGAAGTACACCCACTGCGGGTGGATGACGTCGAGGGCAGCGAAGACGTCGCTCTGATCGTGAGCGTGCCTCTCGCAGTGAAGGGAGAAGTTGGCGTAATGCGCCATGACGATGAGATCTTCATCACAATAGATCCGTACCGCAGGAGCATCGTCCTGCCGGACTCCTTGCGCAGGCGGTCGATAAAGCGAGCAAAGCTCGAAGACGGGGAGCTGTTCATCGTGTTCACACTGGAGGACCAATGACCGAAGACAACCGAACCGAACCGCTCGTGGATGGAGTCAAGGTAGCCGTCATCCACTTCGGCAAAGCTGCAATCGAGGTCGCCACGGGTGTGGGCGCCCTCTTCGTTGGCGTCGCCTCCACCGTCAAACCGGACAGCGACGACGATGACGACGCATCAGGCACTCAAACGATCGAAGTGGAGTAAACGAGGCGACCGCCATCCGCTTTCCGCCATCCGCCAGCATCCCGCAATTCGATTCTTTGCGGAGTGCGGTAAGCGGAGAGCGGAGAGCCTCTGACTGTGAACTGTGAACTGTGAACTGTTTACTCTCCTCCTCATGTCAACTATCGGTATAGACCTTGGCGGGTCGAAGGTGTTTGCGGTGCGTCTTGTCGACGGTGAGGTCGATACGACGGAGCGCACTGTGGTTGGTCGGTCTGTGACGACCGTCGATGCGATCGTGTCCGCCATCGAAGAGATTTCCCAGGGAGACGAATCCGGCGTCGGCATCGGCCTCGCTGGTCTCGTGCGACCAGGTGACGGCATGCTGGTCTGGGGCCCGCATCTGTCGGGAACCCACCTGAGTATCGGCTCAGAGGTCTCAGACCGCCTCGGGATGCCGGTGGTCGTGGACAACGACGCCAACACGGCCTTGTTTGCAGAGATGCGTCTCGGCGTGGCTGTGGGCTATCGCAACGTTCTCCTCGTGACGCTGGGCACCGGTATTGGAGGTGCGATCGGCATCGATGGAGCGATCTATCGCGGGGGAGCGTTCGCTGGCGAGTTCGGCCACGTCCGAGTTGAAGATGGAGGCCTCCTGTGCGACTGTGGCAAGAGGGGTTGCTGGGAGACCAGAGCCTCAGGGCCGGCGCTTGCACGCCTCGCAAGGGAGGTCGTCGAGGCCAATCCCGATAGTTCCCTTGCCAGAGCGCTTGATGGCGTTGCTGTGACCGGTGAGGCGGTCGTGGGTGCAGCAGACGAGGGGGACGAGACAGCACGTGCCCTGGTCACCGAGGTTGGTAGGTCTCTGGGACAGGGTCTCGCCGACCTCGCCGCGATTTTCGACCCGGACCTCATCGTCGTCGGTGGAGGATTGGGATCGATAGGCGAGTCGATCATCGGGCCCGCTCGGAGGGTTCTCGCCGATAGTCTCCACGGAGGCAACCTACGGGTTCCGCCTACCGTTCAGGTCGCGATGCTTGGGCAGGCGGCAGGTGCCGTCGGGGCAGCGTTGATGGCAGAAGGGACAATCCATGGGTGATGCCGACGTGATCGTGTTGAACGCCGTTGACGAAACTGACCCACCGGAACGGCGGGCCCTAGCCGATGTCGTCGTGGAAGGTGTGCTGCTTCTCCCCAACACGGCAAAGCTGATCACCAGACTGGTACGCGACCCGAGGGTGTCGATCCGCGGGAAGATCGGTGTTGCAGCTGCGGCTCTGTACGCATTGTCGCCGATCGACATTGGCCCGAAGTCGTCCCTTGGATTCGGCCTGGTCGACGATGTCATCATCGTATCGCTTGCTCTCAACGGCTTACTCTCAACCACGGATCCTGACATCGTCAGAGAGCATTGGGATGGCTCCATCGATGGACTCGACCTTGCCTTGTCTCTTACGCGCTGGGGAGCAACGATGCTGCCAGGAAGAAAGTAGAGGTTTCTGACTTCTCCCCCGGCCTTCGCGGGGGAGATACCCCGAGGAACGAGGGGGAGAGGGGGGAAACCGAGTCGCACCACTCTGATCGATCTATGCCTTGTACCAGTCACCTTGAACTCGTGCCAAGCAACGTACAAGCCAAGTGGATCTTTGTAGTTTCCCCCTCCGACCTCGCTGGCGCTCGGCCACCTCCCCCGCGAAGGCCGAGGGAGGAGTCAAGAGGGGGAGGCGAGTCGCACCACTTTGATCGATTTATGCCTTGTCCTACTCAGCCTGATCCTGTGCCAGGCAATGCACAAGGCAAGTGGATCTTTGTAGTTTCCCCCTCCGACCTCGCTGGCGCTCGGCCACCTCCCCCGCGAAGGCCGGGGGAGGAGTCAAGAGGGGGAGGCGAGTCGCACCACTCTGATCGATCTATGCCTTGTCCCGCTCGGCTCGATCCCGTGCCAGGCAATGCACAAGGCAAGTGGATCTTTGTAGTTTCCCCCTCCGACCTCGCTGGCGCTCTGACTCCTCCCCCGCGAAGGCCGGGGGAGGAGTCAGGAGGGGAAACCGAGTCGCACCACTCAACCCGATCCTCTGCTTCGAACGTACAAGGCAAGTGGATCCTTGTAGTTTCCCCCTCCGACCTCGCTGGCGCTCTGCCTCCTCCCCCGCGAAGGCCGGGGGAGGAGGCAGGAAAGCGCTAGTCTTTGCTCATGCACTTTCGACGAATCGAAAACCTGCCCCCGTACGTCTTTGCACAGGTCACCGACAGGACCAGAGAGGCCCGAAGAGCTGGAATCGATGTGATCGACCTCGGCTTCGGAAACCCTGACATACCGTCGCCTCCTGGAGTCGTCGAAAAACTCGTCGACGCCGCAAAGCAAGAGAAGAACCATCGATACTCGGCTTCGCGTGGGATCCCGAACCTCCGCAAGGCTGTCGCTGACCGCTATCAGCGGGCATTCGGGGTCACGCTCGACCCTGAGACCGAGGTCATCAACACGATCGGCGCAAAGGAAGGCCTGTCCCACCTCATGTGGGTACTCGTCCAACCCGGTGACGTGGCCCTGGTCCCTGAACCGTCGTATCCAATTCACATCTACGCAGCAGTGCTCGCTGGCGCTGACGTACGTAAGGTGCACCTCACCACAGACTCGGATTTCTTCGCACGCCTGACCGCCGCGTTCAGGACGTCGTGGCCCAAGCCGCGTGTGATCGTTACGTCGTTTCCTCACAACCCCACGACCGTAACGGTTGACCTCGACTTCTTCAGGAGACTCGTTGACTTCGCCCACCGGAACGATGTCATCCTCGTCCACGATTTTGCGTATGCCGATATCAGTTTCGATGGATACAAACCCCCATCGCTGCTTCAGGTTGACGGAGCGAAAGAGGTCGCCGTTGAGCTGTACACACTGTCGAAGTCTCACTCGATGGCAGGCTGGCGCGTAGGGTTCGTCGTCGGCAACGCCGAGATCGTTGCAGCCCTCGGCAAGCTCAAGTCCTATCTCGACTACGGCACATTCCAGCCCATCCAGATTGCAGCCATCATCGCCCTCAACGAGCACGACGACTACATCGACGAGGTCGTCGACATCTACAAGGTACGCAGAGATACGCTGATCGATGGGCTTGCTCGGGCAGGGTGGAAGATCGACTCGCCCGAAGCAACGATGTTCGTGTGGGCGAAGATCCCCGAGGAGTATCGTGAAGCAGGGAGCCTCCAGTTTGCGTTCGACCTTCTCGACCATGCCCAGGTGGCCGTCAGTCCCGGCATCGGATTCGGCCCTTCCGGGGACGAGCACGTCCGTTTCGCCCTCGTCGAGAATGAGCAACGGATTTCCCAGGCCGTGAGGAACATCAAACGGTTCCTCCAGAAGACGTCTTCGCAGGACTGAACCCGGAACCTCTGAAACCCGAAGCAAGTGGCCGAAGTCAGAACCAAGTCACCGAGAACTCAAGGACGAAGATGAAGTACGCCGTGCTGTTTCCAGGCCAGGGCAGTCAGACTGTTGGTATGTGTGCCGATGCAAGGAGAGAGCGGCCTGATCTTGTCGGTCCGTTCGCAAATGACATCGTTGGATGGGACATGAATGCCGTGATCGATGACGGTACCGAGGACGATCTCACGAAGACCGAACATGCTCAGCCAGCGCTCTACGCGGTCTCGTATGCCCTGTGGTCCGTCTTCGCTGACTCGGTCACCGTCGCACCCACCGCGGGTGCAGGCCACTCGCTCGGTGAGTACACAGCACTCGCCGCTGCGGAGGCTGTCGGGTACTTTGACGGCCTCTCGCTCGTTGCCAAGCGGGGGAACGCAATGGCGATGAGCGCGTCTGAATCCTCCTCGGGTATGGCCGCACTGCTGGGGGCAGATCTCGACAAGGCAGAAGAAGTTGCCGCTTTCAGACGATCCGAGGGTGGATCCCTCTTCGTTGCCAACATCAACGCACCTGGTCAGATCGTCGTTGCTGGAGGCACAGAGGATCTTGCCTGGTTGGCCGCACAAGCACGAGAGCTGGGAATTCGGAGAGCGATCATCTTGAAGGTTGCCGGCGGGTTCCATTCACCGTTCATGGCATCCGCAGCCAAGTCGCTCGATGAGGCCCTTGAGACCACGACGATGCAGTCACCGGTCTTTGATGTGTACGCCAATGTCACAGGGCAGCCGACAACGGATCCGAGAGCCACTCTCGGCGAGCAACTCACGTCAACTGTTCGGTTCGCTGAGACGCTCGTGGCGATGGCTGAGATGGGGATCGACACGTTCGTCCATGTCGGGCCAGGTGACGTCACCGCAGGGCTTGCGAAGAGGTCGGTGAGGGACGCCACGGTGCATGTCGTGTCAACGACGGATGAAGCGCGTGCAATCGCGCACCTTCTGTCCGTAGAATGACTGCTTCTTGAAGGGAACACGAACATGAACGCGACGATTACAGGGTGGGGGAAATGCACCCCGCCGGCAGTGCTATCGAACGATGACCTCGTCTCGGTGATAGATACATCAGACGAATGGATCGTTTCACGTTCCGGTATCAGGGAACGCAGGGTCGCCCATGTTGAGAATTCCGACATGGCCGCGCTTGCGGGGAAACGAGCGATCGCCGCCGCAGGACTCGAACCGACGGACATCGACTACATCATTCTCGCCACGTGCACCGCAGACCGTCAGATCCCATCTTCAGCCTGCTACGTCCAGGCCAAACTCGGTGCCGTGAACGCCGCAGCCGCAGATATCAACGCGGGTTGCACAGGATTCATCTACGGACTGTCGATGGCCCACGGACTCATCGCAACGAACATGGCAGAGCGGATTCTTCTCATCGGTTCCGAGAAGATATCAGCGTATCTCGACCTCGAGGAACGGTCGACTGCTGTGTTGTTCGGCGACGGGGCAGGTGCGGTCATCGTAGAGAAGACCGACGCGGACGAGGGAATCAAGGCAATGACGCTTGGCTCGGACGGGACCGCAGCTGAGACCCTTACCTCGACTGGTGCAGGCACCGAGTTCATCGGGTCCGATGCACGCTTGGCCATCGTGATGGACGGTGCCGAGATCTTCCGCAACGCCGTTATCAGGATGGGGGAGACGGTTACTGAGGTCGTTGACGAGGCGGGGTGGTCCCTGGATGACGTCGATCTCGTCGTGCCTCACCAAGCGAACGTCCGCATCATCGACGCGGTCAGGCGACGGATCAAAGTCGACGAGGACAAGGTTTTCATCAACATTGAGAAGTACGGCAACACGTCTGCTGCGACGATTCCGATAGCGCTCGCCGAGGCCATTGAGCAGGGTCGTATCGAGCCAGGAGCAAAGGTCGTGTTCACGGCGTTCGGCGCTGGTACAACCTGGGGAGCTACCGCCTTCAAGTGGGGTTCACG
>Ga0190293_1000580_pt1 | contig 13051 bp, 13 predicted proteins | sample 48693001_MG_FD_161671 | JGI IMG/M metagenome (GOLD analysis project Ga0190293, IMG submission 161671) | Hydrothermal vent microbial mat bacterial communities from Southern Trench, Guaymas Basin, Mexico - 4869-30-0-1_MG | ecosystem: Environmental > Aquatic > Marine > Hydrothermal vents >... | reverse complement strand
TTCGCCGGTCGAGAATGATTCGAACACAGAGCGACATATGTCGTCCGCAGCCTGGAAATCGCCGTCGCTGATGTTTCCGAGATCGACCCTTCCGTTTCCGGAGAGGTCAGGGTCGGGCATATCCACACCGTTGTCGCGCATGCACTGGGTGTACTCGAGCATTGCGTCCGCAAATACGGCGTCACCGGTACCCGAGCCGAAGCCGACTGCTCCCTCGAGGAGCTCCTCACACGGGGCGATGAGCTCTTCGAATTGTGAGAAGTCGGGTTCGCCACCTTCCGATCCATCGCTCTCCATGGTGAACTCGATTGGCGGCAGCTGCAGGGAACCGTCCGCACCGACGGTTGGATCTCCGACGTTGATGCCCTGGTCGCGGAGGCACTGTGTGAACGCGAGCATCGCTTCTTCCGCATCGGCGAGTAGTTCGTCTTCGGTCGCTTGAACAGATGTTGTCGACGCGGTGTCGAGGGATGCAACCTGGGCATTGTCTCCTTGAGAAGAACATGCAGCGGCCACGACCGCCAGGGCGATGACCACGATGAGTTTGCGGGCTCGTTTCATGCGTCCAAGGATATGAGCTGCACGACCGGATGAGTGCCTGTGGCGGTGAGAGTCCGATGAGAACCGCGGCTCGCCGGACTCAATGTAGGACTACGCTCGCGGTCATGGGCGACTACCACGTGCATCTCCATCCACACGGACCGTACACCGGAAAGGGCCCGCCCCCTGGGCAGTACCCGATCGACCACATCGAGGCCTACTTCGAGGCTGCCCACGCCAACGGAGCCGAAGAGGTCGGGTTCACCGAGCACCTGTATCGCTGCATCGAGTCCAAACCAGTACTCGGCAAATGGTGGACGAACGACCCTCGAAAGGACCTCAGAGACTTCACGAAGTCCTACGTCCGCTCCGAACGGGTGTTGTCCCTCGAACGGTACGTCCAGGCAGTTGTCGATGCGAAGGACAGAGGGCTACCGGTCAAGCTCGGACTCGAGGTCGACTTCTTCCCCGAGAACGTCGAAGCCGTTGTGGAATTCCTGGCGCCGTACCCGTTCGATTTCCTGATCGCATCGACCCATTGGGTAGGAGCTTGGGGGATCGACCTCGAAGAACAGGAGTATGAGTTCGAGCGGCGCGGGCATCGAACAGCGTATGAGGAGTACTTCGCCCTCGAAACCGACCTTGCTCGCTCAGGCCACTTCGATGTCCTCGCACATGCGGACGTCGTGAAGAAACGTGGCGCGTTCCTCGATAGTGAACCCCTCGACCTGTACGAGGAGCTTGCGGTGGCTTCAGCGAGAGGTGGAACCGCTGTAGAGGTGTCGACCGCTGGCCTGTACCAGCCAGCGAACGAGATGTACCCATCGAAAGCACTTCTCGAGCGCTTCTACAACCACAGGGTCCCGATAACCCTCGCATCGGACGCCCATGTACCTGAGCACTGCGGACGCGACAGAGACAAGGCGATCGAACTCGCGAAGAGTGTCGGGTACACCGAGCGCATCGAGTTCACCCGAAGGGTGGGCAAGCTCGTGCCTCTTGGAGCAGCCTCAGAGACGCTCTAGAGAGAGCTCGCAAGCACCTGTACGGCATCTGAGGCTCCCGTGAGCACAGGTTCGCCGTGTCCGAAGAATGCAGACTCGTACTCGAGTGTCGCGAGCTTTCGTACGGAGTCGAACGCAGTATCCATATCCGGTGTGAACTGGGGGTTCGGGCCCACAACGCCGCCGCCGGCCCCATTGAGGGCGTCGCCTGTGAAGAGGCCGAGGTCGGGGTCGAGCATCGAGACATGCCCCTGTGTGTGGCCCGGTGTGGTGACCGTTGCCAGGCCGTTGACCATGTCGCCATCGGTGAGCGGCGTGATGGAACGCCCAGACGATATGCCAGGGATATCGGCGCCTCCTGCAAAGATGTCCGCGCCCGTTGCTGCATCGATCACGGCGTTCCAGGAGCCGACATGGTCGCCGTGCTTGTGCGTGGCGATCACGTACCCGACATCAGACCACGACTTTCCATAGTCAACGAGAGCAGCCTCAATGGCAGGAGCACTGCCCTGAACGCCGGTATCGATCACGATGAGGCCGTCACCTCGCTCGATGACATAGGCAGACACGAAGTCAAGGTTCACACGTTTCGATGAAACGAGTTCGGTTACAGCAGCACCGGTGGTCGATACCGCAGTTGCCGTGGTGGTTGTGGCCGCGGAAGTCGTGGCGGTGTTGGTCAGGAGCGTGGAGGTCGTTGCCGTTCCCAGCGTTGCCCTGGAGGTGCAGGCGGCCACGCCGAAGATGGCGACGCCGACTGTTCCGATGCCGACGGTGCGAAGAAAACGCCTTCTATCCACGCCGTACCTCATGCTCTCTGTCCCATGGGTGTCACGCTAGCGCCTCGCTCGGCACCGGGTGACGAAGCTTTGCGGTAAGGTCCCACACTGTCGCAACGAGTTGGAGCATCAACGTGAGCACATTGGAGATCACCGAGGAAACGAAGGTGTCCGAGGTCCTTGAGGAGTACGGAGATATCGCCGATGTGATGGAGGCCCTCGGGATGAAGCGGGTGGGCGGCCTGTCGTTTCGCAGAGTCATCACGAGAGCGATCACGGTGAAGCGAGCCGCTCAGATCCATCGTGTGCCAGTGGGTGAACTCATGGAGAAGTTGAACGTGGCTATCGCACAGATAGAAGCCAACGATCACGAGGCCGACAGCTGAAACCGTGATCGGGATTTCGATCGAACTTCGATGACCTGACCCGGCAGCTCGTTGTCAGGCCTCGTCAGGTGATGATGACCGCAGCAACGACAAGGAGCACGAGAAGGACCGCAATGACGACGGCTACTGCCAACGCCGCGTGGGCTGAACGCACCACTCCGTAGGCCACAGGCGAATTGTCGCCTGCTACCCACTGTTCATCCCCCGTATCGTTGTCGAGAACGAACCCATGGGAGACCATCGACATGCGATAGGACCTGAGCGGGTTCCCTGGCACGTTGCCAGACTCGATCTTTGATCCCTCATAGTCTGGCCTGTTCGCCATTGGTTTCCCCACGCGTTGCGGTGATATGCCTCAATACAACCCTTGAACTGATGAAGTGTCAAGGAGCTATCGAAGATCTGGGTGCGAGGGATCCCTTCCCCATGGCCCACCGCCCCAAAATTGTCTGGCATGCAGTTTCATCGTTGAACCACGAGTGCCAACGATCCGTGTCGGCATCGTCCAGCGTGTCGATACACTCTCGCACCATGACTGCTCCCTCCGTTTGGCTGACGACGCTCGGCTGCTCAAAGAACCAAGTTGACTCCGACAAGATCTCTGCTGTTCTCGGGAACTCCGGCTATGTGGATGCAAGCGACCCTGAGTCCGCTGATGTCGTGATGGTGAACACCTGCGGTTTCATCGAGACCGCTCGCCAGGAGTCGATCGAAACGATCCTCGATCTTGCAGAGTCAAAACGTGACGAGGCGAAGCTCGTCGTCATGGGGTGCATGGCCCAGCGATACGAGCAGGAACTCATCGAGGCGTTGCCCGAAGCTGACGCGGTGATCGGGCTGTCCCGATACAGCGAACTCCTCGACGAGGTCGATGACCTCACGGGATGGCAGCCGATCCAGATATCAGGTGTGAAGCGCTCGCACATGGACATCCTCGAAGCTGTGCGTCGGCCCACCCCTACCACGCCGTACGCCTATGTGAAGGTCGCAGAGGGATGCAACAAGACATGTGCTTTCTGCGCGATTCCTCTCATCAGAGGAAAGCAGCGTTCGCGGGTCGGTGACGGGATCATCACCGAGATCGAAGGCCTGGTGGAAGGTGGCGTTCAGGAAATCGTGCTTGTTGCCCAGGATCTTGCTGCCTACGGCAGGGACAACGGAGTGGGTAGCATCGAACGTCTTGTCGAGCAGGCAGCATCGGTGGACGGCCTCGCGAGGCTCCGCCTGTACTACCTGTACCCCAAGGAGATCCGACAGGGACTCATCGACCTCATGGCACAGCATCGAACGATCGCGAACTACTTCGACCTGTCGCTCCAGCACTCCTCACCGCGGCTTTTACGGGCGATGCGAAGGCCTGGAAGTGGTGAGGGCCATCGTGGTCTCATCGATCGAATCAGGACTGCGGCACCGGACGCGGCGATGCGGTCGAGTTTCATCGTCGGGTTCCCTGGTGAAACCGACGATGATGTCGAGGACCTCGCCAGGTTCCTTACTGGCGCTCACCTCGATTGGGCCGGCTTCTTCCCGTACTCACGCGAAGAGGGAACTGCTGCCGCGGAGATGGATGACCAGATACCCGCTGACGAGATCGGCGAACGTATCCGCTACATCCAGAACATCCAGGACGAGATCACCTTTGAGAAGAACGCAGCAACCGTCGGTTCCACTGTACGAGTCCTGGTGGACCAGGTCGAAGATGGCCAGGCTGTGGGCCGATCGTACCGTGAGGCTCCCGAGATCGACGGTGTGATCCTCCTCGACAAGGGGGAGCCAGGGGAGTGGGTCAACGCGACCATCATCGGAGCGTACGCGACCGACACGACAGCCACTGTGGTGAGCGTGTGAAGGTAGAGACGCTTGCGGTCGGGACAGAACTGCTCCTCGGGCAGATCGTCAATACGAATGCATCCGACATCGCCGTCAGGCTTGCTGACTCTGGCCTGACCCACGTTCGCCAGACCGTCGTTGGAGACAACGCGCAGCGGATGCAGTCAGCGATCTCCGAGGCGGTCGCACGGTCAGACGCTCTCATCATCACCGGCGGTATCGGGCCGACCGCCGACGACATCACGAGAGAGGCGGTCGCCTCGGTGGGCGGTGTTTCTCTGTTCTTCGATGAACCCTACGCGCAAGACATGCGGGCACGCTGGGAGCGACTTGGCAGGGAGTTCCCTGAGTCGAACCTCAAACAGGCCTCCAGGCCTGAGGGTGCAGATCCAATCGAGAACCTGAAGGGAAGCGCACCTGGTTTCCGCATCGAAGTGGACGGCTGCTGGATCTTTGCGCTGCCCGGTGTGCCTGTGGAGATGCGGGCAATGCTCGACGAGCAGGTCATGCCGTTTCTGCGAGTACTCGGCGACGAGGATGCGGCGGTCGTGGTGTCGCGCGTGATCCACAGTTGGGGGATGTCAGAGGCAGCGGTAGGGGAGTTGCTCGATGATATGTTCCACGGTTCGCAGAACCCCACCGTTGCGTTCCTCGCCTCTGCCGGTGTGATCAAGATTCGTCTCACAGCTCGGGCGGCGACCGAGCACGACGCTCGAGTCCTCATAGAACCACTCGAGGAGGTCGTACGCCAGCGGCTCGGGGATCGTGTGTTCGCGGTGGACGGGGAGACGATCGAGCAGATCATCCACACGACGTTGCAAGAACGGGGATGGACGATCGCAACGGCAGAATCGGCAACAGCCGGGTTGGTCGCGTCCAGGCTGACGAGTGTTCCCGGATCAAGTGAGACGTTCCGTGGTTCAATCGGTGCGTACGCCCCTGACGTCAAGATCTCTCTCCTCGACGTTCCGCCGTCGCTCATGGCGGAAAAGGGGATCGTTTCCGAGGACACCGCGCTTGCGATGGCGCGGGGAGTCCGCAGACGACTGAACGCTGACGTCGCAGTTGCCGTGACCGGGTCAGCAGGCCCGGCTGCGCTCGAGGTCGAGGCAGGAACGATGTGCGTTGCGGTCGTCACACCTGAAGGCGAACGGTCACGCACGTTCAGGATGCCTGGTGACCGTGAACGTGTACGGACATACACCGCCACTGCCGCGCTCCACCAGATTCGTCTCGCACTTTCGGGTCAATGAGCGGCCACGCGTTCCTTGCGGTGAACCTGACCTCCCTCGAACGCCACGCCCTGTCGGCTGCCCTATCCGAGGCGAGCCCCGGCCATCCGTTACCGGGCAAGCGCCCACCCGTGGGGAACTGGCACATCACGCTGCGCTTCATCGGCGAATGCACCGACGCAGACGCTGACCGGATCGCCCACGAGATCGAACGTGACCTGTCTGCGAGTCCAGGACGCGTGTTCGTCTCCGGTCTCGGTGCCTTCCCACGCGCATCGAGAGCGAGGGTGGTGTACGCAGCCGTTGACGATATTGATGGCCTTCTCGCCCACCTCGCTGGCGTATGTGAAACCTCCGTGAGGGATGTCGGCTTCGCCCCCGAGGAACGCCCCTTCGTACCTCACCTCACAATCTCACGTCTACGTCCTGCGAACGATGTGCGTCACCAGATCGACACCTTTGCACCTTTCCGTGTCCCCATCAAGGTCTCCGTCATCACCCTCTTCCGCTCCACCCCCTCACGCTCCGGCATCACCTACACCCCCATCCACACCATCGATCTCGCGTACCCAGGGTTCTAGACCGCCTATATGCGGTCTCCAGCCCAGAGAACGGCCTGGGCAGCGGGTTTGTGGCGGAAATACTCATATCGAACATATGTTCGACTATGCTGGTGAACGCAGCGATGAATGCCAAACATGTCATTCATTCCGTAATCTGTCACACAGGTTCGATACGGTGGTGTCAACCAGTCGAAAGGGAACAACAGATGGCTCCAACACAGAGCGAAAAGGACAAGAACCTCGAGATGGCGATGTCCCAGATCGAGCGTCAGTTCGGTAAGGGAGCCATCATGCGCCTCGGTACCGATGAGATACGCCAGATCGAGGCGATTCCCACAGGTGCGTTGTCGCTCGACCTTGCACTTGGAATAGGTGGACTGCCGAGGGGCCGTGTCGTGGAGATCTTCGGTCCGGAGTCCTCAGGCAAGACATCCCTTGCGCTCCATGTTGTAGCTGAGGCGCAACGCAATGGAGGTACAGCAGCGTTCATCGATGCCGAGCATGCACTCGACCCGATCTACGCCAGGGCGATAGGCGTCGATATCGACGAACTCCTGATCTCCCAGCCAGACACGGGAGAGCAGGCGCTCGAGATCGCGGACATGCTTATTCGCTCCGGGGCGATCGACGTCGTCGTCATCGATTCTGTCGCAGCGTTGGTGCCACGTGCAGAACTTGAGGGGGACATGGGAGACACTCACATGGGCCTCCAGGCAAGGTTGATGTCCCAGGCGCTGCGCAAGCTGTCAGGAACGATCAATCGATCGAATACCACCGCAATCTTCATCAACCAGCTTCGTGAGAAAATTGGCGTGATGTTCGGCTCACCTGAGACGACGCCTGGCGGACGTGCCCTCAAGTTCTACTCCAGCGTTCGTCTCGATATCCGTAGGATCGAGACGATCAAGGTCGGTACGGAGAGTATCGGGAACAAGGTGAGGGTCAAGGTCGTCAAGAACAAGGTTGCTCCACCCTTCAGGATGGCCGAGTTCGACATCATGTTCGGTGAAGGCATCTCGCGTGAGGGCAGCCTCATAGATGTTGCCGTTGAACACGGCATCGTCCGCAAGGCTGGTGCCTGGTACACCTACGATGGAGACCAGCTTGGCCAGGGTCGTGAGAAGGCGAAGGACTATCTACGCAACAACCCTGAGCTCGCAATGCAACTCCAGGATCAGGTTCTGCGAGCTGTCGGCGTTATCACCGACGAATCAGAGGACGCCGAAGATGCGTCGGAGGCGACCACCACCGAAGCGGAGTAGCAGATTTCTTGTTTTCGCGTTCCCGTGAACAGTTCGATGGACTACTATCGGGAGTAACCACACACATAGCTACTGAAACACAGCCTGAATCGTGAACGAGAAACTGCTAGACACTTCCTGACCGGGGCGATGCCCCTTTCATAGATGCGTCACGTGTGTGCCGAGCCCCACTGGGGTTCGGCACGTCTCGTTCCGGTGCAGGTGGATCAAGGAACGAAGATGGATCAGATTCTCAGCCTGCTCATCCCAGGCGTGATCGTTGCTGCTGTCTTCCTCGCGGGATTGCTCGTCGGTCGAAAGATCGTCAAGCAGCCCGCAGCTCCCGAAGAGATTCTCGTTGACGCCCGTATGGAGGCTCAACGAATTCTCACAAGAGCTGACGAGGAAGCTCGTGCCAAAGCTGAAACGTATCGCGATCGCGAAGAAGCAACAATGGAACACCGAAGAGTGGAAGTCGTGTCCAAGGAGGACAGGATCACTCAACAGACAGCGACCCTTGAACAGCGTTCCGCAAACCTCGCTCAACGTGAGGAACTCGTCATCGAGAAGGAAAGAACGGCTGCAAGGGAGATGGTCGAGGCTGCTGAAGCAAAGGGCGAGGCATTGCTCGAACTCGAAGCGATCGCCGGATTCGACTCGAAGGCGGCAAAATCGACCTTGCTGGAAAAGGTGGAGGACGAAGCGAGACGTGATGCCATGGTCCTGGTGCGCGACATGGAGACTCGTGCGCGTGAGGAAGGAGAACGCCGATCACGTCGAATCCTCGCAACTGTCATCCAGAGGGTCGCATCAGACGTCGCGTCCGAGACCACGATCTCATCCGTGCAGCTGCCCTCCGATGACATGAAGGGCAGGATCATCGGGCGGGATGGACGCAACATCAGATCATTCGAGGCCATAACGGGTGTTGACCTGATCGTCGATGACACTCCGGAGATGGTGTCCGTATCGACATTCGACCCTGTCAGGCGCGAGGTGGCACGGTTGGCTCTCGAACGCTTGGTCGAGGATGGTCGTATACACCCGACCTCCATCGAGGAGGCGTACGAGAAGGCCAAGGACGCCGTTGAACAGTCGATCCGAGACGCTGGCGAGTGGGCGATGCTCGAGGTTGGGGTCACGCGGATGCATCCAGAGCTGATAACGCTCGTGGGAAGATTGCGCTACCGCACCAGCTACGGCCAGAACGTCCTGGACCATCTGGTCGAGGCTGGTCACATAGCAGGGATGCTTGCAGCTGAGCTCGGTGTGGACGAAGTTGAGGTTCGCAGGGCAGCGTTCCTCCACGACATCGGAAAAGCTGTGAGCCATGAGGTTGGAGGATCTCACGCGCTCATCGGTGCGGAGATCGCTCGTCGTTTCGGCGAGGATGCCGCCATTGTTCACGCTATCGAGTCTCATCACAATGAGGTCGAACCGCGAACATTGACGGCGGTACTGGTGCAGGCCGCAGATGCCGTCTCTGCCTCGCGTCCTGGGGCGCGCAGAGAAGCTCTTGACTCCTACGTGAGACGCCTTGAGCGCCTCGAGGAGATCGCTGAGGGGTTCGAAGGCGTGGAGAAGGTATTCGCACTCCAGGCGGGCCGTGAGGTTCGTGTGGTCGTTGACCCGGGATCACTCGATGATGTCGGGTCGACGGATCTAGCAAGACGGATTGCACGCAAGCTCGAGGACGATCTGCAGTATCCAGGACAGATCGAGGTCACGGTTATCAGAGAGTACCGTGCCAAGGATTACGCCCGTTGACGATCGTATATGGCTGGTGTGGCGGATTCAGTTCGCCTGAGGTCAACGCCATTCACAGCGAAGCGTTCAAGCACCGCGACTATCCCACTGACCAGTGGGACTGGCGCCAACTGGTCGAGGCGCACAGTCTCGGCTGGGTGACAGCGCGTAGCGACGGTGTGCTGGTTGGCTCGTGAACGTTGCGTGGGACGGGTTCGTCCACGCCTGGATCCAGGACACGATGGTGTCAACCACTCAACGGAACCGGGGGATAGGCACCGAACTTATCCGCCAAGCTGTGTCACATGCCAAGAGTGCGGGCTGTGAATGGTTGCACGTCGACTTCGACGAAGATCTCGCCCCGTTCTATATCGATGCCTGCGGCTTCCAAGGCACCCAGGCAGGACTGATCGATCTGACGTGATCGAAGCCTGGATGGAGCTTTGCGTGTCTCCCCTTGAGAGAGGGACGCTGGACAGCGGACTGCGCTCACACGATGTACCCTTTCACGATTCGCGATGAGCTTGGACAGATGCACCTGTGACTGAAGTAACGACACTTGGGATGCCTGCGGTGAAAGAGGTCCGTGTGCCGACGCGCATTGGGCAGCGGTACTTCGTGCGAACCTTCGGATGCCAGATGAACGAACACGACTCCGAGAGGATCGCTGGATTGCTTCAGGCGGATGGCATGGTTCCTACTGATTCTGCCGAAACAGCGGATCTGATCGTGCTCAACACCTGCACCATCCGCGAGAATGCCGATACGAAACTCTACGGCTACCTCGGGTCGTTGAAGCGGGCGAAGATGGATAACCCCGACCTCCGGATCGCTGTTGGGGGCTGCTCCGCTCAGAAGGAGCGTGACCTGATCCAGGAACGTGCGGCGTGGGTGGACGTCGTGTTCGGAACGCACAACGTACACAGGGTCGTTGAGCTTCTGGACCACGCACAGGAATGGGGTCCGATCACCGAGATCTGGGAGGAAGCTGCCCCTATTACTGACATTCCCAGCGGACTGGCTGTCCAGCGGGAGACCGCCCACTCTGGCTGGGTGACGATCACCGTGGGCTGCAACAACTCGTGCACGTTCTGTATCGTGCCGATAGTACGTGGACCCGAGATCTCGCGGAGACCGGGGGACATCATCAGGGAGGTCGAGGGACTCGCCCGAGACGGTGTCATCGAGATCACGCTGCTTGGTCAGAATGTCAATTCGTACGGAAGAGATCTCGATCTGAACGGTCGCAAACCGTTGTTCTCTGATCTGCTGCGCAGGGTCGGTGAGATCGAAGGGATCCAGCGGATCCGGTACACAAGCCCCCACCCGAAAGACTTCAAAGAGGATGTCGCCCGTGCAATGGCAGAGACACCCGCCGTGTGCGAACAGATCCACTTTCCGCTTCAGTCAGGGTCAGACCGCATCCTGTCGGCAATGCACCGCGGCTATACGGCGGAACGGTTCCTGGGGCGCCTCGACATGATGCGAGAGATCGTGCCAGACCTCGCAGCATCGACAGACGTGATCGTAGGGTTCCCCGGTGAAACGGATGAGGACTTCCAGGCAACCCTCGACGTCATGGCAGCGGCAAGGTTCGACAACGCGTACATGTTCCAGTTCTCACCAAGACCAGGGACGCCAGCGGCCGAGATGGGCGACCATGTGCCACCAGAGGTGGTCACCGAACGATTCGACCGACTCGTTGAACTGCAGAACGCAATCACATTCGAGCGCAACCTCGAACAGGTTGGCAAGACCGTGGAGGTGATGGTCGAGGGTCCTTCCAAACGCGATGCCGCGATCGCAACGACACGGACGCGAGGAAACAGGATCGTGCACGTGGCTGGCGATTGGCCTGCTGGAACCCTCCTCACGGTCGAGGTCACAAGGGCGGCTCCTCACTACCTCGAAGGGGTGCTTCCTTCCTGACCCTTGCAGCGATCGTCGGACCGACAGCGGCGGGCAAATCAGAGATCGCCGAGGCCGTCGCGCGTAGGTTCCACGCAACGATCATCTCCACAGACTCGATGCAGGTCTACCGGGGCATGGACATTGGAACAGCGAAGCCCGATGCGGAAATACGTGCCTGGGTCGACTACCGGATGGTGGACATCTGCGATGCGAGCGACGACTTCACCGTACATGACTTCCAGCGTGTGGCTCGACGCCACATAGAGGAACTTGCAACCCAGTACCGAAGGGTCATCGTTGCAGGGGGGTCAGGTCTTCACTACCGGGCGATCGTCGACCCGTTGACATTCGCTCCCACAGATGCAGGGTTGCGCGCTGGAATCGAAGAGGAGTCTCTTGAGACGCTGGTCGAGGAACTGCTCGAAGCGGACGCTGGTGCCGGGGATCTGGTCGATACAGCGAACCCTCGTCGCGTGATTCGAGCGGTTGAGATCCTCCGACTATCGGGCGAAACACCGACAGCTCGGGCGAACAAACCTGAAGCAGCACGTGTGCGATCGTATGAACCCCTGTACCCGATGACAGGCTTCGGTATCGATTCCCTCGACGCATCTGCTCAGCGTGTTGCGAGCAGGCTGGAGTGGATGATAGAAGCTGGTTTCATAGACGAGGTGGAGACGATCGCACCTTCGCTTGGTACCTCGGCGTCCCAGGCCGTCGGGTACCGTGAATTCTCCTCGATGCTGGCAGGACGCATCTCCCGTGACCAGGCGATCGCTGATACGATACGAGCAACGAACGGCCTGGTGAAACGTCAACGGACGTTCTTCCGCAAAGATCCACGAATCCAGTGGATGCCGTGGCACAATGACAGGGCCGAACGGATCGAGCGAGCAGTGGACCACATAGGAGAGAAGATGCAATGGACTTCGTGAAGGTAGAGGGTCTCTCCAACGACTTCATCGTGATCGATGGTCCGTACACGCCAGATGCGGCCGATGTCGTGCGCTGGTGTGAGCGGCGGACGGGTGTCGGTGCAGACGGTGTCCTCGTCATCGAACCGATGAGCGCTGAACGTATGTCTATGCGCTACTGGAACGCTGACGGCGGAGAAGCTGAGATGTGCGGCAACGGCCTGAGGTGCGTCGCCAAGCTCGGCTACGAACGTGGCTGGCTCTCCTCACGTACATTCGTTGTGCAGACCGCGGTCGGTGACCACGAGGTCACGGTTGACGATGACTACGTGCGGGCGTTCGTTGGTGAGACGTTCCCTTTCCGTACGGGAACGTTGACCGTTGCGGGCCATGAGGTGCATCCCTTCGCCATCGGCAATCCGCACGCGGTGATCTTCGTGGACGACGTCAACGAGTCACCGGTGGACACCGTTGGCCCCGAAATCGAGCATGATGCCATGTTCCCGAACCGCACGAACGTCGAATTCGTGCAATTGCTGGACGACGGATCGATCAAAGCAAGGATCTGGGAACGCGGTGTGGGGGAGACGCCCGCTTCCGGGACCGGCGCCACGGCAGCGGCGTACGTCGCACACACCTTTGGGGGCTTTGCGATTCCCATCGCAGTTGACTTGCCTGGTGGAACACTGATTATCACGTTCGACGATCAGGGAGCATGGATGGAAGGCCCCGCCGAGATCGTGTTCTCAGGGTCGCTCGGCTGATCAGTCGAGGCGGCGGAGCACAGCAACGACCACACCGAGGATCTCCAGGCCACCACTGAAGATCATCGGCTCGTACGCATCGTTCTCCGGGGTGAGGGTTACCGCGGTGTCGCTGCGATGGAAGGTCTTGACCGTTGCTTC
>Ga0190293_1000579_pt1 | contig 13061 bp, 9 predicted proteins | sample 48693001_MG_FD_161671 | JGI IMG/M metagenome (GOLD analysis project Ga0190293, IMG submission 161671) | Hydrothermal vent microbial mat bacterial communities from Southern Trench, Guaymas Basin, Mexico - 4869-30-0-1_MG | ecosystem: Environmental > Aquatic > Marine > Hydrothermal vents > Microbial... | reverse complement strand
TTGCCGATGAAGTTTTATCCACGAGCGGGATATTGAGATATGCATCTGCTTCTCCTGCCGGTGAGTTTATTGTGGCAACAGAAGAAGGCCTTCTTGAGAGGATGAGGCGCGAGAATCCCGGAAAGAAATTCTATCCTGCATTGAGGCCGAAGGTATGTCAGAACATGAAAAGGACCACTCTGAAAGATATCTATCTATCCCTTGTACATGAAAGGTACGAGATAGAAATAGATGAAGAGATTTCGAAAAAAGCTTTGAGATCGCTTAATGAAATGTTAAAATACGTATAGATTAGGAGAATGAAATGACATTAAAAGAAAAAGTAGATACTATAATAGAAAAAGTAAGGCCGGCTCTTCAGGCAGACGGCGGCGGGATCGAACTTGTTGATGTACTTGAAGACGAAGGTGTAGTCCTTGTTAATTTGACCGGAGCCTGTAACGGCTGCCCTATGAGTACAATGACGATCAAAGGATATGTTGAACAGACAATAAGAGCTGAGCTCCCCGAGATCAATGAAGTTAGACTGGCTTGATCAAAGAAGCCTTCTGAAATATTCTTCTCTGCAATAATTTTCAATTTCTGTCATTCTGTTCATTGGCTTATCAAAATCATTATTTCCTGAACAGAATATCCCGTGTCCCTTCGCTACGGCATTTCCATATTTTTTGATCATTTCCGGTATCGAGTTTTCGGGTGATGAGCCACTCTCAGTTGAAACCACAGGAACTTCTCCCATGATCGAATTGTTTGGGCAGTCCAGAGAAAGAATTACCGTGAACAACGGGTGTCCGTGAATTATATTTTTTTCGTCAGTGGCCTTATAGATATTCCTGTGAACCTCTAATTCACTTGACGGCTGCAGAGCAGGGCTGAAACTTCCGCTCAAAGGTATTTTAACTATATCGTTTTTAAGATCATCCAGATATGATCCTGATCTACTTATATGAACATATTCTCCGTCCAGCAGGGATATATTCCCGAATATTGAATCAACCAATTTCATGGATACCATCGACTGTCCGGCTGAACTTATCATTAATGGTATATTTTTGTTATTCTCGACCGGATATTCATCGAGTGATGGGATGTATTTGTACTCATAAGCTCTGACAAGATCCAGATAATCAAAATCTCTGACTGTGATGATGCCATCCCTTTTTCTCCTGAGGATAGTAAAAAAAAATTTTACGAAGAGTGAAAAACAGGCAATACTGAAAAGGGTGAACGGGGACTCCGGCCCGCTGCTGCTTCCAGTTATAATGTGGCCATCAGAAGGGATAACTACGCCTGCTTTATCGACAATACTTATCAGGTCGTTCATTTCTGTCCTAAGTGAAATGGGTATACGCGGGAGGAAAAGTGCAGACTCTGAGTCGACAGGTATGATTTCCTCATATTTCATTTCCAGAAAATACCTGGAAATTGTCGAATATGGATCTGCCAATGTGAAATCAAATATATTTCCAGCTGATCGATCTCCTCCGGTTTCGTTGATGATATTAACGGGAGAGATGAACGTCAGCCCTCGTTTCTGTAGTTTCTGCAGGTGAAAGTCCCCGAATTTGTCAATTCTGGTTTTGTCATTTGTCATTACTATTCCCTTCTCTGATATCATGGATAAGCATAATTGAATTATTGGCGAAAAGTAATATAATATCAACATAATGTTTAATAAAAATCAGGTAAATGTATAGAGGAGCAGGGGAGTCAATATGAACATGGATAAATTCACATTAAAAGCAAATAATGCTATCGAGGAGAGTGTCCGGTTTGCCGGAGAAAATGGTAATCAGGAAGTCGCAGATGTCCATCTGGCATACTCGCTTATAAATGATAAAGAAAATATAGTACCGGAAGTTCTTAAGAAAACAGGAGTAGATTCCGGAAGAATACTCTCAGAGATCGAAGAGGTAGTCTCTAAGCTTCCCAAAGTGCATGGTGCGGACAGATTCATTGGAAAAGGCCTGAAAAAAATTCTTGATAATTCAATCAATGTTGCTAATAAATTCAAAGATGATTATGTGTCCACAGAGCATGTTTTTATCTCAATTATTCAGGCTGGAAATGAGCCGGCATCAATACTTAAGAAACATGGAATAGACGAAGATACATTCCTGAAGGTTCTTATGGATCTGAGAGGGAACCAGAGGGTCACTGACCAGAATCCCGAGGATAAAATGCAGCCGCTCCAAAAATATGGAAAAGATCTTGTCGAAATGGCCAGAGAAGGAAAACTTGATCCTGTGATCGGCAGAGATGAAGAAATAAGAAGAGTGATGCAGGTCCTTGTAAGGAGGAAAAAGAACAATCCTCTCCTTATCGGTGATGCCGGTGTAGGAAAAACAGCCATTGTCGAAGGACTGGCAATAAGAATAGTTCAGGGTGATGTCCCCGAAATACTTAAAGATAAGAGGGTTATTTCACTTGATATCGGAAGTCTTCTCGCCGGTGCAAAATTCAGAGGGGAATTTGAAGAGAGGTTAAAAGCTGTAATTAATGAAGTCGTTGACTCTGACGGGCGGATAATCCTGTTTATGGATGAACTTCATACGATAGTCGGAGCCGGAGCATCTGAAGGTTCTTTAGATGCATCAAATATGCTAAAACCTCCTCTTGCCAGAGGCGAGTTGAGATCGATTGGTGCAACAACCCTTAATGAGTATAAAAAATATATAGAAAAGGACCCGGCTCTTGAAAGAAGATTTCAACCGGTTTTTGTAAAACAGCCTTCAGTGGAAGAAACTATATCCATCCTTCGTGGAATAAAGGAAAAGTATGAAATTCATCACGGTATAAAAATTTCAGATGCGGCATTAATATCAGCGGCTACACTTTCGGACAGATATATTTCTGACAGGTTCCTGCCCGATAAAGCGATAGACCTTGTAGATGAGGCCTCATCAAAACTTAGAATTGAAATTGACTCCATGCCTGAGGAATTAGATGAACTCGAGAGAAAAATAATGCAGATGGAGATTGAGAAACAGGCATTGAAAAAAGAGAACAGCAAAGATGCCAGGGGAAAAATCAAGAATCTTGTAGATGAGCTTGAGGACATAAAGTTATCAAGAGACAAGATTAGGGATCACTGGAATAGTGAAAAATCGTTAATAGGGCAGCTCCGGGATAAGAAAGAGGAGATTGAAAGCCTGAAGGTAAAGAAGAAGGATGCCGAGCGTCAGAATGATTATGAAACAGCCTCCCAGATCCAGTATGGAGATATTCCCCAGAGAGAACAGGATATTGTCCGGATTCAGGCGGAGTTAGATGAATTACAGTCTGAGAATAGAATCCTTACCGAGTTGGTCATGGAGGAGGATATCGCAGATGTAGTTTCAAAGTGGACCGGGATACCTGTTTCAAAACTCCTGAGTGGTGAAAGAGAAAAACTGCTGCATATGGAAGATATATTGAAAAAAAGAGTAATAGGGCAGGATGAAGCCGTATCAGCAATAGCAAATGTGATCCGAAGATCCAAAGCAGGATTGAATGAACAGGGTAGGCCGATAGGATCATTTATTTTCCTGGGGCCAACCGGAGTAGGGAAAACAGAACTTGCAAAAGCACTTAGTGAATTTATGTTCAATAACGAAAAAATGATGGTAAGGGTCGATATGTCTGAATATATAGAAAAGCATTCTGTATCACGCCTTATAGGTGCTCCTCCGGGATACGTCGGCTATGATGAGGGGGGACAACTCACGGAAGCTGTAAAGAGGAGGCCTTATTCGTTGATCCTTCTCGATGAGATAGAAAAAGCCCACCCGGATGTATTTAATGTTTTATTGCAATTGCTGGATGATGGGCGTCTTACTGACGGAAAAGGGAAAACTATAAATTTCTCTAATACAATAATTATAATGACATCAAATCTGGGATCCGAGATCATTCAGGAAAAATCCGGGTATGAAGAGATAAAAAATGAGATCGACAGCCTTCTTTATAAACATTTCAAACCTGAATTCCTTAACCGGATAGATGAAATAATAACATTCAGGCCTCTGGACAAAAAAACAATAAAAATGATAGCTGAATTGGAGATATCAAAACTGGAGAAACAACTCGGATCAGCAGGGATCGAAACCGAAATAAGTGAAAGTGCCCTGGACAAGCTTACCGAGTTAGGTTTTAATCCGGCACTTGGAGCAAGACCTCTCAGGAGAGTGATCCAGAAAGAGATACAGGATAAATTATCAAGTATGATCTTATCAGGAGAAATCGATAACTCTTCAAGAATAAAAATTGATTACAAAGGAGATAGTTTCGACTTCACCGTAAAGGAGTGAATAAAGCTTCCTTTCCAACTCCCCCCCCCTCACAAATCTCCTTCGTAAACAATCCATCCCAAAATCCCTGTTATCAAGAGTTAATATTAACTTGCAATATGTGTGCCAAAAAGTGATTCAAAAGAACAAATTTAAAAAACATTGTATATGCCCTATATTGAAGCGTAAAAAAAGCCGGAATATATTAGAAATTATATTGTATCTGCGTTGTGTAAACAAAGTTTATAGTTGCTATAAACTTTATCTATAAACTTATTTGATAATATTGATAAATATGTTTGTTAAGTTTATAATAATTAAATGAGATATCTTCTTTATTACATTGATGGTTTTATCAGGAAATTTCCTCTTAGAGGGTCGGATGTTGTTATCGGAAGAAAAAAGGATAGTGAACTGGTCCTTGATATTGATTCTATTTCCAGAAAACATGTCAAGATCCTGATAGGAAATGAGATCACAATCCGTGATCTCAACTCGACAAATGGAACTTTTGTCAGAAATGTTAAAATCGAGGAATCAAGACTAGAGTTGGGGGAGTCTTTTAACATTGGAGGTATGGAATTCTTTCTGAGAGAAGGAAGCCTGGATGAGTTTAAAACTGCCGAAGAGTTAAAGCCGATATTTAACGGTATAAATTCTTCCACCCAAAGTTCAGGTAGTGAGGAGGAGGAAACCAGGTTATTACATGATATTTTTTCAGATATATTGCAATATATCGCAAAAACAGGATTCAGGAAGAGGAGTTTTAATCATTTCATTCATGATCTGTCAGATTATCTATCCCAGCTTCAGAACTTCGGTTCAGTTGCACTATTATCAAAGGGTAAAGAAGATCATAATGTTTACTTTACAATAGAAAAAATTGATAACCTGGTTAATCTTGTTAATAATCTTGCTGAAAAGGATAAAGGTATATTTGAAGAGAAGAGAAGTGATGTTACTTTCCCTGATACAAAATACAGGTTCTATTCTTTCCCGGTTGAATTACGTGATATTAAAGCAGTGATGATCTATGTCCCCCTGAATCCGGCTATTGAAGAGGGTGATATCGTCCTTGAATTTCTTGACCTGCTTTCAAAAGAGATATCTTTGCTGGCCAGGATTTTATTGAATGGAGATAGAGAAAAATCTTTGCCTGATCCTGATGAGGGTTATGAACCGGAGAAGGTATCGATAGTGGCAATGGACCCGGGAGTCAAAAGCCTGATAAAGCAGACTATCAAAATCGCAAAAAGTGATGTGTTTGTTCTGATAGAAGGAGAATCCGGGACAGGAAAGGAATTATTTGCAAAATTGTTGCATGAACATTCCACCAGGAGCAGAGGACCCTTTGTTGCTATCAATTGTGCTGCTATCCCTGAGACCTTATTGGAATCTGAATTCTTTGGACATGAAAAAGGATCATTTACAGGAGCCTATGCGAAAAAGAAAGGAAAACTCGAAATTGCTTCAGGTGGAACTCTTGTTCTTGATGAAATTGGTGATATGCCTATCCCGTTGCAGGCAAAAATTTTAAGGGTTCTGCAGGAACATGAGTTTTACAGTGTCGGGGGGACAACCCCTATCAAGGTCGATCTCAGGATTGTTGCACTGACCAACAAGATTTTAAAGGATCTCATAGCAAAAGGCACTTTCAGGGAAGACCTTTATTACAGGCTGGTTCACCACAGGATCACTATTCCTCCCCTCAGGGAAAGGAGAGAGGATATCTCACCCATGATCAATTATTTTACAAGTAAATTCTCGGAAGAATTGGGAAAAAACATCGGAGGATATACCGTACAGGTCTTTAAAGCGATGGAGAATTATTCATGGCCTGGAAATATTAGACAATTGGAGAATGAGATTCGGAGGCTGGTAAATCTTGTCGAAGATGGAGAAAATATATATTATGAATTGCTGTCTGATGAAATAAGAAGAGTTAATGTCGAAAATGAAGGGACAGAAAAATTGAGCCTTGGAATTTACGGGCAATACGGAAATGAGAAGGATTTTATAATCCACCTTTTAGGCAAGAATGGTTGGAATAAGACCAGAACAGCCGCAGACCTTGGCATGACATATCAGGGCCTTCATAAAAAAATGAAACGCCTCGGAATAAAAAAATAACTGAATGATTATTCCACCAGAAGGATGCTAAAGTAGTGGAAAGGTTTCAGGGTGTTGTAAAATTCAAATTTTCGTTATATCCTATTTGTTAATATCAAACTATTCTTGATGATTGTTTTAAGTTGTTATCAAAATTATGTTTAAATATAGTTCTGAAAGGATTTGAAAATGAAGATATTATTAGTTTATAACCCGGCTGCCGGAAATGGTAAAGCTGACAAGCTGCTCCCTAAGATCGAACAGGAATTTAATAAAAGAGAAATTTTTTTTGATCTTTTAAAAACATCAGGCCCTGGCCATGCCGTTGACCTTGTGAAGGATTCCGATCTTTCCGGATATGACGGCATTATATCAGCCGGAGGCGACGGGACTATGTTTGAGGTCCTCAACGGGTATTATTTCAATCCGGGGAAAGTTAAACCTACTTTCGGGATACTACCGATAGGGACAGGTAATGCATTTGTGAAAGATATCGGCCTGAAGTCCGGCGATTGGAAATCTGCGATCAATATGATCGAGGAAAATAAAACAAGGAAGGTTGATGTAGCTAGATTTAAAACAGGCGGAGAGGTTTATTATTACTTAAATATAATCGGACTTGGTTTTGTCGCGGATGTAAATAAGCTGGCTCAAAAATTAAAAATTTTTGGAAATTTTTCCTACACTATCGGTGTGCTGGAAAAAATTATATTTCTTAAGAATTATAAGGTGTTCATAGACCTGGACGGGGAAAAAATAGAAAGAGAAAATATCTTCGTTGAAGTTTCCAATACCCGATTTACATCGAACTTTCTTATGGCTCCAACTGCTGAAGTAGATGATGGTTATCTGGATGTTGTATTGTTGAACAAAACATCAAGACGAAGAATGCTTCAATGTTTACCAAAAATATTTACCGGTGATCATGTAAAGATGGAAGAAGTTGAGATATTCAAAGCAAAAAAGATCTCTATAGAAACCGATCTTCCAAAGGAGTTAACTCCTGATGGAGAAATGTTCGGGGCCACGCCTCTGGAGATCGAATGTCTTTACCGGGATATAGAGGTGTTCGGGATTTGAAGGAGATCAGGTCTTTATTTATTTGGCTGTTCAGTTTTATTTTTCTGTTTTTTTTTCTGATATTTGCCATTGTTTGCACATTTCTGTTCCCTCTTGAAAAATATGATCCCTGGATAAAATCTCTAATGAGGTTAATGCTGAGGATTATCGGGATAAAAGTCAGTGTTACAGGTGTTGAGAATATAAATCCGGATAAAACATATGTGTTCATGGCAAATCACATCAGCATCTTTGACATACCGGTTCTCTCCGGATATGTTCCTCAACCGGTAAGGGGAATAGAGGCTGACAGGCAGTTCAAATGGCCCCTTTACGGATTTGCCATAAGGAGGCTCGGGAATATTCCGATCAACAGGGATAATATACATTCAGCTATAAAGAGTATTAGCAGTGCTATTCAGAGATTAAAGGAAAAAAGATCTATCATAGTTTTGCCTGAGGGGCACAGAACACTTGATGGGAATTTAAACCCGTTCAAAAAACTCCCTTTTCATCTTGTGAAAAAATCAGATAGTGCAATAGTTCCAATGGGATTATCAGGACTTTTTTCTTTAAAGAGAAAGGGCTCATGGATAATTAAGCCCGGGCCTGTCCTGATAAATTTCGGAAAACCTATTCCCGTTGAGATCATCAGGTCAAAATCGGTCGAAGAGTTAAGAGATTATACTAAAAGTGTTATATCAGGCCTGATCGATTTTCGATAGGAAGCCTGTTATATGTGTCGAATTGAAAAAACTATTTTTGTATGTTATTTAGATAGATTAAAATTCTGATTTTGGGTATTGTCATTTGAATTCAAAATCATAGCGGAGGTTTCAATGGATATTCAGTCTACAGGAAATGGTCTTCCGGAAAATGCTTACAGGAAGCTTAAAGAGGGAGAAGAGTATAAACCTGTTGTACCTTCGGGATCACCACTTCCCGAATTAACATCTTATTCGCTCCTTTGGGGAATGTTCTATGCTGTATTATTTTCTGCTGCTGCAGCTTATCTGGGTTTGAAAATAGGGCAGGTGTTCGAAGCCGCGATCCCGATCGCAATACTCGCTGTCGGCCTCTCAACAATGCTAGGGAGGAAGAATGCACTTCAGGAGAATGTGATAATTCAATCCATTGGATCAAGTTCCGGAGTGATCGTTGCCGGAGCGATCTTTACAATACCGGGACTTTATATCCTGGGGATAGAGGCAAGTTTTATCCAGGTTTTCCTTGCATCACTTTTCGGAGGATTTCTCGGGATCCTATTCCTGATCCCGTTCCGGAAGTTCTTTGTCAAGGATATGCATGGTGAGTTCCCATTCCCGGAAGCAACAGCAACAACAGAAGTACTCGTTGCCGGAGAATCCGGTGGTAATAAAGCAAAGATCCTGGTTAAAGCTCTTGTGATCGGTGGGATTTATGACTTTCTTATTTCCGGATTCGGACTTTGGAAAGAGAAAGTTTCAACTCTCGTGACACCATGGGGGAGATCAATTGCTGATTCGGTAAAACTCGAGTTCAATATTCTTACCAGCTCCGCTGTTATGGGTCTCGGATATATCATCGGATTAAAATATGCTTTAATAATTGCTTCAGGATCATTTCTTGCGTGGTGGGTCTTTGTTCCTGCCCTTTACTATATAGGACAATTCAACCCCGAACCCATTTTAAATGCTGCAAAGCCCATTGCAGATATGATGCCTCAGGAAATATTCAGTGAATATGTAAGGCACATCGGTATAGGCGGAATTGCAGCTGCCGGAATAATAGGAATAATTAAATCGAGAAAGATCATAGGTGGTGCATTCAAACTAGCTGCAAATGAGATAACGGGAAAATCCGGTTCAGATAAGTCTGAGACCGTTAAAACGGACAGGCTCCAGAAGGATATCAGTATGAAATGGAATGTGATCCTGATAATGGCCACTCTGCTCGGTATATTCTCATTTTTTCTTATAAGTGTTCTGGGTGGAAATATTGTTCATGCACTTATAGGACTTGCCATTGTTACGATCGTATCTTTTCTCTTCACAACAGTTGCAGCGAGGGCTATCGCTATAGTCGGTACAAATCCTGTTTCAGGGATGACATTAATGACATTGATAATTTCTTCAGTGATCCTTGTTGCGGTCGGATTAAAAGGTGAACAGGGGATGCTTGCTGCTTTGTTAATAGGTGGTGTTGTTTGTACCGCATTGTCCATGGCAGGCGGATTTATAACAGATCTGAAGATCGGATACTGGCTTGGTACCACACCTGCAGTACAGCAAAGATATAAATTTCTGGGAACTCTTTTATCAGCAGCTTCTGTTGGACTTGTAATCCTTATGTTATATAAAACCTATGGTTTCGGCCCCGGCGGACTCGAAGCCCCGCAAGCCTCTGCAATGGCAGCTGTTCTGAAGCCATTAATGACAGGACAACCTGCTCCATGGCTGCTTTATCTTGCGGGAGTTCTTCTTGCAATATTATTGGAATTCATCGGAATACCTCCGCTGGCTTTTGCTCTGGGGATGTATCTGCCTCTTTATCTGAACACACCGATACTGGCAGGCGGAATCATTGCACATCTGATCAGTAAAAGTTCTAAAGATGAAAAACTTGTTTCTGAAAGGAAAGAGCGAGGTACGCTCATTGCCTCCGGGTTCATAGCCGGCGGAGCAATAATGGGAGTACTTGCCGCGACCATTGTTTTTATTGGTCAGAATATTTTCGGAGAAGGATGGACCATGATGAAAGCGATCGGGACTGAACACTGGAGTGAATCCGCCGGAGCAGAGTATCTCGGCTTTATAATGTTCGCTATCCTTCTTTATTATTTATACTGGGATTCAAAGAGAGTTAAATAAAAGCCTGATCAGGTTTAATTACCTGATGAGATCTCTGAGTCCGGGTGGAAAGCTGCCCAGGCGAACCAGTAAGCATTATAGGACGTCAGTTTCCCGAGTTCCGCTCCTGAACGGGGACCGGAAACTGACCTTCCGAACAGATCCCATTCATTACCGAATTGATCTGTCATTATGATCGGGAGTTTGTTTGTTACCTTTGTGAATTCAAGTTCGGTGCCGTCATCCAGTTTTCTTTTGAAAGATATCGCAAAATTGAAAGTTTTACTTATAGCTACTACAATCTTTTCATTATTGATCTCATGATTCATAATAGTTATCTCCCCGTCAAATGAATTGATAGGGTAGGCAATGGCTGAATTCTCTGAAGATATTCCATGAACTCTCTCTTTTTTATGAAGTCGTGTGTCGTTGTTATTTACTGTAAAAAGAAGGTTATCTGAGACCTTATAATCTCCGTAGGGATAATTATTATAATCTCTCTGGTATCCGGTGTTAGTTGACATTATAAGTGAACCGGGGTTTATCACTTTCCAGGTTTTCCAGGTTGTCTCGAATACAGGATGAATTTCAGGTACATCACCAATTCTTTCTCCATTTATACAAAGTATTAACATCTGTGACCAGAAACTATCGGTTTCCCTGTCATACAGGATCAAATTGGAGTTATACAGGAGTCCTGAAACACCGAAGGTGAAATTCCCTGTCCCGTCGGATGACCAGGCCAAAGCAGAGCCTGTAAGTGGACAATATGAAAAGATCATTTTACTATCACCTATTGTATGGCTTAAGACCTCATGGTAATCGAGTATCTTGTGAGGATATCCGACAATTGTATCTCCTATTCTGAATCCTGAGACCAGATCAGAATCATCAAGAAAGGTTACCTGATCTACCGGGATCATTTCAGGCTCTTCAATAGCGGGGATACCGTCCTTCCCCGGGCCGCCGTCTACAACCTGGTTCTCGGGGATCAGCCATTCGCTTCCGGCATCATCCGAATCAGATCCGTTCCCGGTTATATTTGAACAATAGGAAGAGAATATGAGGACACCGAATACTAAAAACAATTTTATTTTATTTGAATTTTTCATAATTTTTTCTCCTTAGTTAAAATTGCCTGAATATGGAAAATGATAGCAGGGAAGATGTCGTGAATTGTTCAGTGCCGTTAAGGTTTCTGTATACAGGAATTTCGAATCTGGTTTTGAATCCGATCGAATCGGTGAGCATATAAGTGATTCCCGGAATTAAGTTTATCCATATTCCGCCTGTATTCGGGATGTCTGCACCAAATCTCCGGTCACTCTCTTTCCTGATATATCTTCCCTCAAAAGATAAACTGAATTTTTTATATGGATGCAATAATATCCCGGATGATAAAATCGACTCCTCTCCAAAACTATACTTTCTGCTATTCTCTCCATTCGTTCGAAAAGAGCTGAAAAAAAACAGATCTGAATTCCTGAACAACATATTTCTATAAGATATTTTCCCCCAGAAGATAAAATCCCATGATCCTGTCCCCGGCTGCATATCTTCTGATGCAAGTCCGGTAAGGAGCACTTGAGAGCTGCCCGTCGGAATCTTTATTCCAGATCCGACTGATATCTTTACAGGATTACTCAATGAATCTTTAAGGGTTGAATAACTGAAGGCCACCATACTGTCACCTATACCATTAATTCTGTCAAAAGAATTATTATGTGATCCTACTATCCTTTCCTGCCTGATAAAACTGAGTATAGTACTGACAGAGAACCTGCTTGAAATGGAATATCCGGTTTTCAGGAAGAATGATTTTACAGTTCTCCTTCTGTTCACATCATTGATTATTTCCTGATCCTTACTAACCAGATCATTTATTGAATGAAGTGTATAGCTTAATTCCAGGTTCCATTTGTTTTCGTTGTCAAATGAAAGACCTGACGGGTCAAATGAGGGATTTCCCGCACAACTACAGGTTTGAGAAGAGATAATCATTGGAAACATGATCAGAGTAAGAAAAAAAAAGGAAATAATATAAATCAGGTTTTTCATACATAAATAATATGTGAGAATGAGGAAATTTCTGTGATCTAGATTACAAAATGGTGATTTTGTTGATATTTATTCCGGATTTCCTCTTTTTACTTATTTAGAATATATTTTCGGACAGCCCAATTATGTTCCCTAAGGTTTTTTGAAAAATAGTGGGTCTTCCTGTCTTTTGCTACAAAATAAAGATATTTTGAATTTTCAGGAAACAGAGCTGCTTCGATTGAATGGATTCCCGGGCTGCAGATAGGTCCGGGAGGCAGTCCCCTGTGGATCCTTGTATTATATGGCGAATCCATCTTAAGGTCTTTCCATCTGATATTTCCATCCCATCTGCCCTCTTTTTTTAATACATAGATGATTGTGGGATCACATCCCATCGGCATACCAATTCTGAGTCTGTTGTGGAAGACGGAGGATATCAGAAATCTTTCCTCTCTTGAAGAAGTCTCCTTCTCGATAAGGGAAGCAAGAGTAAGTATTTCTCTGACACTCAGGTCTAATTCACCGGCTCTTATTCTGTAGCTTTCAGAGAAGCTTTGTCTGAAGTTATTTACCATTGTTTTCAGAAGATTACCCGGGGTTGTCCCTTTACTGATCATATATGTTTCCGGGAACAAATATCCCTCCAGATCATCAGCATTTGCATCAAGATCTGAGATCAGTGAAACTTTCAATGCAGAGTCAAGAAATTTTTTATGATCGATCCCGTGATTCTGAGAAAGATACTCTGCAGTTTCAT
>Ga0190293_1000578_pt1 | contig 13061 bp, 11 predicted proteins | sample 48693001_MG_FD_161671 | JGI IMG/M metagenome (GOLD analysis project Ga0190293, IMG submission 161671) | Hydrothermal vent microbial mat bacterial communities from Southern Trench, Guaymas Basin, Mexico - 4869-30-0-1_MG | ecosystem: Environmental > Aquatic > Marine > Hydrothermal vents >... | reverse complement strand
CGCCGTGCACGTCGACGTGTGGCTGATGGACGAAGCTTCAGCGTCGCAGAACCCAAATCTAGAGTTCATGATCGAAGACACCGTGCGATTCATCGCGACACAGCGTGACGCTGGCAGGACGGTGTACCTCCACTGCGTGAGGGCAGAAAGCCGAACGCCAACGGTCGCCGCCGCGTACCTCGCCAATCGGCTCGGCATTCCCGGCACCGAGGCACTCGACCGGATGCGCCAGGTGCTTCCATCCGCCAACCCGAACACCGGGTTCCTCACCTATCTATCCACCATCGACTGACATCAGGAGAACCAATGCCATATCGCCACACCAACCAGTCCACAGATGGCCTCCGCCTCTCACAAGTCCCACAGACCGACATGCGGTTCGAACGCAACCCGAGCATCGACTACCAGGACCGCTTCCGCGGAGCCATGGCCGGAACGGCGGCTGGCGACGCGCTTGGGCGGGCGCTTGAAGGCATGCCACCGTACCGGATCCGTCGCCAACATGGCTACGTGACCGAACTCATCCCGTGGGGAGGATATGTATCCGGCCCGAAAGGAACATTGACGGACGACACCGAGATGACCCTGAGCCTTGCTCAGTCCATCCTCGAGAAGGGCGGAGTTGACCCGCACGACGTCGCGGAACGGTTCATGTATTGGGGGCTCATCGGCCGAGGCATGGGAAGCGCAACGCGGGCAGCATGCAAACGGCTCGCCAAAGGCTTGCCCTGGTACGAGGCCGGTGCGGCGTCCGCTGGGAACGGTGCAGCTATGCGATCCATGCCGATTGCCCTTGCGTCCCCATTGGACGTTGAGAAACTTCGTCGCACAGCGGCCAGGACGACGGTGATCACTCACGCTGACCCGACGGCTGTCGCCTCAAGCATCGTGATGGCCTATGTGACGGCATTCCTCCTTCATACGCCAACCGGTCAACTCGACCTTGACGAACTCCTCCTCGGCATCGACACAGTCCTCGAAGGCATAGACGATCCCCCCGTCAAACAGCGCCAGTCCGATCTCCGTGTGACGCTACAGGACCGAATCCACGAGGTCTTCGCAATGCGCCGGATGCACATCGAGGACATCTACCACGTAACCCACAACGGGGCGTTCGTCCTCGAGTCGCTGCCTGCTGCGATCGGCGCGTTCATCGTGAACCACAATGACCCGGAACGTACGATCACCGATGCAGCCAACGGCGGATACGACGCTGACACGGTTGCCGCGATGGCTGGTTCCTTCGCAGGTGCTTACCACGGGTTCGCAGCACTGCCCGCCCGCTGGGTCGCGGACCTCGAATTCCTGAGCGGCATCGTCGGGATAGCCGACGACCTGGCTGCGCTCAGCGGCCTCGGGGAGCCGCACCGAGCGATCGAGAACCCCGGATTCGACGCGTATGCGCCCTTCGTCGTCGACGGTGAACTGTGGATGACCCAGCACCATCACAACGCAGCACAACAATCCCCCGGGATCGCTCAGGGCATCCGGGTCATGCCACATCCGGCCGCGATCGGAGCGTTCACCGCCAAGAACCGGATGTTCGCCTGACGCTCGAACCCTCCGCTACCGCCCCATTCTGGACGTATACTTTTTCGGCCATCGGGTGTACGTTGAGGGTGAGGAGGCGATCATGAAACGATTCATGTCTCTGGTGGTAGGGATCGCTCTGGTAGTGGCTGGCTGCGCTTCGACAGACACATCCGATTCGACTGTCGCGGGTGGTGCACAGACCACGGCTGCGACGACAGCCGTTGTTCCCACGACGGCAGGTCCGGCCGCAACCCTTGCGGCGACAACCACCTCCGAGCCAACGACAACGGTCCCTGCGCCGCCACCGCCATCACCGACGACGGCTGCCCCCGCTGCGACCACAACAACGGCTCCGACCACAACCGCCGCTCCGACCGCGGTATACGAGGTCCCGAATCCGCACGACCCAGCGTACTTCCCGCCGTCCCAACCCGGGGCGGCACCGCTCTTCGGATCGGGCTGCTCCCCCGGAGCGGGGAACCTTCCCAACGGAATCTGGTTCGGTGAGATCACGAACGTTGGGCTCACTTCGTTCGATTTCGACCTGATGTGCTTTGCCCCGAACCCTCCTGGTTCGACGGAGGAGGACGGCATCGGAGATATCACGAACAGCAACCCGACGCTTCGAGCGGTCCCTGTGAACGCATCGGCACATGTGTACGTGCTCGATGCGGCGATGAATTGGATGGATATGGCCTACCAAACGTGGTCCGCGGCGCCCACGCTGGGCAACGGATGTCCACCGGGTTGTCAGCTCGATGCGTGGATATATGTGAACGGAGGAGAAGCAACCGAGATCACGATGATCTGGACCCCGTGATGGATGCGACCCGGGCCCAACACTCGGTCAGCGCCCGCGTCGCATCACCTCCCAAGAGCCCACCGCACGACAGTACGCAGCGGGTGTTCGCTTAGGTCGCCATCGTGGCGATACCATCTCTGAGATGACCACGACACGAACCATCGCGGCAGTTCCCTCATGAGCGACATGGCGATCACGTTCCTGATCCTCGGAATCACGATCGTGCTGTTCATATGGGGGAGGTTCCATCCTGACCTCGTTGCTGTCGGATCGCTCCTCGCTCTGTACCTCACGGGTGTTGTCGACCTCTCCGAGGCATTTTCCGGGTTTGCCAATACAACGGTTGTCCTCATCGCTTCTCTCTTCGTTATTGGTGAGGGTCTGAGCCGCACAGGTGTTACTGCGTACTTCGGGGACAAACTCATCGGCGGGGCCAGAGGCAACGGGCTTCGCCTCCTGGTATTGGCGATGCTTGCGACCGCGATCCTGTCGGGATTTATCTCGAACGCAGGAACGGTTGCAACGCTTATGCCAGCGATCGTGCTCGCATCGTGGGGTGTGCGCGGGACACCATCTGGATTCCTGATACCTGTGGCGTTCGCTGCGAACGCTGGGGGCCTGCTCACGCTCACCGGTACACCTCCGAACATCGTCGTCGCAGAAGCCCTCGACGCAGCGGGCTTCGAACCTTTCGGCTTCTTCGAATTCTCACTGATCGGCATCCCCCTCCTTGTTGTTGCTGTTGCCTACATGGCAACGATCGGCAGGAAACTCCTCCCCAAGCGAGAGTCATCGGTCGCCCCTCCCGTTCTCGATACGGAGATGTACGAACTCGCCGAGATGTACTCCCTCGAAGACAGCCTCTACCGGATGCGTGTACGCAAGCCGTCTCCCCTGATCGGCATGTCACTGCGGGAATCTGATCTCGGGCGCCAATTCGGGGTCGCCATACTCCAGATCGAATCGCCGCATGACGATCCTCAGATTCTTGGCCAATCGATGCCGACACCCCTGCGTGAACGCATGGAATCCCTTATGGCAGACCCTCCTGCCCTCCCCGATCCCGAGCGAACGATCAACTACAACGACGTGTTCGTCGTTACGGGCACGGCCGTCCAGGTTCGGGAACTCTCGGTGAGGATGCGGCTCGGCATGCTGCCTATCGACGACGCCGGCCATGAACTTGGTGAGTTACTCTCCCAGGAAGTCGGTCTTGCTGAAGTGCTCCTCACGCCACGCTCGTCATACGCGGGGAAGGTCGTGAGTGATGGAGTTATCGGGAGAACGTTCGGCGTTCTGATCCTCGGAATCCGGCGTGGCGACAAACTGATTGAGACCACGGATCAGCTCCGATTCGGTGATGCTCTGCTCGTGCGCGGTACGTGGGAGGCGATAGGGAGAATGGCGGAGGAGAAACGAAACTTCGTCGTTGTCGGCCAACCAGAGGAGATCGCCAGCCAGGTCACAGAGCTCAACACGAAGTCGTGGATCTCGATCGCGATCCTCTCAGCGATGGTTGTGCTGATGGTGACAGGTGTCGTCCCTGTTGTGATCGCATCAATGCTCGCTGCGGGTGCGATGCTGCTGATGGGGAGCTTGACTCGGACCCAGGCGTACCGTGCCATCTCGTGGTCGACGGTGATCCTCATCGCAGCGATGATCCCCATGGCTATCGCACTGGAACAGACGGGTGGAGCTCAACTGATCGCCGATGGACTGGTCGACACGCTCGGTGGGCTTGGGCCAGTTCCCCTTCTCGCAGGGATATTCCTCGTTACGACAGCGTTCAGCCAGGTGATCAGCAACACGGCAGCAGCAGTTCTGATGGCCCCGATCGTCCTGAGCGCCGCAGCGGGGCTTGGGGTGAGCCCGTATCCGATGATGATGGGCCTCGCCGTTGCAGCATCGTCCGCGTTCCTCACACCGATCGGGACCGCTCCGAACTTGATGGTGGTGGCACCAGGAGGCTACAGATTCACGGACTACATGAAGGTCGGCGCACCACTGCTCGTCGCATTCTTCGCCGTCTCCCTCGTCCTCATCCCCCTCTTCTGGCCATTCTAATCTTCCGTTTCTAGCGTCCGTAGCTCGAACGGGAGAGGACCGCTCTCAACGCCGGGTCAGTCTTCGAAGTGCGACCCGGCTATGTCTTCCATTCCAGCACCAATGAGAACGTCGTGCGCACACCCAATCGAACCAAGGTAGACCGCCTCAGGCCTGCTCGCCAGGTCGAAGGCGACAACAGCCCAATCAACGCGATCTCCAACTGCTATCACCAGACGGACCGCCTCGTCGAATGTGGTAGACATCCCGTCGGTTGCCTGGTGGATCCGATCAACGATGAGGCTCTCCACGGTGATCACGTTGATGGCGACGTCCTCGTTCAAGAAGATGCGTTCGAACGTGCCATCGAGCTGTGATTCGGGGAATTCTATGAGTTCCACGCTCCCGTCGGAGAACACCCACTTGAGATGACGTCCGCCGGATTCGATGAACCCGATATCGATGAGCGCAACCCGGTCAGCGGCTCCCACCACACAGACGAGATCAATGTCGGTTGGCCGGTAACTGCCCGTGTGGAGGTCGACCGCTGAACCACCGACCAGGAAGACCGGTCGAGACACGATCGCCTGGATAGCAGCAACCAACCACAGCCGCCGCACCATCGGGTCATGATTGCGTTCCGCTGCTTCGAGTTCACGGAGACCAGGTTGTTTCATGTGGCCCCGCCTCGAGCGCGCTCGGCTGTGGTGTCGGTGCCCTTTCGATCTTTGTACTCGAGCCGGGCCTCTACGTCTGAGTCCCCTACACCAGATCGCTCAATCCTCGAACGGCCGATGTCTCGCTGATGGAGAGCATCGGAGAGCGAGATCTCTCGAGGAGGTTCAATGGCGATGTCGTCGAGGCTCGCACCTGTTGCATCGAGTATCCGTACGAGCGTCGATAGACGCGGGTCAGCAAGACCATTCTCGATTCGGGAAAGCTGAGCAATCGTCACACCACTGCGCTGGCTCACGTCGGCAAGTGTGAGACGTAGCTTTTCCCGCCGAATGCGGAGCAGCGAACCCGTCTGATACAGAAGAAGACTCGCATCCATGCTTTTATTGTATTACACAAACTTACTTATTGAAGCCCATAACTTCGGAACCATTCCCGACCATCCCTGCCACGCCCCATTGTGCTCCGGTCACAGCGATCTGTCGACGGTGATCCGCACAAGCGCTCACATCCGGCATCTGAACTCTGGCATGATGGGGATATGGCCAGTATGTATCCGCAGCGGTTGCCGGAGAATATCTCTCCGTCTGAACGCCCCGTCTTCAACGCGTTGCAGCAACTCCCCGACCCGTGGCGGGTATTCCACTCGGTTGCGTGGCAGTCCAGACGCAAAGGCAGACAGGGGGATGGCGAGGCTGACTTCGTTCTCCTGCATCCCAGACACGGTCTGATCGTGATCGAGGCCAAGGGAGGTTCGATAACGATCAAGGATGGAGACTGGTTCACATCGAACAAGGGCGGTCTGTATCCGATCGACCCATTCGAGCAGGCTGTCTCGTCCAAACATGCGCTTATCAAGTACCTCCGTGATGCAATACCCGAGCTTCCGAGGATCGCTGCTGGCCATGCGGTGTGGTTCCCGAGGGTGAAGGTGAGCGGCGACCTCTCCGCTCAGGCTCCCGACGCCCTTGTGCTCGACCGTACGGATATGAACCGCACGCCCGCTGCGATCAACGATGTGGTGAACCATTGGAACATGCACCAGATGATCGATGAGCAGTCGATCGAGGCGATCACGGACCGCCTCGCTCCGACAGTTACGATCCGCTACACGCTTGCTGATGACGTGGCAGAGGTGGAAGCACGCCAGGTGGATTTGACCGAGATGCAGCGCAGGGCCCTCGCCGGACTCAGCAGGGCACGCAGAGTCCTGGTGTATGGAGGCGCTGGCACCGGCAAGACAGTGCTCGCAGGCGAACGGGCGCGGCGCCTCTCTGCCGACGGGTTCAGGGTCGTGCTCACTTGTTTCAACAGGCCACTCGGGGATGCCCTCGCTGCGGAGTTCGCAGACAACGATCTGGTGACCGCAGGTTCGTTCCACCACCTCGCCCATCAGTGGATCACCGACGCGGGTCTTGCGTTCCCCGAAGACGTACCTGACGGATTCTGGGATGACCCCGCTGGCGAACTCCTCCTCGAGGCCTTCACCGTCGGGGATTTCGCTGCAGATGCGATCATCATCGATGAGGGGCAGGATTTCGACGACTCATGGTTCATGGCACTCGAAGGTGCTCTTGAGGACCCGGATGACGGTCTGTTCCTTGTGTTCGCGGACCCTCACCAGGCGATTTACAGACAGGACTGGGAGCCACCAATCGATGCAATCGAGTACAACCTTGATATCAACTGTCGCAACACGAACCAGATCGCCGAGGTTGTGGCACGCATCTATGGCGATGACCTGCCATCGCTCGGAACCGATGGCCCCGAACCGAGGTTCGTGGCCGTGGAGTCGCCAGAGGGAACGGACAAGGCGCTGAAGGGGCTACTGCACTCGCTCGTGAACGAAGGCAACCTCGCGCCTGATGACGTCGTGATCCTCACCCAGAAACGCGCAACGAAGGACCGCCTGGTCGGGATGATGCTCGCCGGACACACACTCGAATCAGTTGGCGACCGAACCGAGGGCATCGCGGTCGAGACGATCCATCGCTACAAAGGACTCGAAGCATCCGCGGTCATCGTGATCCTCAGCCGCCTCCAGAAGGAAAGGGACAGGTCCCTCGCCTACATCGGCCTGTCCCGTCCCCGGGCCCAACTCGTGGTTATCGGACCTCGAGAGGTGGGTGTGAGCCTCGGACTCGTATAGATCGTCGACATCGCTGCACGAGGATCGGCGATGTGATTCTGCAAATTCCGCAGACCGGATTACCTGGTGGTGTCGGCGAATCTTCGAGTACGGTTGGATGGGCAAGGATTCACGAAACGAAGGTGACCTATGTTCTACCGCTTCACACGCATCCACTTCGACGACGCCCGGTACGCCGAGCTACTCGACTGGGCTGAGACCGTCAGGAATGACGTGGAGGCCATCGACGGGTTCGAGTTCGCCGATCTCTGTCGTTCGGGGGAGGGAGAAGGCATGATCATTGCGGCATATCGGAGCGAAGCTGACTTCGATGCAGCATCTGAGGTCGTGGCCGGAGTGATGGGCGGCATGGCTCAGTACCTGACCTCACCACCCCACACACACGCCGGTACCTCAGATCGGACCTTCATGCGGTCCTGATGGTACGACGAACACGCTTGTCGGAGCGAAAAAAGCGTGGGGTCATAGGATCAGTTCGACGACCAGTCAGAGGCAGATATCGGGTCTGAACCGCTGGACTCGATGTTGGCACCCTGGTTGTTGACGAAGTCTCCTTCCTGCCACACACCAGCAGCAACTGCGACCGCCGTACGGCCGTGAGAGTCCGTTCCCCATTGAACGTATCGGAGGATGTCATCCGCGCTCCCGAAGCCGCTCGACGCGTACAGGGCGATCTCTCCATTATCGGCGCTCAGTCCAATGGCTGCCGTGTCGATCTCGATGATCCGGCCAGGGGCAAGTGTCTCGCTCGGCAGCTCACTATACGTTGGCCTATTGCAGATCCAATGCCCGGTGAGGTCGTAGTCCTCGTCCCCGTCATTGCGGATCAGGATGAACCCCGCCTCGAAGTCCACAGCCACGACAACAGGAGCACTCACATCTCCACGTGACACCTCGGAAGTGGTCGTCTGTTGCGCTGCGGTCGTCTGCGTCGCCGACGATGTCGAGTTCGTCACAGTCGTCGGCGTCTCGTTAGCTGAATCGCCACTGTCGCCGCCGCTACACGCCGTCGCGAGCAGGGTCAGTGCAAGTACAAGTGGAATGACTCGTTGCATGGTTCCTCCCCTTCTGAGGCACAACTGTCGGACGCGCTTGGATGCCTGGACCAATCATGGCAGACAAACGATGACGCCCTGACGATCGCGGCTGGAAACGACAGCGATACCGACATCAGGACAAAGGCCAAAACACAGGGTAGATTCTCAGGATGTCACAATCGTTCGTACCAGAGCATTTCGAGCCCCCTCTCACACTCACAGACGACGGATTCCGGCTTGAACCGCTCAGACCGCAACACAACGAGCGCGACCATGAGGCATGGATGTCAAGTGTCGAGTGGATCCAGTCGACTCCTGGCTACGGCCCAGACAGTGACTGGCCTGCACCGATGAGCCTCGAAGCGAACCTTGCGGATCTTGAGATGCATGCACGGCACTTCGAGGAACGCATCGGTTTCACGTACTCCGTCCTCGATGGTGGCGAGGTCATCGGATGCGTCTACATCTACCCCGCGACCGACCCGGACCACGACGCATCAATCAGGTCATGGGTCACAGAGAGCAGGTCTGAGATGGACATCCCCGTGCACCGGGCTGTGACGGAATGGATCGAGCAATCATGGCCGTTCCACTCCGTGCAGTACGGCCCACGGCCATCGGCGTAGGTGAGAATCGGTGCCACGGCCGCCACGCGTCAAGCAGATATAGGTGAGCGATATGTACGACATCACGGGGTGGCACCGGAGGTTGTGTCTGGTGACCGATCAGATCATCATCAGCGGAGACCTTTCAGGGAATCCGGAGGTGGCTGTCGAACAAATCGACCATTGGGAACGTATCGGGATCACCCATGTCCTCGACACCCGCTCTGAGTGGAGCGACAAGGACTTGGTGGCCGAAGTGTCTCCAGGGATCGTGTACGGATGGATCGGTACTGACGACATCGGACGAGCCCAGCCAGATGAGTGGTTCGACACCGGCGTTGCATTCGCGTTGAGGGCCCTCACCATGCCAGATGCGGTCATCCTCGTTCACTGCCATATGGGAATCAACAGGGGTCCGTCGATGGCCTTCCGGATCCTCCTCCAACTCGGTTGGCTTCCGATCGAAGCCCTCGATGCCATTCGTACGGCTCGCCCGATCGCAGACATCGCCTATGCCAGTGATGCCCTCGACCACTTCCACAGACACAACGATGTACTGCCAGGGCAACGCACCGAGGATCTCGACCGACTCGAAGCGTGGAAGCGCAGCTACTCCACAACGGGGCTGCACGTCACAAGATCGGCTCCACATGAGACAGATCTAGGCACTGAACCAAACGCCACTGACGGCAGTTGACCACAGCCATCACCATGTCTACATTATGCGTCAAGGTAGGGAGAGGAACATAGTGGGGATCAATCGACGACTTGTTGGGTTTGCAGTGGCCTTTTCACTGCTGGTGACAGCGTGCACGGGTGGGGACCAGAGCAGCGTAGAGACAACGCTCGACACAACGAACCCACCTGAAGCCACGTCCACCGTGCCCGGTCAAGAGAGCACACCGGCTGGGACACCGACCACGACGAGCGAGGATATTTCCACCCCGACAACCGTTGCACCGGGAACCAGAGTCACGATCACGATCGATCCGCAAACTGGTGAACCAGTCGAGTCAGAAGTCGATATCTCCGGCCCAACGACATTCGGAGAGGTGGTCGACAGCGGTATCGATGCCGGACTGTGGGACGAGGTTTCTGGGTTGACGCAGGTACTGGGATACGCCGTGGGCGCGATCCCGGCAGACCAGGTTCCCGGTGTCACTGAGGTCTACACGCGAGAGATCAATGACATACTTGAGCGGGCTAATGCTCTGGCGCTGAGCGGTGACTACTCCCAGCTGGAACTCGCCGACCTCCAGAGGTGGTACGAGATTGCGGTGCCGCCCACCGACGCAATCGAACTCCTAGCAGGCTCTGCGACAGCACCACAGGCGCTCAGCCCCGCTTACACGGGTGAGGAGATTTCGACAGCTCAGGGCAACGCCCTTGCCCAACGAGCGAGCGGCGGAGTTGGGACCAATGCAGTCAGAGCAGGGTCCTTCATCCAGGCACAGGGGAACTGCGCTCCCGTTGTCGCTGACGAGTTCTCCAGTTACGCGGTCATAGAGGGCTGCTACGAGATTTACGAGGACTCCGTTGAAGGGATCACCGTGCGCGTTCTGTATCCCTCGTGGTACAACGATGATGAGACCCTTGCCCATCTCCCGCTGCTCGCTCGAGAAGCACTTGCGGCTAGCGTCACGACGTACAAGTCGCTCGGAGAGATCGGGGACATGACGGCGATCTTCTCGCTCGTGGCTACAGCCGAGTCTGGGCGGACACCTGCAATAGCTACCCATCATGCGCAGTGGGCGACTGCGTCGATCCCTCCCGGGTGTCCGATCACAATCTTCCCCACCGGTTTCGAGGGGGAGAGCCCCTTCAAGCAGGTCCTCGCCCACGAGGCCTGGCACTGTGTACAGGACTACAGCGGCTTCCCCACCGGAGTCGCTTCAGGCACTGAGTGGTACCACGAAGGAGGGGCAGAGTACTTCTCGAACGTCGTGTACCCGACCGTGGACAGGGAACACCAGTCACTTTCGACCTTCGACTCCGACTCACTCACCAAGCCACTCTGGGATATGAGCTATGAGGCCTGGGTCTGGTGGCAGTTCCTGGCCAACCGTCAGTCACCGCGGTTCGTGGCAGATCTTCAACTTCAGATGGCCCAGGCAGGTGACAAGGGCCACGGCGCTGTCGCGGCACACGACAAGGACTTCCAACAATTCGTAGTTGAGTACGTCGCAGGCAAGATCGCCGATGAGAGCGGCGCCGAGCTTCCGCCAGGTAGTCAGTTCCGAAAACCATTCGCAGCGGTGACAAAGGATCACAAGGGAAAGACCCTGGAGTTCGCGGTCGAGCCATTCGTCGCTGGCAGGTTCATCATCCAATACAACCCGGAACTCCGCGTGTTCGAGTCTGATGTAACGTCGTCGGGCGGTGAGGTGGCGATGGTCGAGTGGGAGAAGAAATCCAGCCTCGCCGAATGGAAACAGGTGGCTCCTGAGGTTCGCTCGAAGTGCAAGGACAAGAAGTACTACGCACTGGCAGTGACGACCGGAGGGGGCACACACACTGCCAAGGTGAAGATCGACCGCATCGAGGAAGCCTCCTGTGACCCGTGCATGCTTGGAACGTGGGATCTTGACCTCGACACGTTCGCCGCGATGATCCTCGAAGCCGCAGCCAGCAGCGGACAGGGAATCCCACCGGGAACCGAGCTGGACTTCAGTGGGAACTACTACACGTCGCTCGACGATGAAAGCGTGATGAAGGAACAACGTGACGGTCTCGTCATCACCATGGGCACGAACGATGGGTCGCTCGACTTCACCATCAACAGCTATGCCGAGGGGAAGTACACCGCAGATGGCGAGCGTCTCGAGATATTCGACGTCTTCGAACACTTCGCTGACGTCAAAGCGTCGATACCAGGCCTCGGAGGCTTCTCATTCCCCCAGGGTTCGAGCTTCAGTGACGGAGGCAGTGGAACCTACGAGTGCCGCACAGACGACATGACGGTGACTATCGACGGCTTCCTTCCGCTGCGTTACGACCGTGTTGACAAGATCTTGTCGCCGCCGCCCACGAACGCACCCTGATTCGGCAGGTCCGTTATCGGGAAGGGATGAAAGCGAGGAGGGTTGACCATCACCAATGGCCAACCCTCCTCTTCGACTGTTGCTGGCCACCCTCCACATCAACAGTCGAAACTCGAGCTCGGTAGGACGTCTACATCCTCACCACCTTTGAGGGGGGAGGCCGTATCGAGCCGACACCTGTTAGACGTCACATGCAATATGGGCGGTTCCCTGAATCTGCTTGCACCGGATCTGGTCGGCCGTACCATGATCACCCAGCGCCAGCCACCACCCGGTTTCGTGACTCGATGTTGGCGGAGCTCGTTGGACATGGCATCCTTACGATGTGAACGATCCGATTCCACAGCAGAATGCAACTGAGCACAGCCGATGCGTCGCACCGTGAAGATCGCCGCCGTGGTCGGGACGTCGCTGATCGCCGTTGGTGGCCTGTTCTGGACTGCGCAGCGCAAGCTGATCTACTTTCCCACACAGACCGTCGGTGACGTCTCGTTGGTTTCACCTGATTCCGAGGAGGTTGTCTTCACCACCGATGACGGGCTCATGCTCTCTGCATGGTGGATTCCTGCCTCAGATGCTCCGAACGGCTCCACCATCGTGGTGTTCCACGGAAACGGAGGCAACCGCGCTGACCGGATTCCCCTCGCACAGGCACTCGCCGCTCGAGGTTTCAGCGTGCTCCTGGTCGACTACCGCGGCTACGGCGGGAACCCAGGGAGCCCGTCAGAATCTGGCCTCCTTCTCGATGCCAGGGCTGCAGTCACCTACGCGACATCTCGTCCAGATGTCGACCCCAACGCGATCATCTACTTCGGCGAATCACTCGGTGCCGCTGTGGCGATCGCCGTTGCGAAGGAACACCCTCCATCCGCTCTCATCCTCCGATCACCGTTCACGTCGCTCCCGGATGTGGCCAGGGCCCACTACCCGTACCTCCCGACCGGCCTTCTGCTACGTGACCGGTTCCCGAGTATCGACACGATCGGGACGCTCGATGTGCCTGTCCTCGTGGTCGCGGGTTCACATGACACCATAGTCCCTATCGCTCAGAGCCGGGAACTCTATGAGGCATCCCCCGGTCCGAAACAGTTCCTCACGATTGAGGGGGCAGACCACAACGACCCTGCCCTCGCTCATGGCCCCCTTCTTATCGAAGAGATCAACGCGTTCCTCAAC
>Ga0190293_1000575_pt1 | contig 13119 bp, 8 predicted proteins | sample 48693001_MG_FD_161671 | JGI IMG/M metagenome (GOLD analysis project Ga0190293, IMG submission 161671) | Hydrothermal vent microbial mat bacterial communities from Southern Trench, Guaymas Basin, Mexico - 4869-30-0-1_MG | ecosystem: Environmental > Aquatic > Marine > Hydrothermal vents > Microbial... | reverse complement strand
CGTCCTTCAGTCATCGTTGTACGTTGTACGTTGTACGTTGTACGTTGTACGTTCCGCTCATACTTCCCTTCGGCTCATCAGGTAGATGCTGGCCCACACGGCCGCGGAACTCGCAACGATGGTGACGAGAATCGCTCGCCAGTAGTCGAATTCTCCGCCGGCGATCAGCGTGTCGAAGCCTCCGACGAGGTATGACGGGAGCCAGGGGCCCACATACGGGATGAGTCCTGCGATCCCGAGAATGATCAACGTACCAACGGCGAGAAGTGCGGCGCCAGGAACACTCGCCATCAGGGACGCCATCAACCCAACCAGTGCAACGGCGAACACGATGTACAGGGTGATCAGGGCTGATCCGATAAGCGTCGCGAGGACGTCCGGCGCACCGATGAGCAATGTCGAGAGAACGAACGCTGTGGCGGTGCCAGCGAGGAACGCGGAGATGGCGGCGATCGTCACCACGACATACCTTGGGATCAGGATCTCGACGATGGTTGCCCGTGTGCGGTAGAACATGGCGACCTCTGGCTTAGAGTCGAACGCAAGTGAGGTTGCAGCGATGAACGCGATCGCGAGCAACCCGATCTGGAGGGCATTGCTGAGGTACTGTGACATGGCCAACTCGGGCGACGGTGGCGGAAGCGCAAGTTCACCGCCCAGCCCTGCGCTCTCCATGATCTCAGGTAGGAATCGTGCAGTCGCGGGACCGAGGATGCCGAAGAACACGAACACACCGAACAAGATCCACACGGTGCGCGTTCTCCACAGGCGAAGCCATTCCACTCGCCAGAGGCTCATTTCGTCACATCCAGGAACACGTCCTCGAGGCTTCGCTCAACCGGGCCAAGTGAAATCACGGCAACCCCGACATTGGAAAGCAGAGGGAGGAGTCTCGATTCGAGTACCGATCTTTCATCCGCCGAAACAAGCACCCCGTCTTCCTCAACGCCCACATGTGTGATCCAGTCGCACCCTCGGAGCGCCTCGATCGTCTCGGTGTTGTCTCCCCTCACCTCGATCCTGTAGGTGTAGCCACGCGTGACACTGTTCACGAGTTCGAGGAGCGTTCCCTGGTACACAAGCCTTCCCCTGGTGAGGATCGCGATCTCATCACACACCTCCTGAACATCATCGAGAATGTGGCTCGAGAAAACGACCGTTGACTTGCCTCGAAGCTCCGTTACAAGGTCGAGAACCTCCCTTCTTCCCTGCGGATCGAGCGCGGCAGCAGGCTCATCGAGCAGGAGCAGATCGGGATTGGACACCACGGCGGCTGCAAGCCCGAGACGCTGGAGCATCCCCCGTGAGAACCCGCTCACCCTGCGATCAGCAGCATCGGCGAGGCCAGTACGTTCGAGCATGTCCCCGACGGCATCTGAATCGTTCGGGACGTTGCCCAATGCGGCTGACAGCGTCACTGTCTCGCGAGCGGTCAGCCACGGTTCGAACTTCGGAGTATCCGGGAGAACGGAGACACGGCTTGAGGAGACGGAGAACGACCCGGCCGTAGGAGACCGGAGCCCTGCAAGGATCCCGAGGAGGGTTGTCTTCCCTGCACCGTTGGGTCCCACGAGGCCGTATACCGATCCCTTCGGCACTGACAACGTGACCGCATCAAGCGCCACGATGTCTCTGTACCGTTTGGTGATTCCTGTGATCTCAACGGCATGTGTCGGCATCGGGAGTGAGGGTAGCTGACGCCACGGCGAGTTCCGCGGGCTTGTGGTGCGAGCATGGTGGTGGGTCAAGAGTGAAGATGAAACCCGCCGACAGCAGTCGACCCACGAACTTCGAAGTTGCCATACTTGTCGTTACGACGATCGCGGGAAGGCATCCTGATGAGTGAATCAGAGCAAGGGCGGAGGCTCAAGAGCAGGATCTCTGGCAGGGTCGAACCGTTCTGGTTGAACCCAGCAACCATCAAGGGCACTATCGCGATACTGGGCGGCGGTCTCGTACTGACGTTCCCTGACTCCACGCTCATTGTCCTTCGGATCGTTCTCGGCATTGCTCTCATCGTCACCGGCGCAACTGACCTCTGGTTCCAGTTCCGGTCTCAGAAGAAGGGAAGCAAGCCCCGTGTCATCGTTGAGAGCGCCGTAACGCTCGCGGCTGGAGTGCTGCTGTTGACGTTCCCGACTGAAACGATCAAAGGTCTGATGATCATCGCTGGTATCTACTTCTCGATTCGCGGCGTGGTCGTGGTCTTTGGAGCGATCAGGGATCGAGGGTCAGAGACATGGGCGCTAGACCTTGCCAGGGGAGTGCTCTTTCTCGTCCTGGCCGGGTTGATAGTCGTGCTGCCCGAGGCTGTGTTCTCAGGCGTGATCGTAACTCTTGCCGCTGGCTCAGTGCTGATCGGCGGGGTCATGTTGGCCTATGGCATCCAGCATCACTCCGATGATGCTCTGGTTGATGTCAATGCAAGCTCCGTATCCCAGATCGTCCGCGACTGGATGGAGCTCCAGGATGTGGGAGATGCTCGGAGACACGAGATCGACGAGGGGATGTACTTCGAGCAGCCGGATCGCACGAACAAGCTTGTCGCCTGGTGGGTCATGCTGTTGCTGTCGGTCGCGATCGCGACCTTCGGGATCCTTCAGGACTCGACCGCTGTGGTAATCGGTGCGATGCTGATCGCCCCTCTGATGACCCCGATTATCGGGGCCGCGGGCGCTGCCGTCAACGGGTGGCCGCTGAGAGTCACCAAGTCGCTGGGTATGGTCGCTGCAGGTGTCGGCGCATCCATTGCGCTTGCGTTCATCATCGGTGCATGGACGCCGTTGCTCACACCTCTGACAGCGAACTCTCAAGTGGTGTCGCGAATCAACCCGAACATCATCGATATGGGAATCGCTCTTGCCGCGGGAGCTGCCGGTGCGTTTGCAAGCGTGAATAAGCGGGTGTCAGCGTCGATCGCTGGAGTAGCGATTGCGGTTGCACTAGTTCCACCGCTTGGTGTCGTTGGGCTCACCCTCCATGAAGGTATGTACGGCGACGCGTTCGGGGCGTTCACGCTATTCCTGACGAACCTCGTTTCGATCATTCTCGCGGCCATGATCGTGTTCGCTCTCACAGGATTTGCACCGGTCTCCAAGATGAAGGAGAACGCCATTGAGATCAAACGAGTGGCCATGACGGTGATCATTGCAGTGATACTCATCGCCGTCCCGCTCGCATTCACTGTAACGAACGTGCTCACAACGGCGGCTAGGCAAACAAGTGCCCAAGACGTGGTCGAAACTTGGCTTGAATCGACCCCCGACCTTGCTATCAACAGCGTCGAGGTGAAAGGGTCGAACGTATCGATCATTCTGACCGGTGCAGAGAGCTTCCCTGAGGTTCCGGAACTCGAGGATGCGCTCTCCGATGCTTTCGATACTCCTGTGACGGTCACCGTCGAGCAGATTCCGTCGATCATTGTCATCTACTCAGATGAGGATGGGGAAGTCCGCACTGAGGTCGATAGGTGATGCTGCTTGCTGGACGTTCGTCTGTGGTCTCTGCGCCGAACGGTCCATACCCCGGCATGGGCTGCATGGATTGCTGGGTAGGCTGGCAGGGTATAGAGTCTTGGGAAAACGGCGAGAGGTGGGGTCGAGTATCGCCTGCGGAATCTTCGCACCGTCCGTTCGTTCTTCGGAGCCCCCTCTGTCTCGTTCCTCGACACCTCCCCCAGCAAGCTGAGGGAGAAGAAGAGCCTGACGCTCTCTCTCGCAGTGTCGGAATCCTCTCGGACGTGTCCTCGTGACAGCACCGGCCTCCAGAGCGCCAGAACCGGCATTGCTGACAGACCGCAATCTTGCCCTGTGGGTTGCTCTTGTGATGGGGGCCGTTGCGACACTGATCTCGCTTGCGATGGCCATTCAGGGTTCAGCAGACTGGATCCAGTCGGTCGATGACCAGATGTATACGTTCGTCGTTGAGAACGAGATAGGAGCTCTCGTGTGGCTCGGTGAGTTCCTGGGAGTCTTTGGGAGCGTCGCCGTGATGGCACCGCTGATGATCGGCGTAGCGGTGTTCCTCGGAGTCAGGCACCGGTGGAACGCACTGACCGTTTGGGTGAGTGCAATTGCCGTGTCTCAGCTTGTCAGCATCACCATGAAGAACGTGTACGGCCGCCCGAGGCCACCGCTCCCCCTGGTGGAAACAACAAGTTTCTCGTTTCCCTCCGGCCATGCGATCACAGGGGCAGTGTTCGCGGTCGGGCTGATGATCGTTCTCGTTTCGCCTGCCAGGCGGAAGCCGCTGTTCTGGCTCATTGCGGTCGTGTACGTTCTGGCAATGGCGTGGGGCAGGGTCTATGTGCGCGCTCACTGGTTGTCGGATGTGACGGCTGGTATCGCCATCGGAACAGCGATCGTCCTCACTGCAGCGCTCCTGATCCCGTGGCTCGATGATCGATCCACATCTCGTAGTTCCGTTGAGGAGCCGCAAAGCTAGCATCGCATCTGTAACCGTTGCTACAAGGAGTACCGCGCGATGAGTCGCCTCACAACCATAAGCAGGGGCGGAGTGGACGTCGCTGTCGCCCTTGCGAACAACCTGAACCCGCTTACGAGCGGCCCCGCGGCACCCCTCGAGGCTGTTTCGATGATGGATGCATTCACCCCTTCACTCATGCCGCGAGCATCCATGCATCAGGGGATGGCTGCTGGAGTATCAGTCCTCGCCGCGAACATGATCGGCACAGGACTGGACTCGGCCATCCGGCTGGTTATCCCCGATTCGTCGCCCTACACAGCCCGGCTCGGCGCACGAGCGGCAGTCACGCTTGGCGGGTTCGCCCTTGTGAAACTCCCCCAGACGGATGACGAGCCAACGTACGTTGCTTCAGCTCGTACTGCTGGGCGTCTAGCGATGGCCGGTGGGATCGGTGGCATGGTCTATCAATCTGCCGGGGAGTTGAGAACTCGTTATCCCGCTTCTGGTCCTCTCCGACCCATCGTGATAGGTGTCGGTTCGGTCGCAGGGGCACTGTTGTACTCGCAAAAGCTCCTGCGCAATCGACAGGAGATCATCAAGAGGTGGTCCGATGACGATAAGCGAGCGTCCCTCGTGGGTTCGATCGGAATCGGTTTCGGTGTGTCGGTCGCAGGGAGGCTTATCGGCAGAGCGTTCCTTGGTTCAAGGACCGCAAGCCAGAACTACTTCGGGGGCGATCCCCTCAAGGACCTTCTCGGTCGCACCATCAACACGGCTCTTTGGATCGGTGGAGGCATCGCGTTGTACACGGCTGGCGTCGGTTACATCGCAAAGGCGAACGAGAAGATCGAACCCGCATACAGCGACGCGCCTGACAATCCGTTCGTCTCGGGTGGCCCGAACAGCATCTCACCGTTCGACGAGTTGGGGTTGCAAGGGCGCAGATTCGTGACAGATGTGATGACGCCCGACCTCATCGAGGACGTTCTGGGAGAACCCGCTGTCGCCCATCCCATTCGGGCATACATTGGCTACAACTCTGAACCGATCTACGCAACAGGTCGTTCCGAGATGGCGCTCGATGAACTTGACAGGCTCGGTGCCTTCGACCGCAAGTACTTGCTGCTCTTCGCTCCGACCGGCACGGGGTGGGTGGACCAGACGATGATCGAGAGCGCCGAGATCCTCTCGCGCGGTGACATCGCGACAGTGTGCATCCAGTACGGCCGGTCCCCGAGTTTTCTCGCACTCCAGAAGGTCGCACTCGGGCGTCAACAGTTCCGCCAACTCATGTGGGGAGTCAAGCAACGGCTTGCGGAGCGTCCCGCGGACAAGCGCCCGAAAGTCCTCATATTCGGAGAGAGCCTCGGCGCATGGTCGAGTTCTGATGTTGTCATGCATCAAGGGATCGAAGGGTTCGACGATTACGGCATCGACAGAGCACTGTGGTTCGGCCTTCCCGGTTTCGCCAAGTGGTCCAAGACGGGGATGCGCGACGGATCGAGCGATTTGATCCCCAAAGGTTCTGTGGGGACCTTCGACTGCATCGAGGAGTACAACGAATTGACGGAAGAAGAAAAGGACGTCATGCGAGCCGTGGTCCTCGACCACGATAACGATCCGATCGCGCAGGTATCGATGAGGCTCGCTGTGAAGGAGCCTGCATGGCTGCGGGCGACCGAGCGAGGGCGCAACGTTCCTGATGAGATGGAGTGGACACCGCTACTCACCTTTATCCAGGTCGGTGTTGATGCGATGAACGCGATGAGGGTGATCCCTGGGCAGTTCAAGTCGTTCGGACATGACTACCGCGGGGACACCGCTGCGTTCGTCCAGGCCGCGTACCGTCTGCCGCCTGTCTCTGATGAGCAGATGGAGACCGTGCATTCTGCCCTTCTCCAGCTCGAGGTCGACCGTGGCGAACGGATCAAGCAGTCCAAACTGGACGAGGCGGCTCAGCAGGAGCCGAAAGCGAAGAGGACCCGTGGACCGAAATATCTCCGCGACCGCCGCCTCGGCGACAAGCGGCAGAAACCGGTTTCTGCAACACCAGGCGACGCAGACAGGGACTATCAATAGCGGTACTTGGTATTCCGTACTTGGTACTTGGACGGAGGGAGATCGTTCATTCGTTCCTTACCAAGTACCAGATACCGAGTACCAAGAGGATGCGCGGATAGGGAGCGCCGGGCGGCCAGTTCACAGTTCACGGTTGACAGTCCACAGTCAGAAGATCCGCTCGTGAGTCCTGGTGTTTGGATAGTTTGGCCGATGTAGTGGCGGGTTTCTTGCGGACGGCGGAGAGCGGACAGCGGAGGGCAGTCTGGCACCTATCCGCGCATCCTCCAAGTACATGCTCGCTGTTCTCTCTTTGTAGGCTGATTCCATGAACGAAAACTCACTTGACCTAGCCGTGCAGGAGCTCGCCAGTGCGGCTGGTGTTGCCCCGACATGGGTAGATGCCTGGGGCAATCCGCAGACGGTGACCACCATGGACCTCCTCGGTGTGCTTTCAGCGGTGACGGGCCGGTCGCTTGACAGCGAACGGTCCATCGTTGAAGCGACCGCCGACATCCATGGAGGCCGCCCGCTCATAGAACCCGTGCTCGTGGCATGGGATGGTGAGCTCGCGATCCCTTCAGTCGGTTTCGAGGTTGAAGAAGCCGTTGTCATCCTCGAAGGTGGAGAAGTTGTCCCTGTCGAGGTGTCGGTCAATACCATGTCCGTCACCCAGAGGCTGCCGTTCGGCTACCACCAACTCTCGATCAACGGTGGGGACATCACGGCGCATGTCTTCTCGGCACCCACGAAGGCTCACCCCGCTCCACAGCACGCTCTCGGGCTCATCGCTCCGATGTATTCGTTGGCAGGCCCTTCGGTCAATCATGGGATAGGCACCATCGCCGAATTGGACACCATGGCAGACATGTGCCAGGACGTCGGCATCGAGATCATTGGAACGCTGCCGCTTCTCGCAACTTTCCCAGATCAGCCATCCCCATACGCCCCCGTTTCGCGGCGCGCCTGGAGCGAACTGTTCGTGGACTTCTCTGCGATCCCAGGGTGGTCCGAGGATCCCCAACACCCTGGCAGCGACCCACTGTGGGTCGACTACGAGGGCACGGGGTCACGAATCCGTGAGTCGCTTGCTCGGTACGCTCGAACGGTCTCCGATTCACCTCCGTTGCGATCCAGGGTTGAGAGTTTCCTTCGCCGAACCCCGGACATGTTCGAGTACGCAAGGTTCCGGGCGCTTGGCGAACGGTACGGCATCAACCCGGCAGGGTGGCCACAGGGCGCAGAGCCTCCGCCTGAGCGAGTCAGATATCACGAGACAGTGCAGTGGCTCATGGATCTGCAGCTTTCAGGCATGTCTGAACGCCTTCGGGATCGGGGACAGTTCCTCTACCTCGACCTCCCAATCGGTTGCCACCCTGATGGATACGACATATGGGATCAACCCGACCTGTTCGCACCTGCAGGGCTGGGGGCACCGCCAGACCCCCTCTTCGTGGGAGGCCAGGACTGGGGATTACCTGCAACGATCCCAACACGTGCACGCGTCGATGGCCATACCAACTTCCGCAAGGCGATCCGGCATCAGCTCAGCGTGGCTGGCCTGCTTCGTATCGACCATGTCATGGGTATCCACAGGACGTGGTGGGTACCCCACGGTGCCGGGGCGAACCAGGGTGCGTATGTCATGCAACCCACCGAGGAGATGTTCGCGATCATCTGTATCGAGTCGGTGAGAGCCGGTGCAGGCGTGGTCGGAGAGAACCTCGGCACCGTCCCCCCACAGATCGGTGAAGGCCTGGAGAAACACGGACTCCTCGGTATGACAGTGGCCCAGGACGGCCCGCATGTGCCAGCGTCGACAGATGCCATCGCGATGTCGAGCCATGACACGCCCGCGTTCGCGGCATGGTGGAAGGGTCTCGACATCGCTGACATGCTCGACCTCGGAATCTTCGATGAAGAGCGTGCTGTTCACGAACGCGAGGTGCGCAGCCGCGCTATCACGGGGTTCGAGAGCTACTTCTCAACGGCGGGCCCCATCGCTACCCGTGATGCTCTCATGGAATGGATCGCGGGAACCGATGCCGCCATAGCTCTGCTCAACCTCGATGATCTGCTCATGGAGGAGCGCCGCCAGAATGTGCCAGGAACCTACATGGAGCGACCCAACTGGCGTCTCCGTAATCCGGTCACGATCGACGACCTCGCTGCCGACGAAACACTCAATAGTCTCCTACGGCATCTGGCCGAGGCACGTGAAGGAGCCTGAGCTGTGATCAAGTCGTTCATGCAGATATTCCGCCTCGTCACCGAGTATCGGGGTCGACTGATCCTGTCCCAGGTGTCGCTGTTCCTCTCGGCAATCGCATCCGTCGGTTTCGCCACGCTGGTCGCGCCGATGGTCAATCAAGGCATGGTCGAAGGCGATGCCCAAGCGGCGCTCACCTACGGATTCTGGATGCTCATCCTCGCCGGGGTCGCAGGCATCACCATGGCGATCGCAGCGTCCCAGGCAGTGTTCTTCTCCCAGGGCGTCGGCTATGTCATCCGCAAACGGCTCTACGACAAGATCCAGGAGTACACGTTCGAAAATTTCGATCATCTCTCGTCGAGCCAGCTCATGGTCAGACTCAACGCCGATGTGGTGAACGTCCAGAACGCGATGCTCTATGCGATCCTTCTCGCGCTCTACGCACCATTCATGCTCATCGCCACGCTGATCCTTAGCATCATCAACACACCGAGCCTTGTCTGGGTTCTCCTCGTGGTGATGGCCGTCGTTGGGGTGCTGCTTCTCGTACTCATCCCGCCGATCGTCAAGGCCTACCACAAGCGTCAACACCATCTCGACGGCATCAACAGGACACTCACCGAGAACCTGTCTGCGATGGCGGTTGTCAAGGCATTCATACGCGAAAGCCACGAGATCGAGAAGTTCAACGAGCCCGCTGACCGCATGCGCGCCGCCTCACACAAGGCTGCGTGGCGCGTCGCCTTCCTCGCGCCGATGCAGACCGGGATCGGACAGCTCGGCGTCATCCTTGCCCTGTGGGTGGGCGGAACGCAGATCCTGACCGGTTCCGGCATGACCGTCGGGCAGATGTCTGCCTTCACAACATATCTCGGCCTCGTCATCACACCGTTGGCGTTGATCGCGATCGTCATCCCGTTCGTGCTGCGCGGTGATGTCTCTGCTGAACGCATCCTCGAGGCCTACGACATTGAGTCGACGATCACCGATCAGGATCCGGTGACCCAACTCGACCCGGACGATGTCAAGGGGCGCATCGTGTTCGAGGATGTCTCATTCTCCTTCGTCCGGCCGGACGGGGAAATCGATTCGCCTGTTCTCAAGCACATCAACCTGACGATCGAACCAGGGCAGAAGGTCGGCTTCTTGGGTGCAACCGGTGCGGGGAAGACGGCGCTCGTGAACCTCATTCCCCGGTTCTACGACCCGACCGAGGGACGGATCACCATCGACGGCATCGACATCGCTGACCTGTCACGAGACGACCTCCGTTCGATCGTCGGCATCGGGCTCCAGGAGGCCATCCTGTTCCAGGGCGACCTGCGTTTCAACCTCAAGTTCGCCAACGAAGACGTCTCAGACGACGTTGTGATCGACGCAGCGAAGGCAGCCGACGCCTACGGCTTCGCGTCGAATCTCCCTGGTGGCTGGGAGGCTCCGGTGGCACGTCGGGGATACAACTTCTCGGGTGGGCAGCGTCAACGGCTCTCGATCACCAGAGCATTGACGGGGGAACCCAAGATCATCATCCTCGATGACTCCACGAGTGCCCTCGATGCGTCCACCGAGGGCAGGGTTCAGGATGCGATCCCCGTATTCATGGATCACGGGACCATCATCTACGTAGCGCAACGGATCAGCGCCGTGATCGACCTTGATCACATCTACCTCCTCGAGAACGGTGAGATCGTTGCGGAGGGCACCCATGAATTCCTTCTCGCCACCAGTCCTCTCTATCAGGAGATCTACGAGTCGCAACTCGGTGAAGGAATCACCGAAGGCCTTGATCTGGCGGTGACAGAATGACAACGGACTACGACTCTCTGTCCCCGGACCGCAGCACCCTGCCGCGGCTGCTTGGCTACATGCTCGGCGGAGACAATCGTGCGAGGACTGGGCTCGCTGTAGCAGCCAGGGTCGTCGCCATACTTGGCCTCGCGGCCCTGCCATGGATAACAGGCCAGGCGATGAACGTGATGAATGACGAGTCCGGCACGACAGCAGAACTGAACCGTTGGATGATCGCGGGCGTTGTCGCCAGTGTTGTATACCTGCTCTTCAGCTTCCTCTCTGACCGAATGTTCTCCCGGCTTGCAACGAACGCCCTCTACCGACTCCAAACGGGCTTGTTCTCACACATGCAGACACTGTCGATGGGTTTCTTCTTCAAGAACCCTGTCGGCCAGTTGACCAGCCGGATCACGAACGACTCTGAAGTGGTCGCACTGTTCTACGAGCAGGGCGTCGGGCCGATCATCCGGGCGATTCTGCAGATCTTCATCATCCTGATCGTGATGCTGCTGATCAACGTCCCGCTGACGATCGCAGCATTGATCGTCGTACCGTTCCTCATTGGGTCAATGTACGTTGTCACGAGAATCGCCGCTCCTGCTTTCGCTCTCCTCCAGGAGCGAGTTGGCGTCGTCAGCGGATTCCAGGCCGAGACGCTCGACGGCCACAAGGTGATCATCTCGAAGAAGCGCCAGGCGTGGGCAAGCGAGATGCAGGAGGAACTTGCCGGGGAGGTGTACGAGGTGGGGCGGAGAGCGTTCCTCGCCTCGTTGATGCAGTTCCCCCTTACCCAGACGCTGATTCTCGTCCAGACCGTGTTCGTCCTCACCGTCGGCACGCTCATGGTGATCGAAGGGACCGCCACACTCGGCGTCGTGATGGCGTTCACGGGATACGCGACGTTGATGGCGTCACCGCTCGGGCAGATGTCGAACCTTGTCTCCAATGCCCTCAACGCGATCGCTGGCGGTGAACGCGTGTTCGAGGTCATCGACGAGCGGCCAACGGTCACCGATGCTCCCGATGCTATCGAGTACGAGTTCAAGGGAGGCCGCATCGAGTTCACCGACGTCGACTTCAGCTACGTCCCAGGTCGCAAGGTTCTCAGGGACAACACATTCGTCGTCGAAGCAGGAGAATCGGTCGGCATCTGTGGGCCTACCGGTGCAGGCAAGAGCACCTTGATCAACCTCCTGACCCGCTACTACGACATCGACAGCGGAACCATTCTCATCGATGGGCAGAACATCGAATCTCTGACCCAGGAGAGCCTCCGAAGACAGATCGGTGTGGTCCTTCAGGAGGCCTATCTGTTCACCGACACGGTGATGAACAATCTCAGGTACGCCAGAGACGGTGCAACAGACGAAGATGCCATCGCAGCAGCGAAGAAGGCGAATGCGCACGACTTCATCATGGAACTCCCTGACGGCTATGACACGATGATGACCGAACGGGGCGCGAATCTGAGCCAGGGGCAGCGTCAGATGATCACAATCGCAAGGGCCATGGTCGCCGATCCGAAGATCATGATCCTCGACGAGGCAACGAGCAACGTCGATACGAGGACGGAGAAGCTCATCCAGGACGGGATGCGCAACCTCATGGACGACAAGACGAGTTTTTCGATCGCCCACAGGCTCGCCACGATTAGGGACTCGGACGACATCATGGTGCTCAACGGCGGAGAGATCGTCGAATATGCACCCCACGACGAACTCATGGCGGACAGGGGTTTCTACTACGCCCTCTACATGAGCCAGTTCAAGGGCAAAGCCCCCGGCGGCGAAGAGGCGACCGATATCGACTTCGTGAGCACGTAGCCCGGGTTCTTCTCCTCTCCCAACTTCTGGGGGGGGTGCCGAGCTAGCGAGGTTGAGGCGGAGGAAAGCCGACGGTGAACTGGGTCCACCGTCGACCGCGTGCCAAACCGTGCCCTTCAGCGCGGCCCCTGAGTCATCGATCCTGCCGAAATTGGCTATCCGTGCCCTCCAGATTGAGATAACGTGACCGATACTGAATCCAGGTGCCAACGCGCCCCGAACCACCACGGAAAAGGAGAACCGCCGTAATGTCAAGCAACGAATTCACCATCGAAGCCCCACAGTCCGCGGACCAAGTCCAGGGACCCGCATCGGGTAACACGATGACTGAGGCATATGTGAAGACGATCGGCCAGATGGCCTACATGTGGGGCTGGCCACTGGTCAACATGTCCAATCGTATTGCTGCTTTCTCCAAGTTGACCGGGCCGACCATTCTCGGTGGACTCCCTCTCGGCTACAACGCGCTTGCGATGCTTACGGATTACATCAGTCCCGAGGAGAGGGCCGTTGCGTGCCCGAACCAGGACGTTGTCTATGGCACCGGATTCTTCGATCTCGATGACGGGCCGGTCGTGTTCCAGGTACCCGACTTCAAGGATCGATTCTGGGTATACGCCATCTATGGCCTACGCACAACAGAGATCTCCAGGATCGGCAAGCCGTATGGCACCAAGCCAGGGTTCTACATGATTACTGGACCGAACTGGAAGGGCACGATCCCAGATGGCATTGAGGGAGTCGTTGAATCCGATACCGGGACCGTCTATGTGATCCCGCGTATCTTCCTCGACAACACACCGCAGGACA
>Ga0190293_1000574_pt1 | contig 13124 bp, 11 predicted proteins | sample 48693001_MG_FD_161671 | JGI IMG/M metagenome (GOLD analysis project Ga0190293, IMG submission 161671) | Hydrothermal vent microbial mat bacterial communities from Southern Trench, Guaymas Basin, Mexico - 4869-30-0-1_MG | ecosystem: Environmental > Aquatic > Marine > Hydrothermal vents >... | reverse complement strand
AGGATGTCAAAAAGCTGGTGGGCATTGACCAGCCTTTTGATTACGAGGAAGTGGCGGCCGTGACCGGCCCCGAGTATGTCCAGTCTCTGCAGAATGAAGGCGTGGCCTATATACCCTATGAGGAGTTGAAAAAGAATATGGCCGGCAAGCTGGAAAGCAAGCCCATTGATGTTGACATCCCCTTTGACCGGGATGAGGTGGCTGCCCAGACCGGTGAGGCCTATGCAGATCAGATCTCGCGTTCAGATGTTCCTGTGGTGGAAATCACTGCTTCGGAAGACGTGGAAGGCTTCTGCGAGATGGGCAGCATGGTGTGCGATATCTTTAAAAAGCTGGGCGCCACCTGTAAAGCCGGCACCAAAACCCAGAAGTGCCCCCAACTGGCCAAGAAAAAAAGAGCCGCCAAAGCCAAAAAAACACCTGATGTCAAAAAATTGATCGGCATAGACCAGCCTTTTGATTACGAGGAAGTGGCTGCCGTGACCGGATCCGCCTACGTCGATCACCTGGTGTATGACGGCCTCGTCCAGGTACCCTACGAAACATTAAAACAGAACGTGGCCCGTATGATGGAACAGACAGATTCCAGCGGGGCCGAAGTAGTTGCATTCCCCAAAGAATCCACACAAAAAAATATTCTGGTCATCGATGACGAAGTGGCGGTCAATAACAATATCCGCAAGATCCTGGCTAAAAAAGGCTTTCAGGTCGATCAGGCTGTCACCAAGGATGAGGCCCTTGAAAGGATAGGCTCCCACCCCTACAAGCTGATTCTTCTTGACCTTAAAATCCCCGGTGTCAAGGGGCTCGAACTGCTCAAGGCTATCCGGGACAACAACCCCCAGGCCAAGGTTATCATGATCACGGGCTACGCCAGTATCGAGACCGCTGTGGAGGCCACCCGCATGGGCGCCATTGATTATCTACCCAAGCCGTTTACGCCGGACGAGATTCGCAATGCCACAGACAAGGCCTTACAAGTAGCGGCATAGCGGTTATCATCACAATCTAATAAGCAAGCACAAACTGCCTGACCGGCCGGTCAGGCAGTTTGTGTTTTTCCTCGCCGCTGTTGGAACCTCATTTCATGCAACACAGATTGCAGGTTACGGGCTGCCAAGCGTGTTTAGCATTCAGCAATAATTGACCAAGGTCAGAATTTCGTAGTCAGCATCGAACATATTGCCATTAAGCATCACTTCCCAACCCGTAACCATTCAGTGCAATCCATGTGACACGCTTGCAACTCAGCCCTTGTCCTGATGACCAGCTTTTGGCAGAGATAAATCCCTGCGCTACATGGTTGGTTCGAAGAATGGGCATGTAGGCCAGGGCTTCAGCCCTGCATCAGCTTCTGATTATCTCCTTACTACCTACTTGATTCTGTCCTCTGGGACTCTGGAGTACCGTCCCCTGGTCTCTGTCCTCCGTCCTCAGGAGCTCTGTCCTCTGTGGCTCTGGCCTCTGTATCCTACCATTTTTGTCTGAAAAAACATTATCTTAATAATTCTTGACCCTTAACAAAAAAACAATGAATTCTCATTCATTTTTACCAAATTCTATTGACAAGTATATTTTCACCATATAAATAGATTCTTTGGCTCGTTCTATAGGCTGTTGGAAATGGAACCATCTCCATCTATTTGAATTTATTTATAATTATTTAGGAGACCCAAGCAAATGGCAAAGGATGTAATCGGTTCGGTACTGGTAGTTGGCGGCGGTATTGCCGGCATGCAGTCCGCACTTGATCTGGCTAATTCAGGGTATTATGTCTACCTTCTTGAAAAGTCACCTTCAATCGGCGGCGTCATGTCCCAGCTCGACAAGACGTTCCCCACCAATGACTGCGCGATGTGAATTATCTCTCCCGTACTGGTCGAGGTCGGCCGGCATTTGAACATCGAACTCATCACATACGCAGATCTTGAATCTGTCGAAGGCGAATCCGGCAATTTCAAGGTTAAAGTCAAGAAGCGCGCCCGAAGTATTGACATGGATCTCTGTACTGGGTGTGGCGCCTGTGTGGAGAACTGCCCTGTGGTGCAGCTGCCAGCAAACTGCTAGGCAGAATCGAACAAAATCATAATTCTCATCTTTATCATTATACTTGATTTGGAGATCGACAGATGAATCATGCAAGTGCGTTAGAAAGTGATCAGCCCGTAGAAATAGAAATCGATTATATGGAGCTTGACACTATAATCGAAAATGAATTCGGCAATAACAAAGAAAACCTGATTATGATCCTTCAGGCCATACAGCGAAAATACAACTACATCCCCCAGCCCACGCTGACCTATCTTTCCGCCAAGATCGGCATCCCCTACAGCAAGATTTACGGGGTTGCCACGTTTTACAGCACGTTCAGCCTGGAACCCAGGGGAAGGAATATAGTTTCCATCTGCCTCGGCACTGCATGTCACGTACGTGGAGGCGAAAGGGTCCGTGAACGGATCGAGGAAAGCCTTGAGATCAAAGACGGGGAAACCACCGAGGACAAGCGGTACACCCTTGAATCCGTGCGTTGCATCGGCTGCTGCAGTCTCGGGCCGGTGGTAAAAATCAATGAAGACATGCACGGTCGTATCACCTCCGATGAAGTGAAAAGCATTTTAGGCCAATATGAATAATTAAGGGAAACGAGGCAGAGACCATGAAAATCCAGTCTGTTATAGACTTAGAAAAAATCACTCAGGAACACAGCGGCAACCTATACCATCCGGATTCCGTGAAAGTGAATATCGGTATGGCTTCGTGCGGCATTGCGGCCGGAGCCCAGGCAGCATTTGAGACTGCCACCCAGGCATTTGCGGAAAGCAAAGCCGTCGCCATCGGCCAGACCGGGTGTATTGGCTACTGCGAAATGGAACCGCTTGTTGAAATTTTTTCAGGCGGCACCCCCAGAGTCATCTACAAAAATATCACCCCGGACAAGATTCTGGATGCCATCAACGATTACCAGAATGGGATCGACCAGAAAAAATGGATCCTGGGCCAGATGCGTGACCCCAGATCCCTACTCGAAGATGATATCGACAATCCCCTGGCAAAAGTGGCGCCCTTTGAGGCCATCCCTTTCTTGGAAGATATACCTTTTTATAAGAACCAGGTGAAAATAGCGCTGCGCAATTGTGGCTACATCGACCCGGACTGCATCGAGGAGTACATCGCCAAAAAGGGGTATTTTGCCCTGATTCAGGCCCTCAACCATTCGGAACCGGGAAAAATTTTAGAAACCGTCAAAACCTCGGGCTTGAGGGGAAGAGGCGGGGGCGGGTTCCCCACCGGGATTAAATGGGCTACCTGCGCTAAACACGACGGGGATCGTTACATCATCTGCAATGCAGACGAAGGGGACCCTGGCGCCTACATGGACAGAAGCATATTGGAGGGTGACCCGCACAGTGTACTCGAAGGCATGCTGCTTGCCGGATATGCCATCGGATCCAGTCAGGGTTACATCTATGTCCGCAATGAGTACCCGCTGGCCGTTAAACGCCTTGTGACCGCCATCAAACAGGCCGAAACCTACGGGCTTATAGGGGACAACATTGCCGGCACGGACTTCAGCTTTAATGTCAAAATTTCAACAGGAGCCGGAGCCTTTGTCTGCGGCGAGTCCACCGCTTTAATGGCCTCCCTTGAGGGAAACGTCGGCCGCCCCAGGGCCAAATACGTCCACACCGTGGAAAAAGGATTCCGTGAAGGTCCCACCAACCTCAACAACGTAGAAACCTATGCCAACGTTCCCGCCATCGTGCTCAAAGGCGCCGAGTGGTTTGCCGGCATGGGCACGGACCACAGTAAAGGTACCAAAGTATTCAGCCTGGTGGGTAAAATAAAAAATACAGGGCTTGTTGAAGTCCCCATGGGGATCTCATTGAAGGAAATCGCTTTTAATATCGGCGGCGGTGTCCCCAAAAAGAAAAAGTTCAAAGCCATCCAGACCGGCGGGCCTTCGGGCGGATGCATCCCCGAACGTTTTATGGACCTGCCGGTGGATTACCAGAAACTGGCCGAGGTCGGTTCCATCATGGGTTCAGGTGGGATGATCGCCATGGATCAGGACACCTGCATGGTGGATGTGGCCCGCTATTTCATGGATTTTCTCAAGGAAGAGTCCTGCGGGCAATGCAACCCCTGTCGTGAAGGTATCAAGCAGGTTCTCGATATTCTGACGAGCATCTGCGCTGGAAACGGCAAGGAAGGCGACATCGAACTCCTGGAAGAACTGGGTAGCATGATTCAAAAGTTCTCCCTGTGCGGCCTGGGGACCTCGGCGCCGAACCCGGTCCTGACAACCATCCTGTACTTCAGAGATGAGTATGAAGCTCACATAAGGGATAAAAAATGCCCTTCGGGTGTATGCAAGGCTCTTTTCCACTATGAAATCGATGCCGAAGCCTGTACCGGCTGCCGGGTGTGTGCCCGAAAGTGTCCCCAGGATGCTATCACCGGGGAAAAGAAAAAAGTCCACGACTTAAATCAGGACCTCTGTATCAAATGTGGCATCTGCTATGATGTCTGCAAGTTTAATGCAATCGCGATTCGATAATCAATAAGGAATGGATTCATGATCACGTTTAAGCTAAACGGCAAAACAGTTCAGGGTGACGAGGGGCAGTACATCCTTCAGGTTGCTGAAAAATACGGGATTGATATCCCGACCATGTGTCACCACAAGGCACTGGAACCGGCCGGCATGTGCCGCCTTTGCACGGTGGAACTCTTTGATGGCCGCAGGAGCCGGTTTGTGACCGCCTGCAACTATCCCATCTGGGAAGGCATGGAAATAACCACCGATTCCGAAGCGGTTCACCAGGGGCGCAAATTGATCGTGGAACTGCTGCTGGCGAGGTGCCCGGACGTTCCCATGCTGAAAAAGCTTGCAAAAGAATACGGCATAGAAGAACCGCGGTTTAAAACCGAAGACGACGACTGTATTCTCTGCGGGCTGTGCGTGCGGATGTGCGAACGCATGGGCAGCAGTGCCATCAGCCTGACCGGCAGGGGTGTGGAAATGAAAGTGGACACACCGTATCATCTCCAGAGCGATGTCTGCATGGCATGTGGTGCCTGTGCATCGGTCTGCCCCACCGGGCACATCACCCTTGAAAAAATCAACGATGTGATCACACGGCGCCAAGGAGTCGGGCCGATTCCTTCCGAATATGATATGGGCCTCAAGGGCAGGAAGCCGGTTTACGTACCTTATGCTCAGGCTGTGCCCAACACCCCGGCCATCGACCGCGATGTCTGTGTACACTTCAAAACCGGCGGCTGCAAGGTTTGCACGGAGTTCTGCGGGGTGGACGCCATTGACCACACCATGCAAGACGAGATCGTGGAATTGGAAGTGGGATCGATCATCCTGGCTCCTGGTTTCGAACCCTTTGACCCCTCCAAATTTGACACCTACAACTACGCTAACCACCCCAACGTGGTTACCTCCATGGAAATGGAGCGGGTCCTTTCGGCATCCGGCCCTACAGAGGGCCACCTGGTGCGCCCCTCTGACCACAAAGAGCCTAAAAAAATTGCCTGGTTCCAGTGTGTGGGCTCCCGTGATCTCAACCGCTGCGACAATTCCTATTGCTCTTCGGTCTGCTGCATGTACGCCATCAAGGAAGCCGTGATCGCCAAGGAGCACGCCGGCGACGATCTGGAGTGCACCATTTTTTATATGGACATGCGGACCCACGGCAAGGATTTTGAACGCTTTTACGACAAGGCTAAAGAAATCGGTGTACGCTTCGTACGCAGCCGGGTGCATACCATCAACCCCGTAGCCGGTGCCGACGACCTCGCGGTGCGCTATGTCACCGAGTCGGGGGAATTGCAGGATGAAACCTTCGATCAGATTGTCCTCTCTGTTGGCCTTCAAACCAACCCGGAGACGGTGACCCTGGCGGAAAAGCTGGGCATCGAGCTAACCAAAGGCAATTTCTGTAAAACCGAAACCTTCGAACCGGTGGAAACGTCCCAAAAGGGCATCTATGTCTGCGGCGCCTTCCAGGGCCCCAAGGACATCCCCCAGTCGGTCATCGATGCCAGTGCTGCCGCGGCTAGTGCCGGGGCTGCTCTGAGTTCCGCGCGTAACACCCGGACCCAAGAACCCGAGGTCGTTCCTGAAACCAACGTGTTCGGTGAACGCCCCCGGATCGGCGTGTTTGTCTGTCGTTGCGGGATCAATATCGCGGGTGTGGTGGATGTGCCGGCTGTTCGGGATTATGCGGCAACGCTGCCCTACGTGGAATATTTCTCGGACAACCTCTACTCCTGTGCCCAGGACACCCAGGAGACCATGACCCAGATTATCAAGCAAAAGAACCTGAACCGGGTGGTGGTGGCGGCCTGTACCCCAAAAACCCACGAGCCGCTGTTTCAGGAGACCCTGATCAATGCGGGGCTGAACAAGTACCTGTTCGAGATGTGCAACATCCGCAACCATGATTCATGGGTCCATAAAAACAATCCTGACCTGGCCACAGAAAAAGCCAAAGACCTGGTGCGCATGGCCGTTTCCAAAGTGGCCCTCATGCAGCCGCTTGAGGAAGCAGAGCTGCAAGTCAACCAGACCGCCATGGTCATCGGCGGCGGCATCGCCGGTATGAGTGCAGCCGCCACTCTGGCCCAGCAGGGCTATGAAACCCATATCGTGGAAAAAAGCGATGCACTGGGTGGACAGGCGCTTAACCTTTACAAAACCGTTGCCGGCGACGACATACAGGCAAAACTATCCGGCCTGATCGCTGACGTCAATCAGAACGATAATATCCAGGTGCACCTGAACACCGAGCTGAAAAACGTCGAGGGGTTCGTGGGCAGCTTCAAATCCACCCTGGCAGTTGATAGCAGTGAAAACGAGCTGGAACACGGTGTGGCAGTCGTGGCCACGGGTGGTTCAGCCCTTAAACCCCAGGAGTATCACTATGGTGAAGACCCGCGCATCCTGACCAGTCTGGAACTGGACCGCAAATTTATGGACAAGGACCCCTCATTAAAAGAGTTGAATTCGGCTGTCTTTATCCAGTGCGTCGGCTCCAGAGATCAGGACCGGCCCTACTGCTCGAGGGTCTGCTGCACGCATTCCATCGACAACGCCCTGGAACTGAAAAAAATCAATCCGGAAATGAATGTTTATATTCTTTACCGGGATATTAGAACCTATGGCGAACGCGAGTATATCTACCGGGAAGCCCGTGAAAAAGGCATCATATTTGTCCGCTACTCCCTGGAAAACAAACCCGTAGTCGATCTTTCCAATGAAAACATCACCATTAGCATAACCGACCACGTTCTTGGGCGACCGCTGGAAATAGTCACTGACCTTGTCACCCTGGCCTCGGCCGTGATCCCCAACAAAGACGAAGCCCTGGCCAACTTTTTTAAAGTTCCGCTGAACGATGACGGCTTTTTCGTGGAAAAACATGCCAAACTCGGACCCTCGGAATTTGCCACCGACGGTGTTTTCCTGTGCGGCCTGGCCCATTACCCTAAACCCATAGACGAATCAGTGGTCCAGGGGAGAGCGGCGGCATCCAGAGCGGTCACACTGTTGGCACGTGAAACCATTAACACCAGCGGAACCATTGCCGAAACCGTACCCATGAACTGCAGTTCGTGCGCGGTGTGCATATCTGTCTGTCCCTATTCAGCACCTTCTTTCATCGAGGAAGGACCGTTTACGGGCAAGGCGCAGATCAACCCGGTTCTGTGCAAAGGATGCGGCCTGTGCGTGGCCTCTTGCCGCTCCGGTGCCATTAAGCTCAAGGGGTTTGACAACGACCAGATTTTTGCCCAGATTTTTGCCATGAATGAAGCGATGTAACAACAGAATCCAATGAATAAACAGGTTAGATCTTTTCAGCTGAACGGCAGCAGATATAGATCGTACTTTAGAGAAGGAGATTACAACAATGTCTGAATGGGAACCGAAAATCGTCAGTTTCCTGTGTAACTGGTGCAGCTACGGGGCTGCCGATCTAGCCGGCGTCAGCCGCATGGAGTACCCCCCCAACATCCGGGTCATCCGGATCCCCTGCGCCGGCCGCATGAGCCCTAAGTTCGCTCTGGCTGCCCTGCGGGAAGGTGCCGACGGCGTCTGGGTGTCTGGGTGACATCCCGGCGAATGCCATTACCTGGAAGGTAATTACTACGCTCGTCGCAAGTTTTCTTTATTCAAAAATCTCATGGAACACATGGGCATCGAACCGGACCGGATTCACTACTCCTGGATCTCCTCGGCCGAATCCACCAAATTTGTGGAAGTCGTCAAGGAGGTGACGGAGAAGGTAAAAGCCCTGGGACCAAACCAGCATTTCGCCAAGCACGAGGCCAAGGTAGCATAACATGTCAGAATACAATGATAAAATTAGAGAAATATCCGCACGACTGCTCAAGGAGTGCCAGGTGGATATGGTTATCGGTTTTCGCAAGGGTAGCATGCCCATGATGAATGAACCCTGTTTCATCAAAAACGCAGAAGATGCAGCCCAGCTCGTCTGGGACAGTAACTGCGGCATCAACCTGGCCAACTACCTGGCCAATCGCAAAGAAAAGATCGGCATCATTGCCAAGGGTTGCGATTCTCGTAACATCGTTACCCATATCATCGAGAACAAAATCGGTCGGGAGCAGCTTGTCATCATCGGCGTTCCCTGCCAGGGCATGATCGATAAGTACAAAATCAATGCCATGTTTGACGGTGAAATCCAGGATGTGGCCGAAAACGACGGAAAAATAACGGTAACTGTCAATGATAAGAAGAACGAGCTGGACAAAGCCGATGTCCTGCAGAAAAACTGTGCGGTATGCGCCCACCGGAATCCGGTGATTTTCGATGAAATGGTGGCCGACCCAATTGAAGAACAAAAGGGTGTCGACCGCTACGAGGATGTCCGGGAAATCGAGGCCATGAGTTCTGAAGAAAAGTGGAATTATTTCGAAGAGCTTCTCTCTCCCTGCATTCGCTGCTACGCCTGCAGGAATGCCTGCCCTCTCTGCTATTGCCCTACCTGTTTCGTGGACGAGGCCAAACCCCAGTGGGTTGGCAAAGGACAGGATCCCAGCGATGTCAGGACATTTCATTTCTTAAGAGCCTTTCATTGCGGCGGCCGGTGCACGGACTGCGGCGCCTGCGAACGTGCCTGTCCGGTGGGAATCAACATGCGGGTGTTTACCAAAAAGCTGGAAAAAGATAGTTTTGAGCAGTTCGGGTGGGAGGCCGGCCTGACCCTGGATGAAAGACCCCCTCTGGACACATACCGCCCGGATGATCCGGATGATTTCATACGCTAATTTAAAAGGCAGATTATTATGACGTTAGTAAAAATCGACAAAAAACAATGGGCCAAAGGACTGGAGACGCTTCAGAAAGCCTATCGCCTGTTTGGACCGTCAAAGGAGAAGGACTACTTCAGCTTCAAGACGCTGGAAGCCGGTGAGCAACCGGAGTTGGGCTTTTCCAACTCCCGGCTTTCACCCAAGGCCCTCCTTTTCCCGCAATCCGAAGCCATCATCGAATACAGCCTGGATGAAAATGCAGCAGACCACCACATCATGAAACCCGTTGAAAAGGACAGCTCTCCGCGGGTGGTACTGGGAATACGGCCGTGTGATGCTAAGGCCGTCAACCTGGTGAACATGAATTTCGATACTCCTGAATATCAGGATCCCTACTGGGTCGAGGCGTTGGCGGCCACCACCTTTGTGGGGTTGGCCTGCGATGAACCCAGGAGCACCTGTTTCTGCACCTCCACCGGATGCGGTCCCTATAACGAAGAAGGGCTGGACCTGCTCTTGATAGATGCTGATGACAATTATCTGGCCAAGGTGCTGACGGACAAAGGACAGGCACTCGTTGAAGCTGCCGGCTGGAACACCCCCGCAGGCAAAGCAGCGGAGATTGAAGCCAGAAAAGCGGCGGCCGAGGCTAAAATTACCACCACCGTTGCCATGGACAACCTGAAAAACCAGGATTTGATGGAGCTGCATGGCGCATCCTTCTGGGAAGACATTGCCTTTGCCTGTGTTAACTGCGGCACCTGTACCTTCACCTGCCCCACCTGTTGGTGCTTTGATCTCCAGGATGAAGTTCACGGCAAAGCCGGCAAAAGGATGAAAAACTGGGACAGCTGCATGTTTCCGCTGTTTACCCAGCACACCACAGGACACAATCCCAGGGGCACAAAAACTCAGCGATTGCGGCAGCGGTTTATGCACAAGTTGAAATATTTTGTGGACAAATACGATAAAGGCATCATGTGCGTCGGATGCGGCCGCTGCGTCAGTCAGTGCCCGGTTAACATTGATATTCGCAAGGTCTGCGACCTGATGAACAGCTACAAGGCTGCAGAAACGGCCTGTGCTGTACAGGAATAGAGGGAGGAACACGTGTTAAATCCATATCTACCTTATCCGGTTCGCATCGATGACATCGAGATTGCAACCGAGGATAAAAGTCTCAAAACCTTCAAATTTGTCTTCCAGAATGAAGGTGATGAAGAAAAGTTTGCCTATAGCGCAGGCCAGTTTGCCGAACTTTCCATTCCCGGTGTTGGTGAAATACCCATCGGCATTGCGTCCTCGCCCGTTGAAAAAGGCTTTGTCAAATTCACGGTTTTCAAGGCCGGTGTGGTCACGTCACACCTTCACAACATGAAAGAGGGCGACATCATGGGCATCAGAGGCCCTTTGGGCAACTGGTATCCCTGGGATCTTTTGGAAGGCAAAAATATTCTCATCGTGGGCGGCGGGTTCGCCTTCACCACCCTGCGTTCCTCCATTATTTACATGCTCGATCCGGAAAATCGTTCCCGGTTTGGGAACATCGACGTGGTATATGGCGCCAGAACACCCGGCATGCTACTATACAAGGACGAACTGGTGGCATGGGAAAAACGGGATGACATCAACATGCATCTGACCATTGATGCTCCTGCCGACGGGTGGGACTACAACGTCGGTTTCACCCCCCCAGTCACCGAGCAGAAGGCCCCCCAGGGCGACGACGACACCTATGCCATTGTCTGCGGTCCGCCGATCATGATCAAATTCACCCTTCCGGTTCTGGAAAAGCTGGGTTATGCCCATGACCACATCATCATGTCCCTGGAAAACAGAATGAAATGCGGGTTCGGCATGTGTGGTCGTTGTGGCATTGGCAAAGAACTGGTGTGCAAGGACGGTCCCGTATTCACCCTGGATCAGATCAATAAAACACCTAAGGAATATTAAGCATTCAAACAGAAAAAGAACTGTGTAGAATCCATTAAGGGGCTTTTGATTTTGACGTTTAATGTTTTCATGCTTATATTTTAGGACAAACAAAATTATATATACTTTAACATATTAATTTTATTGAATATTTTACAATGATGCCCGCTAAAATGGCTAGGTTTTTTCGTATTGACATTAGGTATCTTATCCACTATTAGTTATATTTTTAAAACCGAAGTTAAGGCCGAAAAGGCCGTAGATGGAATAAACATATTAAAGGAGGGTTGTTAAATGCCAGAAGTAGAATTTCAGGGAAAAACATTTAGTATTGATGAAGACGGTTTTATTGATTCCTATGAAAACTGGAGCCAGGAATGGGTTCAGTTGGTCAAAAAGGAAGAAGGTATTGATGAGCTAAACGACGAGCATCAGAAAGTTATTACCGTTCTGAGAGAGTACTACGAAAAGAATGGTATTGCACCTATGGTCCGCGTTCTTTCCAAGGTTACCGGTTTCAAACTGAAACACATTTATGAGCTGTTCCCCTCAGGTCCTGGCAAGGGAGCCTGTAAGATGGCCGGTCTTCCGAAACCGACCGGGTGTGTATAATCTGCACACAAGTGTTCAGTAACTGGTTTAAATGACGATCAAGGCCCTGCTTTTTAGCAGGGCCTTTTTTTTCCTGAATCTTGCACGAGCCTGAGACTTCCATATGCTGTGTTGCCAAGGGTTCGAAGTAAAAAAAACTACGACTTCACCCTTGGACGCCTTGCCTATAAAAGCCTCAGACCCGTCCAAGATCCAGGTTAATCTTCCTTCACAGAAGAATAGTAAAGATCCATCCGCCTTGGAGTAAAAACATCATGCAGTTCACCGTTAAAACCCGGTCTCAAACCGAGATGATCGACATTACCGCTTCTGTTCAGGATGAAGTCCAGAAAAGCGGTTTTGCCCAAGGGCTTTGTTTTATTTTTATCCCCCACACAACCGCTGCGGTTACTATCAATGAAAGTGCCGACCCCAGCGTCAAGTCGGACATGCTGAAAGTGATCAATAAAGTCATCCCATGGGAAGCAGGGTACCACCACATGGAGGGCAACTCGCCAGCCCATATAAAATCGACCCTGGTGGGGGCATCGGAATTGATTTCCATTGAAAAGGGGCGCCTCGTTCTGGGGACCTGGCAGGGGGTGTTTTTCTGTGAATTTGACGGCCCCAGGACCCGGAAGGTAAATATCAATCTTTTTCCATGGGGAAAATGATCGCATTTTCCCCATGGAAAAAGATTGTATCCGGCTGCGCCGTAATTGTATCTAATCATAACCAAAAAGTATTTCACCTTACCGAAAGAACATTTCTAACCGATGATCGACGATATTGACAAACGCATAATCAACCGGATTCAATCCGATTTCCCCATTACCGCACGGCCTTACAATACCATTGCCGAGGACCTGGGACTTGCGGAGGAAGACGTCCTCCAGCGTGTTATAAGATTGAGAAACACCGGGATCATCCGCAGAATCGGCGGCAATTTTGTTCCGGAAAAACTGGGGTATGTCAGCACATTGTGTGCTGCCTGCGTACCTGACCACAAACTGGAGCATTTTAAAAAAGTCGTCAACAGCTACACCGGCGTGACCCACAACTATCGGAGGGAAAACCATTTCAACGTGTGGTTCACCTTCATTGCACCATCGCGCAGCATTATTGATAAAAACCTGCAGGATATCTCACGTCAAACAGGCATCGAAAGAATTCTGAATCTGCCGGCAACCCGGGTGTATAAGATCAAGGCCCAATTTACCCTATAGCTGCATAGATAACATGGCAATCAACAGAAATTGACTGTTTTATTGTCCAGGAAAATTTAAAGTGCGCGACATCAGAATAGCCATAGC
>Ga0190293_1000573_pt1 | contig 13132 bp, 8 predicted proteins | sample 48693001_MG_FD_161671 | JGI IMG/M metagenome (GOLD analysis project Ga0190293, IMG submission 161671) | Hydrothermal vent microbial mat bacterial communities from Southern Trench, Guaymas Basin, Mexico - 4869-30-0-1_MG | ecosystem: Environmental > Aquatic > Marine > Hydrothermal vents > Microbial... | reverse complement strand
GATTAGTTCGACTAACTAAAAAATTGAAATTAATTTTTTAAAGTCTCACGAATAAAAAATAACATAAATGAGAAGTGACGAAATAAAAAAAGGATTTGACAAAGCACCACACAGAAGTTTGCTAAGGGCAACCGGATTAAAAACCGAAGATTTCAACAAACCTTTTATTGGTGTGGCAAACAGTTTTATTGAAATTATTCCGGGTCACTTTTTTTTGAATAAATATGCTGAAATTATTAAAGAAGAAATTCGTGCAAACGGATGTATTCCATTTGAGTTCAATACCATTGGTGTTGATGATGGTATCGCTATGGGGCATGATGGAATGCTGTATAGTTTACCTTCGCGTGAATTGATCGCTAACAGCATTGAAACTGTGATGAATGCCCATAAATTAGATGCCATGATCGCAATTCCTAATTGTGACAAAATCACTCCTGGCATGGTAATGGGAGCTTTAAGAGTAAATGTTCCTACTATTTTTGTTACCGGTGGTCCGATGAAAAAAGGCGTATTGGATGATGGTACTCCTGTAGATCTTGCAACTGTTTTTGAAGGAATTGGAAAGTATGAAAATGGTGAGATCACCCCTGCTCAACTGGAGGAATTAGAGTGTAAAGCCTGCCCCAGTGGAGGCAGTTGCTCAGGCATGTTTACAGCAAATTCAATGAATACTTTGATAGAAGCAATGGGAATTGCTTTAAAAGGCAATGGCACAATATTAGCCTTAACAAAAGAACGGGAACAATTGTTAAGACAAGCTGCCCGTAGAATTTGTGAAATAGCAAAAGATAAAAAACAATCTGAAAAATACAGGATCAAAAATATTCTAAATGAACAGGCTGTTCATAATGCGTTTGTTGTGGATATGGCAATGGGTGGAAGTTCCAATACCGTACTTCACATGCTTGCCATTGCAATTGAGGCCGGTGTTGATTTTGATATTAAAAAGATCAATGAAATAAGTAAAAAAGTAAGTCATATTGCAAAAATTTCACCTTCACTTTCTCATATTCACATGGAAGATATTAATCGTGCAGGAGGTGTGAGTGCTGTAATGAAAGAGATCAACAAACGTGGTGGAGTTCTAAACACAGATAACCCAACCATTGAGGGTATCACTATTGGTGAACGAATTGCTGATGCAGATATCAAAGATGAAACAGTTATTCATACTTTATCAAATGCTTACTCAAAAGTGGGTGGTTTGGCAATTTTATTTGGAAATCTGGCCGAAGAAGGTTGTGTTATCAAAACTGCAGGAATTGTTGGAGAAAGAAGTTTCACCGGTAAAGCAGTTTGTTTTAATTCGCAACCAGATGCCATTGAAGGAATTAGAAAAGGAAAAGTTAAAAAAGGAGATGTTGCAGTTATCCGCTATGAAGGTCCGAAAGGCGGACCGGGAATGCAGGAAATGCTCTCACCAACCAGTATGATCATGGGAATGGGACTTGGTGCCGATGTTGCGCTAATTACCGATGGAAGATTTTCAGGTGCGACCCGTGGTTTATCCATCGGACATATTTCTCCGGAGGCTGCTGAGGGAGGAATGATCGGACTTTTAAAAGATGGAGATGAGATTTTTATTGATGTAGATCAATATAAAATTGAAGTGAATTTAAGCAAAGAAGAAATAGCAAAACGACGTGCTGAATGGAAAATACCTAAAAAAGAGGTTCCCGGAAAATGGTTAAAAATGTATTCGCTTTTAGCAAGTAATGCCAGCTTGGGGGCGGTACTAAAAACAGAACTATAGTATACCTTCTTTTGAGTTATTACGCAAAGAAAATACAGAGTTTATAACTTAAGTGAATATCTTAATCTTTTTGGTTCTGTTTTAGAATAATGTAGAATTACTATTTTTAAATACCTGATTGCCAGTAAATATTTAAAATTCTCTTTGCGAAACTTCCATATTTTCTCTGTATGCCTTTAAGTAATACCCGCCTGAACAGACCGGGCAGGGCTATTGCACAAAGTGCCACAAAGGATTTTACCAAATTACACAAAGACAACACTATTGTAAAACACAACCATCTTTTTAATAAACCAAATCATGAAAACACAAAATATATTAGATCTTATAGGAAATACACCTTTAGTCAAAACAACTAATTTAATTAAAAATAAGAATATTACTCTCCTTTTAAAACTGGAAGGTAATAACCCCGGAGGAAGTGTAAAAGATCGTGCGGCGTATAATATGATCAAATCTGCATTAGACAGAAATGAAATTGATAAAAGTTCAAATCTTATCGAAGCTACAAGTGGTAATACCGGAATTGCTTTGGCTATGATAGCAAGTCTTTTTGGATTGAATATAGAGCTGGTAATGCCAGAAAATTCAACAAAAGAACGTATTCAAACAATGCGTGCCTATGGAGCAACCGTAACTTTAACTCCCGCAGATGAAGGTATTGAAGGCGCCAGAGACTATGCAGAGAATAAAGTGAAAAAAGATGGTTTTATTATGTTGAATCAGTTTGCAAATGACGACAACTGGAAAGCTCATTATAAAACCACCGGTCCGGAAATATGGAACGATACCGATGGGAAAATAACACATTTTGTTTCGGCAATGGGAACAACAGGAACCATCATGGGAATCTCAACCTATCTAAAAGAACAAAATAAAAATATCCAGATCATAGGTGCTCAACCTACTGATAATTCTAAAATTCCCGGAATCAGAAAATGGCCTGTAGCATATTTACCAAAAATATTCAACCCTAAAAAAGTAGATCAGGTAATTGAAGTGAGTGAAACAGAAGCCCGTTCCATGACCAAAAAACTTGCTAAAGAAGAAGGCATCTTTGCCGGAATGAGCAGTGGTGGTGCTGTGGCAGTTGCTTTAAAATTAGCAAATCAAATAGAGAAAGGTATTATTGTAGCTATTATTTGTGATAAAGGCGATCGGTATCTATCTTCGGATTTGTTTGAATGAAAATTCATTTTTGGAGTAATTACTGACAATAATCAGGGTTTCACTTTGAGTCAAGCCCTGAGTGATTAACTGGTCATCCAGTTATTTTTTAACCTTCAACAATATTCACTGAATCACCTTTTAAAAATGCACCTAAATTAGAAACAGCAATTTGCATCAATCGTTCTCTGGCTTCTTTGGGTGCCCAGGCAATATGAGGCGTAATGATACAATTTTTGGCTTGAAGTAAAGGATTCTCTTTTTTTATCGGCTCAGCTGAAACCACATCCACTCCTGCCCCACCAACTTTACCTGAGTTTAACGCATTCTTCAGATCTTCTTCTACAATTAATGGTCCACGGGATGTGTTGATGATCATCACTCCATCTTTCATTTTATCAATACTAATCTTATTAATTATCCCTTCCGTTTTTTCGGTCAAAGGGCAATGTAAACTAATAATATCCGATTCTGATAAAAGCTCTTCCAAATTTACATTTTTAAAACTATCTGATTCCAATTCAGGATATTTCTTGTTACTAAAAACCATTACTTTCAATCCAAAAGCCTGAGCAATTTTTGCTGTTGCCTGACCAATTCTTCCAAAACCAATGATACCCAACGTTTTTCCATTTAATTCAATCAATGGAGTTTTCGTAAATGAAAAATCAATTGAATTCTCCCATTCTCCATCTTTAACCGCTGCATGATGAATTCCTACTTGGTTTGTCAATTCCAATATCAATGCAAATGTAAATTGTGCAACTGCATCGGTGCTGTATGCAGGTACATTTGTCACCGTAATTCCCAATTCATTAGCGGCTGCAATATCAACAACATTGTATCCTGTTGCCAAAACACCAATATATTTTACATTGGATACTTTCTCCAATACCTCTTTGGGCAAAAGTGTTTTATTTGTAAAAATAATCTCTGCATCAGCAATAACTTCCACAACTTTATCTATATCATTTTCAGTTCGGTGAAAAACTTTTAAGCTTCCATATTTTTCGAGTTCTTTCCAACTTAAATCACCCGGGTTTAAAGTAAAACCATCAAGAATTGTTATTTTCATGTAAAGATATTTTTTATAACTAACCACCAAAGATAAAAAATATCAGCCATATTTTACATGATTATAAATCATACAAAATATTTAAATAAAAAACATTAAATTTGCCGCTACATATTATTTCAAACCCTTATAACCAAATCATATATTATGAAAATAATAAAAGTTACTGCCTTATTTATTTTTTTTATTGCTTTATTCTTTAATTTCAATACAATTCAGGCTCAAAAAGTTAGCACTTCACAAATTAAAAAACAGATTACAACCTATAAAAATGATGCTAGAGGACCTTACCACAGAATTAAATGGTTTTGTGATGATGGCACTATCCATGATCCCAAAAATCCATGCGGTAGTGTTGGAGGTATTCAACACGCAACTTATAAACCTGAGATTGCTAATCTGTCAAAAAACAACCATATTTATTTTGGTAATATTTTATCCTATAACAAACCAGATGAATTTTGGGATAAGAACAATAACCACAGTCGCTTAAAACAATATCAACTGGTTAAATATTTATCAAGTGTTGATGATGGGTGGATCTATAGAAAAGGTCAGTTTTACCGAGGTTCTATGCAATCGGAAGATGAAGAAGCATGGGGAAAAAAATTCTATCTTCAATTATTAAAGAATAAATCTGTTTTAGATTCTGATTATTATCTTGTAAAAGAATCATTAAAAGATATTCCACATCAGGGAGACAGCAACATGTCTCAATTGATGCGTAGTCAATCAAAGGTTTTAGCTGAAGAAGTACCAAGTTTTATGAATGTTCGAATTAAAATTCATGGTAACCCTGACAAAACGGACATTGAAAGTGTAAAACAGTACAAAAAATCTCATGCAAGTAGTTTAAGTCAAAACCAGACGAAAAAAATTGATGAACTAATTCAAACACTGGAAACATACTACACTCCGGTTAGTGTTGACTCTTTGATCAAACAAGTAAATTCCATGAGTGGTGATACGCATACAAAAGTTTTGCTTACAACCCTTTTATCTAAATATGGAGAAACGAAACCCATAGGAGATAAGGTTTATATATTGACAAATATTATTTGTGACATCCGACTAAAAGTTTCAGATGAAAAAACTGAAAATAACCGATTATTATTATTGGACTTAGCCAACAAGGTTGAAAAATCACTGTTTATCCAGTCACAAGAATGGAAACCTGCTAATTTAAAAGAATTAATGAAAAAAATTCAGGTTCTAAGTTATGCCACTATGGGATCTGGATTAACAGAATTATGGGAATGGGAAAATGCAATGGATATTTTAAACAATGGTCTGCCTTCTTCCATGAGCTTAAACGAATTGAACAAGTTTTTAGTGAGATCAAGAGGTATTGTTGAATGGAGCACTGCCATGGTTAAAGCTGTATATGGGGAAGATGTGGAAAAATATGCTTCTTTCGAGCCTAAGGCTTATCAATTTATTGATGATCGTATTAGGTCATCCATTGTTTTAGATCTTGGTAACAGCGTTAGCCAATTAGGAAATATTATCACAAAACATTCATCTATTAAAAATGATGTGATGGGTATTGCAAGTGAGTCAACTGTTAGAGGATTGAACCCTGGCTATGCATTTGGTGAGCTGGTTGTAACCTCGGGCTTGACAAAAAACATTGAATTTAGCAAAGATAAGATCTATGTATTTGAAAGACCACCTGGTGATTTAAAACCTATTGCCGGAATCATGACTATTTCTGAAGGAAACCTTGTTTCGCATGTTCAGTTACTTTCAAGAAATTTAGGAATTCCCAATGCTGCATTATCCAGTGGAAATCTCAAATCACTTTCAAAGTATCATGGTAAAAAAGTATTTTATGCCGTTTCCGATAAGGGTAACGTAATTATGAAACTAGAGAAGAATATGACTTCTAAAGAAAAGGCTCTTTTTTCAAAAGAAGAGAGAAATGAGAATAAAATTAAAGTTCCGGTTGATAAAATTAATTTAGAGCAAATAAGTCTTTTAAATTTAAGAGATGTAAAAGCAGATGATTCGGGTAAGATTTGCGGACCAAAAGCAGCAAATTTAGGTCAGTTAAAATCTATTTTCCCTGATCATGTTGTAGAAGGTTTTGTAATTCCTTTCGGAATATTTAGAAAGCATTTAGACAATAAAATGCCAGGCACAAATGGTTCTTACTGGAACTATTTGAACGAAACTTATGCACAAGCAGATAAGATGCGTAAGACCAACAAAAGTTTAAAAGAAATTGATGATTTTCAGGTTCAGCGTCTTACAACTTTGAGAAAAGCCGTTGAAAAAATGCCATTGAATAAAGATTTTATTGCCGAACTGGAAAGTGAATTTAAAAAAGTATTTGGAACCAGTATAGGAAAAAAGGCAGTATTCCTTAGAAGTGATACCAACATGGAAGATCTGAAAGGATTTAATGGTGCAGGTTTGAATCTTACACTTTTTAATATTCTTGGTAAAAATGATATTCTTAACGGTATCAAAAAGGTATGGGCTTCACCATATACAGACAGAAGTTTAAGATGGAGACAAAAGTATTTATTGAATCCCGAATATGTATTTCCTTCTATCGTGGTAATTCCTGGTGTAAATAACGATTATTCCGGTGTTGTGATCACAACAGGAATCAATGAAGGAGCAAAAGATGATATGACTGTTGCTTTTAGTCATGGTGTTGGTGGTGCCGTTGACGGTCAGGCAGCTGAGACCAGACTTATTACAAAAAGTGGATATAAATTATTATCTCCTGCCAGAGAACCAAGTTATCTTGCATTGCCAAGTTCAGGAAATACAGTTAAAAAATATGCCACATTTGAGAAACCAATTTTAAATAATAAGAACATGCAATCCATTAGAGATTTGGTTAAAGAAGTGCGTGTAAAAGTTCCGGAACGTACAGATCCATCTTATAAAGGAGCCTACGACATGGAAATGGGCTTTTTGAAGAATAAATTATGGCTATTTCAAATAAGACCCTTTGTGGAGAACAAAAAAGCACAGAATTCAGATTATCTAAAATCAATTTCACCAAAGATTGATTATAATAAAAAAATATCACTTTCAGATAAAATATAAGTTTATGAAAACATTATTCAAAATATCAGCAGGTTTATTGCTTACCTTTTTACTATTAAGTGCTTATCCCATAGATGGATACAGAACTACAAAAATTGCACGATTGCTATATCTCCAAAAATTAAAAGGAAGCGGAAAGTTAACCCGAATTCCGGCGGGAGCAATGCATGATCTGGATTACGTACAATTAAATCTTAAAAAGCATAGCAACAAGAGCATTGAAGATTTTTTAGTGAAAGATGAAGAGTTATCTAAAAAAATACAAAGAGTTTTACCAAAAGGAAATTATTCTATTTCAGTTTTAGATATGACCGATGCTGACCATATTAAATATGCAGCAATCAATGAAAACAAAGGTTATCAACCTGGCAGTGTTGGAAAATTAGTTGTACTGACTGCTTTTTTCACCAATTTAAAAAAAATATATCCAAATTCATGGAATAAAAGAGTTGATCTATTGATAAATAAAAGAGTTGATTCAAGATATTGGGGTGTTGGTGACCATCATACTATTCCTGTTTATGATATTGAAAAGGATAAATTAACCAAACGAAAGGTAATTGCGTCTGATGAATTTTCACTTTATGAATGGTTAGATCATATGGTTTCTGTTAGCAACAATGGAGCTGCATCAATAGTTTACAGAGAGACTGTATTGATGTCGGTATTTGGTAAAGATTATCCTAGCCTTACAAGTGAACAGGCAGAGGATTTTTTTAAAAGTATTAAAAAAGACAGTTTGAGAAATCTTTCTCACAGCATTATCAATGATCCGCTTCGTGATTTAGGGATTACAAAAGATGAATGGAGACTTGGTGGTCCCTTTACAAGGAATGCATCTGGTAAAATGGGAAGAAAAGAAGGCAGCCAGGCAACACCAAAGGGGTTGATGAAATTCCTGATCCAATTAGAACAGGGCAATATAGTAGATAAAGAAACCAGCCTTGAAATGAAACGATTGATTTATTTGACTGATAGAAGAATTCGTTATGCTTATTCACCAAAACTAAAAGATGCTGCTGTTTATTATAAATCAGGAAGCTATTACAGTGGTGGTGGTGGAAAATATATGGGTACTAAATTTAACTATATGAATTCTGTAATTATTGTGGAACAACCTAACGGAACAAAATACGCGGTTTGCCTTATGACAAATATTTTGGGTAAAAATTCAGCCAATGATCATTATTATTTGGCAGGAAAAATTGATGATATCCTCAATCCAAAATAGCTAGTACTAACTAGGCACTTTTAGAAGTAAATCAAATTAGTCAAAACATTAAAATAAATCCAGATAATTTTTATAGAATTACCTGGATTTTTTGATTTTTTCTATACTGAAAATCATTTTACTGTTTTTATGTCTCAACAAGACGCATTAATCCTAGAAAGATTTTAAGTTTAAAAAATTAGGCACTGTCATAACTATTATTGAAGAATCTTTTTGGCTAAAGAACTAATTTTAGGATTTTTATGTTTGGTGAGTCTTCGAATTATCTTAGAAGATGGTGGATTTTTAAGGTATTGTATCAAATTTAAAACTTTGAGTTTTGTAACTACACCTCTCTCATTTAGAAGGTTTGTCAATATCATATTTTCTGACAATATTTCTATTTCAAGATTAATCTCTTTTTCTGATAAAAAATGATATTCTAACATCGGAAGTAATTCATCTTTCAGTTCATTTTCTAATAAATTAGACAAGAATTCTATTGTATTAATCCTAGCTTCTTCTGTGTCATTTTTTAATCCCAGAAAAGCAACATCCATATCTGCTTCTGTATATTTCACACTTAACAGATTAAATATAGTTTTTAAGCTTATATCTAGTTGGTCTTGAAGGTAATCTAACAAATTTTTTCTAGCAGATTGTTCTTCTAAACCTAATTTGTTACTTTCCTTATCTTTCTCTAATTTTCTTACAAAATCTTCCAACGAATAGATTGCACTTAATGAATTTTTAAAGTATAAACACTCATTAAATATATTTTCACTTAATCGTTTATCAGATATTTTAAGTTTAATATCTTTATTTTTTATTTTTTCCAAAACCTTTGCTGCATTCGTCCTCACTAAAACATCTTTACTCTCTAATAACTGTAGTAATAAAACCAGTGATTTTTTGGTTTTAAATGATTCAATTATATCAGGTATATTTCCTCTAATTTTATCATCAAGTACTTCGTCTTCATCTATACTATATAATTTATTTACAATAGACTCCCCATAATTCTTTAAAGCATTTAGTACTTCATCCTGATAGGCATTTTTACTCGTCAAACCAATCAATTTTTCAATAAAGGGATCATATCTGGTAAAACCAGCAGCTTTAATAGCATAAATAACCAATAAAGGATCATCACTATTTAAGTATTTATCAATAAAACTATAATATTTTTTCTTACCTGAATATCCAATTGTCAGCAGAAGAGCAGCTAATTCTTCTTTTCTTTGAATATCTTCCAAATCTGTAAATTCTTTGATCTGTTCTTCAACTCGATGGTTCAAATCATATTTTTCACCTAAAGATTTATTATGCCTTGAAGATCTTGCCAAACATAATAAAGCAGCATTTTTTATGTAGTCTTTTTTATGGTCTAAATATGCCATAACAACCCCTTTTTGTTGTTTGGAAGAATGTGCTAAAATATATTCCATCGATTCATAAACAACTTCATCATCGGTATCATTCTCCAACAGGTTTCTAATTTTTTGAAGAATTATTTGATCATCAAAACTATATACCTCTCTTATGGCTTCTGCCTTAACGCGACTGGAAGGATGATCCAATAAATTAATAATATGTGATTTAAAAATATCAACTTTTGCTTCACTTAGGTGCTTCATTAAGGTGATAATCTCATTATCTGTTCCAGATTGCAGGATCTCTATTAACGCCTGAGAGCTTTCTTTCCTTTTTGATTTTTTACTCTTTTTGCTACCAGCTATCATATCTTTGATGTTCTTTCTAAAAGCATCAAAATATGTATTTCTCAATCTGTAAATAAGTATAAACCAAACCACCAAAAAAATCAAAATAAGGATAGTGATATATTTTGTACCTACATTAAGGCCTTTGATAATAAAAATCAATAAGAAACCAGCAATTCCAGTAGCAATACTATCCACTACAACATCAATAAATGGTTTGGCCTGTTTTTTAGTTTCATAGGAAACCGGTAAAATAGATAGTTCAAAAGATGCCTTATTTATAGACTGCTTAAAACTGCCATCTACTCCTTTTATAAGGATCAAAACCCAAAGTTCTGGTAATACCAAAAATAATAAACTCCCTAAGAACAAGCCTAGTGGTAGCAATAATAGATTTCTGCTTACACCAAATCTTGCCAAAAGTCTGTTGGTTAAAAAAAGCTGAATTATTAATGAAACTATATTAAAAGAAGAGAACCAAAACCCAAAAAAGGAAGCAAGTTCATCAGGATCCGGATAGATCTTGTGTGATATATCACTAAATTGATAGTCAACGAGTTTAGCAACAATCACACTTACTCCTACAATAGCTGCCAAATTCATCAGGTGCTTTGATTGAAATACTGAACTCATTGAGTTTCCAGATAATTCTTTCTTTTTATCTTTTCTCTCTTCCTTGGTGTATTTATTTAATTGATCTATTCTGATCTTCCAAATGGACAAAATGATAGGTAAACTAGAAATTAACAATACTGTGGCTACCAAAATAACGATATCGTTACCAAAATGCTTAGCCAATAAAGTAGTGAGGTATCCTCCAAAAATTCCACCAGCAATCGCCCCTGCTCCTATAAATCCAAATAATCTTTTTGCTTCTCTGAGGTCAAAAACGATATTGGCAATTACCCAAAATTGTGATGTTGCCAACACTCCAAACAAGGAGATACTCACATAATAAAAATATAGCAACCAGGTATGAAAAATATCAAAATGTATAAAATAACTCAGTAAGGAAAAGAAAATACTAAATAATAAAATCGTTGATACTGCAATTACTTTAATAGAAAACCTACTGTTTAACCAATTGTAAAAAAAAGAAGATGCGATAGCAACAATTGCCACCAGTAAATAACCATAAGGTAATTTCCCTGAACCTAATTCTGATAAGAAAACTGCTGTTACAGTAGGTTTGATCAATAATAAAACGGTTATGACCAAAAAGATATAAAGTTGCATCAAAAATGCAATTCGCATCTCTCCTTCACGAACATTAAATGTTTTTTTAAATAAATTCCTAATCATATTTTTCTATTAATTTATACAACTTATTTCTGATGCTTTTTTCAAAACTTTTTCAAGAGGAACTACCAGATTTCTAATGATCGACTCTCCACTGGTATTTTCAACCAATGCTACTATAATATATTTTCTTCCTGGCCCCCAAACCAAGGCAGAATCTGCATGATAATGTTTCCATGAACCCGATTTACGATAAATGGAAGCATCAGGTGCTATTTTATCTAAGGTATTCACAAACTTGTGGTGCAAAGCTGGATCTTTTAATATTTCAAGCATTTCTGCTGATCTTTCTCTGTCAATTAACCTTCCTATTGCTAATTGATAATAAAAACTACAAACCATAGAAACAGTTGCTCCATGACTCAATCCTTTCATTGGGTCAGGATACCTTTTCCCACTTTTGGCATATCTTTTTCCAACCCAAAGTCCTCCTCCACTTTCTTCATCGTAGAATTTATGCTCTGCATTTCTTAAAGTCTCTTCTATTTTCTCAAACCCAACCAGGTCGATCATCCTGGTTGCTGCCGCATTGCTTGATTTACTGATCATTAGTTTCAAATCATTTCTTATGGCCTCTGAGTCTGTAATTTCTCCATCATGAATACCTCTCATTACTGCTAAAAGAACTGCTATTTTAGGCAAGCTTGCTGCATACATCATATGATCTTCATTTACCCCAGCAAATTTAATATTGTTCAAATCGTGTAAATCGACAATTCCAACAGCCATTTTCTTACTCTCAATTAAGTTTTTCCACTTTTTGTTTTTATATAATTCTTCTTTTAAAGCTGTTTGTAATTCGGTACACTTCAATTCTCTTATTGGAAGTGCTTCTCCAGAATAATTAACAGGAGGCAGTTGTTGGGCTTTTATATTTACAACATTCAAAGAAAACAAAACAACGGTCAATAACAGGTAAAGTCTATTTTTCAAAATATTTATTTTAATTAAACACAAATGTACAAATTTATAACTTCTGCCTCTCTTTTAGAACCTGGCTTAATTGACAGGCACCCAAAAGGTTTCTTTGGCATTGGAATCATTTGGCCTGTAGTCTGATTCCATGAGCTGAAAATGGGGACGTACATCCAATTGAAATTTAGATCCGGGTAACCAAACTTCAAATATATACTGCGTTGTTTTAAAAGCATCTTTAGCTGTACCATAGTATGTAAATACAGCATATTTTCCCTCCTTAATGATCAATGATTCCATACCGTCTGGTATTTCAAAGTGATCAATTACCTCAACTGCTGCCCAATTCTCAAAAATTATATTCGAATTAAATTCTTTAAAATTCAAGTCAGGACTATAAATTTGTATACTATAAAAGCTGGTATCAACCCTGTTCTCAATCATAAATAATTGTGACTTAAAACTCTTCCATAAAACTGATATTCTATCATTTGTCAATGACATCTTTATTTTTTTACCAACTAATATTTTATCAGAAAAATCAACAATTCTAACCCTGTCTTTCATATCAATAATTTTCTTGCTTTAATTTTCTTCCAGCCATTTAGCCATAAAAACATCATAAATTTTATAGGTATTGTTTTCATGATAAATCAATTCTTTCACTTTTAAAATTTTTAAGGCTGTACTGATCGTACTGGTGGTAGCAAGATCATACTTATCTCTAAATTTTTTAGACAAAGGTTTGCCTATTCCATTATTTTTGGCAATGGCTCTTAACAATTCATATTGCACTTTTGGCAACAAATTATTCAAATTCTGATAAATAGAATCCCTTTCATCAATTAATTGCCTTTTGGTATTATCGGAATCCTTTTGGGTAATAATAGCACCACTTATATACCATAATTTATTAAACATAGTTT
>Ga0190293_1000572_pt1 | contig 13151 bp, 9 predicted proteins | sample 48693001_MG_FD_161671 | JGI IMG/M metagenome (GOLD analysis project Ga0190293, IMG submission 161671) | Hydrothermal vent microbial mat bacterial communities from Southern Trench, Guaymas Basin, Mexico - 4869-30-0-1_MG | ecosystem: Environmental > Aquatic > Marine > Hydrothermal vents > Microbial... | reverse complement strand
TCACCTTTTTTTTATTTATTATTTTAGGATTCATTGAACTGGTTGCAACTTATTTCTTCTTTAAATCTATAAGAACTATTCCGAACCCAGCAATCACTTCGTTTTTAGGGAATATTTCTCCTGTTTTTGTTCTAACATTAAGCTTTATCTTTTTAAAAGAAAGATTGAATAAAATAGAAATTTTAGGAGTTTTTCTAGCTCTTTTCGGTGCCTTCATCATTGGATATAAGGGAGGAGTTGATATTAAAACAATGTTTATAAATGGCACGCAATATATAGTTTATTCTACCTTTCTATTCGCTACTATTTCGGTAATTTCTAAAAAATATATAATTACACTTTCTCCCATTTTAATTGCCTTAAACCGTACTCTATTTTTATTTATATTCTCTATTTTTTTATTATTATATCAAAACGAGGGATTAAATATTCCAACAGACGCGTTAAAAAATATTTTTATTGGATCTATTCTAGGTCCGTTCTTAACTGCGGTGACTGGATTATTGGCATTGCAATACATTGATTTATCAAAAAAGTCGATAATTTCTAGTACTAAGTCACTGTTTATTCTATTTGGAGCATATTTATATTTTGGTCAATTTCCAAAAGTTTATGAAATTTTAGGTGGTCTTTTATCTATTCTTGGCGTATTAATGATAATTTTTGGCAAAACGAAACTGCGAAAAAGTTAATGAACATAATTTTTTCTCTTATCTGTCTTCCCACTTATTTTGTATATTTTTGTAACTGTAAAAATAATATCAAAATGAAAGCTAATAATAATAATCCATGGCACAGTGTAGAAGTTGGTGAGAACAGTCCCGGAATCGTCAACGGAATTATTGAAATTCCCAAAGGTAACAGGGCTAAATACGAACTCGATAAGAAAAGTGGCTTGTTAATATTAGATCGTGTTTTATACTCTTCTATTTTTTATCCGGCAAATTATGGTTTTATTCCAAAAACATATTGTGATGATAACGACCCTCTTGATATATTGGTTCTATCAGAAGTAACCATAGTGCCTTTATGCATTGTATCAGCAAAAGTAATTGGCGTAATGAGAATGTTAGATGACGGAGAGCATGATGATAAGATCATTGCTGTTGCAGAAAATGACATGAGTGTAACTCATTTTAACGATATTTCTGAATTACCTCCTCATTTTATTAAAGAACTACGAAGTTTCTTTGAAGATTATAAGAAATTAGAAAATAAGACTGTTGAAGTAACTCAATTTCAGAGCTCTGAAATAGCCAAAGAAATAGTACATAAAAGTATTGTTGATTACAACGAGCTCATCGCAAAAGATTCAACTTTTCAATAATGAGTTACCAATAGCACAGAACAAACATTTTTGTTTATCACAATAGCCTGTCTTTAACTGTAAGAAAGCCTGGCTTTGCATGGCATTTTTAATTTTGAAATTATTTTCAGTCAAACTGTTCATGACAACTGTGTAGTTTTCAAGAATGCTGTTTTTTTCAACTTCAATTTGTTTTGACAAACTAAATATATCTTCATTCTCAACTTTTCCAATATGCTTGTTGTAAACAAAACGCAATGGAACAATCGTATTGATCAGTATTAAATTAATAAATTGCTTTGTAAGAACCTTTGGTCGATTGGTAGACTGGGAGTTAAAATTATAATGTTCCTTCCAATAAGAAGAAGTATTTATTCTAAAAATATCATAGAAGTCTTCCAATTCAATTGACTTTAAAATTTTTGAAAATAAATTTCGACGTGAATAGTACAACATTGATAATTGAGCCAATCGAACCGTTGGAAAATTATTTGGCCGAAGTCTAAAAAATTGAAATTGCCCATTAAAAAGAGGCTCTATATTATACTTAGACCTTAAATATTTGTATTCATTTTTCAAATTTTTATAGTAAGTTTCTTCTTTATTTTCATTTAGGAATCCTGCCTGACCAAATAGCAAGGCCTCAATATTTATCAAAGAATTTTGCTCTTTTCGAATAATTTTAAAATCAATTGACATTGCCAAATTCATAAATGAATCTCCGTTAATTTTCAGTCCGAAATTTTTTGCGAGTAACACAAACAGCACTTCTTCCCAATCATTTGAAGATTTGTTCAATAATTCATTTATTAATTTTGATTTCTGTTTTATTCTCTCAATATAGAGTACCTCCAACCAGTTTTTCAAAATAAATCTATCTATGGTTGCAATTGATTTTTCACAATTGATCCATTTACTTTTTTTAAAAAATAAGGTCTTATATTTATACACAACATCTTTAGAAACAAAAGTCTTTAATTCAAGTGTAGCAATTGGTGAATTATTTTTATGGTATACTTCCAAATCATTTACCCACACAACATGTAGTATTACATTGTCATAATTATTATCCTTTTCGTGGTGATGTAAATACCAATCCGAGGCTTTGACATGAATTTCTATATTACCAGCCCACAATTGTTGCCCGATTCTAATTTTCGCATTAAAAAAATCAGGTCCAGAATTTAAATTATGCTCACCCGATCGAATTATTTGGAGGTTTTCATTTTTACTGGTTTGCAATTTATTTATTGCAAAGATCTTGTGTTTCCATAAGTAGTGAAGAAAATTTTCTCGAATCAAAATCACATTTATGATTGGTGACTTTAATCTTAAAAAGTAAACAAGCTTGTCTATTTTAAAGTTTTACAAAATCGGGAAAGCGACTTAGATCATTCAATCAAAAAGTTTATTTATTTGTGCAAATTGAAGTAATATGATCGTCTTGGCATCTTTAATCTCACCTGAATTTATCATATCCAAAGCTTTGCGAAAATTAATTTCTAGAACCTCAATATCTTCATGTTCAGCTTCCAAGCCACCGCCTTCACTTACTTTCATTTTTTCATCATATTCGGCTATAAAGAAATGAAGAATTTCAGTAACAGCTCCCGGAGACATATACATTTCAAAAACCTTTTTTACATTTTTTATCTGATAGCCTGTTTCTTCTTCAGTTTCCTTAATTATACATGTTAAAGGGTCATCTCCATCTAAAACTCCGGCGCAAGATTCTACCATCATACCTGTGCTGTTACCATTTACATAGGTAGGCATTCGAAACTGGTTAATTAAAATTACAGATCCTTTTAGTTTATTATATAACAATATCGTAGCTCCATTTCCTCTATCATAACTCTCTCGAGATTGTTTAACCCATTCTCCGCTCTTTAAACGATATTCGAAACTAATTTTATTTAAGGTATACCAGTCATCAGACAATATTTTCGTCTCAATGTTTTTTACTTTTTGATCCATTAAAGTTTGTTATCGAATTAACTTTCTGTATTTGATTCTTTTAGGAATTAGATCTCCACCCAATCTTTTCTTTTTATTTTCTTCATATTCTGAAAAACCACCTTCAAAATAATAAACCTGTGAATCTCCTTCAAATGCAAGTATATGTGTACATACTCTATCCAAGAACCACCTGTCATGCGAAATTATTACCGCACAACCGGCAAAATTCTCTAAGCCTTCTTCTAAAGCTCTGAGGGTATTAATATCTAAATCATTGGTAGGTTCATCTAATAAAAGTACATTTCCTTCTTCTTTCAAAGTCATTGCCAAATGTAAACGGTTTCTCTCGCCACCAGACAAGGTAGATACCTTTTTATTTTGCTCTGATCCACTGTAATTGAATCTACCTAAATATGCTCTTGAATTAACCTGTTTTCCACCCATCATAATTAACTCCTGCTCGTCAGAAAAATTTTGCCAAATAGATTTTTCAGGATCAATATTTGAGTGACTTTGATCAACGTAAGCTATTTTAGCCGTTTCTCCAACAGTAAACTCACCCTTATCTGGCTTTTCCTCACCCATGATCATTTTAAAAATCGTTGTTTTACCCGCTCCATTCGGACCAATAATACCAACTATTCCATTGGGAGGAAGCTTGAAATTCAAATCATCATACAATAATTTATCACCAAAAGCCTTGGAAACTCCAACCGCATCGATCACATTATTACCCAATCTCGGTCCGTTTGGAATATATATTTCCAGCTTTTCCTCTTTGTTTTTTTGATCCTGGCTCATCAATTTATCATAATTTGATAAACGTGCTTTTGATTTGGCATGCCGACCCTTAGGTGCCATTCTAACCCATTCCAGTTCACGTTGTAACGTTTTTTGACGCTTGGATGCTGATTTCTCTTCCTTTGATAACCTTTCTGACTTTTGCTCTAACCAAGACGAATAATTACCTTTCCACGGTATTCCTTCCCCTCTATCCAATTCTAAGATCCAACCGGCAACGTTATCTAAAAAATACCTATCATGAGTAACTGCTATAACAGTACCTTTATATTGAGCCAAATGATGTTCCAACCAATGTACAGATTCTGCATCTAAATGATTGGTTGGTTCATCTAGAAGTAAGACATCCGGTTGCTGAAGCAGAATTCTACACAGCGCTACCCTACGCCTTTCTCCGCCAGACAGATTTTTAATTGGTGTATCTCCCTCGGGAGTCCTTAAGGCATCCATAGCGATTTCCAGCTGCGTGTCTAATTCCCATGCATTAACCGCATCTATTCTATCTTGTAATTCGGCTTGTTGAGCCATTAATTTATCCATTTTATCCGCATCAGAATAAATTTCCTCCAAGCCAAACATATCATTTATTTTGTTGTACTCGTCCAAAATAGCAACCGTTTCTGCTACTCCTTCTTTAACTATATCTATTACTGTTTTTTCATCATCAAGTATTGGTTCTTGTGGTAAATATCCAACGGTATAATTAGGAGAGAATACAACATCTCCCTGGTAATTCTTTTCAATCCCAGAAATAATTTTTAGAAGGGTTGATTTACCCGAACCGTTCAATCCTAAAATTCCAATTTTTGCACCATAAAAAAAGCTTAAGTATATATTCTTAAGTACCTGTTTATTGTTATTCTGGTAAGTTTTACTTACTCCAGTCATGGAGAAGATTACTTTTTTATCATCAGACATGTTTTTCTATTTAATTGAAGAGCAAATATAATAAGATTTGAAATGATATATTTTAAAAAAAGGACTAAAAAAAACCTGCATAAAGCAGGTATTTAATCTAAATATCTAATTTATTCAAATAAAAAATCTTCCGTTTCCAAACTTCAAGTTCATTTTTATAATTTTCAATATTCTTGTACACATTTTTTACCAAAGGATTATCTTCAGACGCATTTGAAATAAAACTAATGTTATTCTCTAATTGCTTTATTTCTTTGGTCAACTCATCCATTTTTCTCCTAACAAAAAGTCTTTCACTATCAATTCTACGTTCATCTTTTTGCTCGACATAACTATCGATAATATTTTTAAATTTTAAAAATATGGCTTCTTCTTTATCAATGTTTAATTTTTTATAGGCCAGGTCAAGTAACTTATTGAATTTTGTGTCAATATGACGCATTTTCATAGGAACAGTACCTAAATTTCTCCAATTTGTAATATTTTCATTCACCATTTCAATGGTTAAAGAATCTTCATTATCCAATTTCACTTTAAATTGTTCTAAAAAATCTTTTTTTGTATTAAAAACTTCTGTTTGTTCCTTATTAGCTCCATCCTGTTTATCATGTAATCTATCAAAATAATGATTGCATGCATTTTTAAATCTCTTCCATATCTTATCAGAATCACGGCTAGGCACGTGTCCTATGCTTTTCCAATCTGACTGAATCTTCTTAAAAATATCAGTTACCATTTCCCAATCATCACTATCTTTCAATTTTTCTGCTTGATCAACCAAATCCATTTTTTTCTTCAAATTCGTGGATTGATCCTTTTTAATACTCTTGTAGAAATTATTCTTTGCTTTATTAAAAACCCTTGTAGCATCTTTAAAAAGTTGCCAAATTTCTTCATTCTTAGATTTGGGAACTCTACCAACAGCAAAAAAATCATCACGAAGTGATTCTAATTTTTTTATACTATCCTGCCAAGATTTATGAGAAGTGATACCTTCAATATTAATTGTTTTAATTTTATCAATAACAGCAATCTTCAAAGCAATATTATCATTTAGCTTTTCATCTAATTTATCTTGATAATCATGCCTTTTTTGATGAATTTTCATCGTTGCTTCGCTAAATCTGCTCCAAATATCTTCACGCAATTCCCTGGCAACCGGACCAATATCTTCTTTCCACATTCTGTGTAAAACCTGTAATTCTTTAAAAGCATGATTCACATCCTTATCATTGGCCAGTTTTTCAGCAATTTCAGCCAATTTGGTCTTTTCTTCTAAATTATGCTTAAAATCTAAGTCTCTAAAATCATTATTCAGATGCAGTAAATCATAAAAGCGTTCAACATGATGGTGATAAGTTCTCCAAACATCATTATACTTTGTATGAGGGATTTGACCAATAACTCTCCATTTATCCTGAAGAACTCTAAAGTTTTTATACATAGTAGAAGCTTCAGCATTGTCAATTAAACTTTTTAAATCTTCAATTAATTCTAAACGCTTTTCAAGATTGCTGCTTTGCTCTGATTCCAGATCCTTATAGTATTGTCTTCGTTTCTTTTTATATTCAAAGACCAAATCATTAAAAGAATTTTTCACAGGTAAGTTAAAATGAAAATCTATTTCATTACCTCCTCCATCTATAAACTCTCTTTTTTTCTCAGATAATATCTCTTTGAATTTTTTAATGAAGTTGGACTTTAACGATTCAACTTGCGTTCTTGTTTCATGAACTGAAAAATTATCTAATAATAGTCTGAAATGTTCTATTAATTCCTCTAAAGTTAATTTTACAAAATCAACAATAGGTAACTCCATTTTTTTTCTTGTTTCAACGGTCTTCTTATCTTCAGACTGATCTACAGACCCTTCCTCAACTGTTTCCTTTTCATCAACTACTTCGTTATTCTCAACTATTTCGTTATTCTCAGATACAGTATCCCCTTCTTCTTTTTCAACAACTGTATTAGTTTTATTATTATCTTCAGTTTCTATCTCCTCAGCCAATTCTGGGCTTTTTAAGTCTGAAACATTCTTATCCTTATTCTCCTCTTTTTCATCAACCTGTTTTTCTTTTTCAGAATTCTCAATATCTATTATCTCTTTCACAGGTTTATTTTCTTCTTTGATCTTAAGATCATCCGTAACATCCTTTTCTTCTTTAGTTTCACCTTCTTTTCCTAAATTATCCTCCTTCGGGCTGGTCTTTTTTTCTAAGTCCGCTTCTTTTATTTCATCCAGTTTCTTCTCAGGTAAATCTTTATCTAAAGTAATTTTTTCATCTACCAAACTCTTCTGACTATCTTCATTTGTCTCCTCTGATGATAATTTTTTGATATTTTCGTCTAACATTATATAATGTTTAAAGTTCCAAGTATTTAATTATTTAAAAGTTCTGAAAGATACTAATAGCATGGCAAATCGCAAAACTATGTTAAAAATTAGATGGTTTTTTTTTCTTTAAGTTGCGTGAATTTATAAACAATCAGGAATTCCAAATCTCCCATGACCTATCCGCTTGCAACTCAAGCATTTCTTGTCCATTTTTAATAATAGCTCCATATTCTGATCCTTTCTTTAAAAAAGAAGACAATCCAGGGTTGTAAATTAAGTCAAACAGAAGATGCTTATGCGTTAGCTTATGGTATGGTAGATCAGGTGATTTCTCAATTTCCGGAAAAGTACCCAAAGGAGTACAGTTAATAACGAGAGTGTGCTTTTCTAGAATACTCTGATCGATGGATCGATATGATATAGTATCTTTATTCTTAGGATTCCTTGAAACAAATTTAAAATCAATATTGAGGTTATTCAAAACGAAAGCCACCGCTTTCGAGGCTCCTCCGGTTCCTAATATTAATGCATGCTTCATATACTCTTTCAAGATTGGTTTTAAAGAGTTTTCAAAACCATATACATCTGTATTAAAACCTTTTAACCTTAGGTTGTCTAAAATTTTAATGGTATTTACCGCTCCAATTTGTTCTGCATCCTTATCCACCTCATCCAAATACTTAAAAATTTCTTGCTTATAAGGTATGGTCACATTCAAGCCTTTTATTACTTCTATATTTTCATTTAAAATTAAAGGTAATTCATCTAGTGATGAAAGGTCAAAATTTTCATAGAAGCAATTATCTAATTTTAATCTATCAAATTTTTTTGAAAAATAACTCTTTGAAAATGAATACGAAATATTCTTCCCAATCAATCCGTATTTTATTTGTTTTGCCATTTTAAACCAATGGAAATATTTATATCTTAATAAATTGAGAATCTATTCTCATGATTCAAATTTTGTATTTGGAAAATACCATTATTCTTTCAAATAATTATCAATAGCATTTCTAACACTTTTGTATTTTAAAAGTAATCTTTTGGATTCAGTTTCGTCTATATTCAGTTCCTTGGCAATCATCAAAGTTCCTCGATTAACCAACTTATCATTAGACAATTGCATATCAATCATCTTATTACCTTTCACTCTTCCCAATTTTATCATCAAGGAAGTAGTTATCATATTGAGCACCAGCTTCTGTGCAGTTCCAGATTTCATTCGGGTGCTGCCAGTAACGAATTCTGAGCCTACAATTACTTCAATTGGATAATTGGCTACTTGGGCAATTTTAGAATTTAAATTACACGTTACACAACCGGTTATTACACCATTTTTATTCGCCTCTTTTAATCCTCCGATCACATAAGGAGTGCCACCGGAAGCCGCAATCCCAACCAATACATCATTTGAATTTATTTGAAATGCTTTTAAATCTTTCCAGGCTTGCTCAGCATCATCTTCTGCATTTTCAACCGCCTTTCTCAATGCAGTATCGCCACCCGCAATTAGTCCAATTACCCAATCATCGGGAACTCCGTATGTTGGCGGGCACTCAGAGGCATCCAGAATACCTAACCGGCCACTTGTACCAGCTCCTATATAAAATAACCTACCACCTTTTTTAAATTGTGTAACAATGTTTTCAACTAATGTTTCAATTTGAGGTAGAGATTTTTCAACCGCCATAGGAACTCTCTTATCTTCATTATTGATATTGGTTAGCAATTCAATGACACTCATTTTTTCTAGATCATCATAATAAGAAGATTGTTCTGTTGTTGGTGTAGATGACATTTTCTATTTTCTTTTCTTTATTAATAATAATCCTAAAATTGTTATCAGAGCATTTACCGCGATATTAATAAAACCAAAATCAAAATTAAATTCATTTATTAAATATGCACTTAAAAAATAAGTTAATACCGGCGACGACAAACAAACAATGGGCACCCATTTATCTTTAATACTTATAGAGGTAAACATTCCCATAAGAAACAATCCTAACAAAGGGCCGTAAGTATAACCTGCTACCTTAAATATTAAAGAGATCACATCTCCTCTGGTATTTGAAAACAGCATGATTAATATAAAAACGATAAATGAAAATCCTAACAACACTCTATTTTTTAATTTCTTCTTCTCCTCACTTGATTTACTGGAAATATCCATAAAATCATAGGTAAAGGAAGTTGTTAATGCTGTTAATGCTGAATCAACGCTGGAAAAAGAAGCAGCTATTATACCCAATAAAAAACTCACACCTGCTACAGTTCCTAAATAATTCAAGGCCAGGTTTGGAAACAGTGTATCTGTGTCTATTAAACTACCATTTTCACCTAATGGAAGCGATATGTTATTCTTTTCTGCATAGATATATAATAATACTCCCAATCCTAAAAATAAGAATTGAGTAATTGCCAAAATAAAACTATAGGTCAATGTATTTTTTTGCGCATCCCATTTATTTTTACAGGTCAATGTTTTTTGCATCATATTTTGATCCAAGCCAATCATTGCTATTGCAACAAGAATTCCTGCAATAAACTGTTTAAAAAAATTGCTGCCCGATTTACTATCCCAATTAAAAATTTTGAAATATTCGTGATTCACTACTTCGTTTACCGATTCTTTAATGGAAAGATCTAGAGAAGTTGTAATTGCGTAAATAGTTATGATTGCAGCCGAAATCAAAAAGAATGTTTGCATTGTATCTGTCCAAACAATGGTTTTAATACCCGATTTATTGGTATATAACCATACCAACCCCAAGATAATGATGACAGTTACAAAAAATGGGATCTGAAATTTGTCAAAAAAGGCAAACTGTAAAATCTTAGCAGCTAGCAATAACCTCAGAGATGCCCCAAAGGATTGAGATACAAGGAAAAATAATGATCCGGTTTTATAAGTGTTAATTCCAAATCTATTTTTTAAATATCCATAAATAGACACCAGTTTTAAATTGTAATACAGTGGTATCAAAACAAATACTATAAACAAATAGCCAACAAAATTACCTAGAATAAATTGAAAGAAATAAAAGTAATTGTTTCCAACCATTCCCGGCACTGATACGAAGGTAACACCTGATAGCGCTGCTCCAACCATACCAAATGCAACAAGAAACCAAGGAGATTCTCTATCTCCGGTAAAAAAAGTTTCATCACTTGTATTTCTTGAAGTAAAATAAGAAATGGTCATGATAATTCCAAAATAAACCAGGATTATCAAAAATATTAATAAGGTACTCAAAGGTGTAAATAGATTAAATGTTCAGTTCCAAAAATAGCATGAATTATGCAAATGAAAAATTTATTTCTAATTATTATTTACTTTTTGTATAGTCAAGGAGTAGTTTCTCAGGCTACTCCTTTTAACCATACTTACTCAAATAAAAATATTAAAACAAACTATTATATAATATTAAAGAGTTAATCTCAATTTGGTGTAATAAAATTAAAAACTCTTCAACATAAATTTTTTATTAAACTCACCAAGATTTCATCTTATGTCCTTTAAATGCAAAAAACAGGATAACAAAATAGCAAGGAACTAGGATCCAATATCCCTGATTATGAGAAGTTGCAGTTAAAATTGCTTCTTCCATACCATCTGCCATATATCCTTCATGTAATTTATCAACTAAAGCTCCATATAAATATACCATTACTGCCCCACCTGAAATAGCCATAATTAACATGGCGGATGCTGTTTTTGTGAACTTACCTAAACCATCTAAAGCCAATGGCCAAATAGCCGGCCATACCAAAGCATTTGCAATTCCTAATGACGCGACTAATAAGACAGAGGTGAACTCTGAAGTAAAATCGGAAGTAGTAACTATTAACAAACTAATTATTATTCCAAATACTGCACTTAATTTCAATGCTGTTGTTTGACTTATATATTTTGGAATTAAAAATACACCCAAGCCATATGTTCCAACCATAGCGAATAATGTATATGATGTAAACATTTTTGCTTGTTCTGCAGGCATCCCCAATGATAAACCGTAGGCTATAATTGAATCTCCTGCAATTACCTCAACTCCAACATAAAAGAATAAGGCTACTACACCTAATATTAGATGTGGAAACTGAAGTATGCTTGTTTTGGTAGTAACACCACTCTCCTCACTTTTATCTTCTTCTTCGGCTTCTACATGAGGTAAAGGTGCTTTATTTATCATTATACCCAATAAAAATAAAACTATTGCCATTACTAAATATGGCATGAAAACACTATCAGCCATCGTATCTAACATTTGATTTTTTTCATCAACTAAAACTGTTTTCAACTTTTCATTAACTTCATCAATACCTGTCAATAATAATGCTCCAAATATGATAGAACCTAACATTCCTGCAACTTTATTAGCAATTCCCATTATTGCTATTCGCTTTGCACCACTTTCCATTGGTCCTAAAATTGTAACATATGGATTTGCAGCTGTTTGCAGTAAAGTCATTCCTGTACCCTGGATAAAAATTGCTACTAAAAACAACCAGTATGTTCTTGCACTTGCAGCCGGAATAAAAATCAAGGCACCTATTGCCATAATGATCAGACCTAATGACATACCTTTTCTGTAACCAATTTTATTTAAAACTAAAGATGCAGGAATAGCCATTACAACAAATGAAATATAGGAGGCAGATGCAACCAAATATGATTGTGCAGAAGTTAATTCATTGATAGTTCTCATAAAAGGAATCAGTGCTCCGTTGATCCAGGTTACAAATCCAAATATAAAAAAAAGGGTTCCAATAATAAGTAGTGGAACTAGATTAGATGATTTTTTCATTTTGATAGTTTCAGTTATTTCTCGATTTAAATTTAATAAAAAAGTATAGTTTTAATCTATATAATCTATGAATAGCAAATAAGGGTCTGCAAAAAACATAAAATACACTATTAATATAAGCAACAAACAAAGTTGAAAACAGTTTCAAAGGCACATCCAAAGAACTATTTCTTTCTAGTTTCTTTTTTAACTTTTCGTATGCTGTCTTTTTTCATTTTTTTAATCTCTTTTTCCTCTTTACTTTTTATCATACCAATTTTTCTAAAAAATTCATTCGAATTATCAAAATCAAAACGATATGAAATTCCTACGCCCTGAGTATAACCCTCTCCTTCAATAACATCAAATTGAATTTCATTTTGCCTGTTATAAACTTTGGCATTAAGTGTTTCAGCATCATTCAAAGGTACCATCACTTCAACTTCACCAATTACATTTGAACTGGTATTTGAACCGACAGGGACTCCTACTCTACCTTTTACTATTACTCTATCAGCAATTCTACCCGAAACCTCAACTCCTAATTGATCATCCGTGATTACGTTTTTTATATCGTTGTTGGAACCAACATCATAAGTTACACCTATCTCAATATCATCATTTTCACTTACCAGCATATTTGACAATAATTGAGATGCTTTTTGAGAAATAGTTCCTGCTAAAGCAGCATTACCATCAAAATTGGACTTGCTTGAATTTAAACTAGCGAAAGATCCTGTAGCTAAAAGAGAAAAGAACTGAGTGAGTTTTTCGTCTTCATTTCTTAGTTTAAAATCTAATTCTGTTGTAACCAAGGAACTGGAATTTGGAATATTTATGTCAAAATCAAAAGTTGGCTCTGATAATTTTCCGGTCATGGAAGTTATTAATTCAATATCAATTTTTCTTGAACTGCCAATTTCATCCAACAGTACCGAAGGGTTTGCTTTTGTGTAATTAATTGCAACAATATCAATCTCAGCCTCAAAAGGGCTTCCACTCCAAACTATGCTTCCACCTTTTTTAACTTCAAAATCCCTATTCA
>Ga0190293_1000571_pt1 | contig 13155 bp, 13 predicted proteins | sample 48693001_MG_FD_161671 | JGI IMG/M metagenome (GOLD analysis project Ga0190293, IMG submission 161671) | Hydrothermal vent microbial mat bacterial communities from Southern Trench, Guaymas Basin, Mexico - 4869-30-0-1_MG | ecosystem: Environmental > Aquatic > Marine > Hydrothermal vents >... | reverse complement strand
TGACTCGGGAATTGCTTTCAATATCAAAGAAAAGGGGCTGGTGGTCATTTCCGGCTGTGCCCATGCGGGTATCGTAAATACGGTTAAATATGCACAGATGGTGACAGGTGTAACGAACGTATGGGCTGTCATGGGCGGATTTCATTTGTCCGGGGCTGATTTTAACGGTGTCATATCTCCCACCACAGCAGGGTTAAAAGAGATAAATCCCCATTATGTCATACCTACCCATTGCACGGGCCGCGATGCCGTCATGCATATAGAAAGGGAGATGCCGGATGCGTTTTTGTTGAATATGTCGGGGACAAAAATGACTTTTGCCTAAAAGCGATATGCGATAAGCAGCTTATCACTTTTAGTTTTAGGTATTAGGTTTTAAGTTTTAGGTTCAGCTAAGAGCCAGGCACAAACAGCAGTTGTGTATAACGAGGGACCACCCATCGACTTTAGTGTATTCTTTTTGGTCAGACCTGTAAAGCTTACAACTTATTATTGACAGACCCGGTTATTATGCATATTCATATCTGCTATAATTTGAATTGAAAAAAAGAGAAAGAAAATATGAAAATTGCTTTTGCAACGCAGGAAAATAATGGATTAAAAAGGGATAGATGATGTCTGGGGAAATCATTGAAACTACTGCCTCTTCCAATGGCGTCAAAGAAATGTTGTCAAACGCAGGGTATTCTGACAAAGCGATTCAATATTACCTGGAAAAACCCTATATGGGTTCCCTTCCGGATGCGGACCAGGTTTCTGAAATGACCGGCAGTTGTGGCGATACCATGGCTGTGTATCTCAAAGTGGCCGATGGAAAGGTTATGGATGTCCGGTATCAGGTGATGGGTTGTGCAGGAGCCGTGTCCGCCGCCATGGCAGCGGTAGATCTGGTCAAAGGAAAAAAAATCGAAGTTGCGCGGAATCTTGAAGACGGTGATATCTTTCGCGTTCTGCAGGACATCCCGGTCAAAAAGCATCACTGTATCCAGCTGGCCGTCAAGGCGCTCCACAAAGCAATTGATGCATATCAACAGAAGCACCCTGTTTCTTGAAAATTGAAAAGCTCAATAACATATTTTATTCCGTAATTTAAAACCTGGTCCTTTGGGCCAGGTCAGAAATATCTGGCTATGCTGGTGGCGGTAGTTACTTAAATCCGAAGCACGAAATTCGAAATCCTAAACGGTTCGACAGGCTCACCGCCCTGAGCAACGTCGAAGGGCAATACCGAATGATCCAAATTCGAATGATCAAAACAAGACCTTAAAGATACAAGTTTAAGCACTATGTTTGAATCATTTGAGCATTTGATTTTTGGATTTGTTTTGTATTTCGATATTCGGATTTAGAATTTATCACACGCTGAATGTGTATAACATTAACTCTTATAGGGTTGAATCAGTGCCGGGCCCTTTGGACCCGGGATTTACTTTTTGATGCCAATAGTAGGGTAAATATATACCTACAAGGGAGAGTGAATATGCCTATCTTCGAATATGTATGCAGTGATTGCGGCCAAACCAGCGAAATCCTTCTTACCTCCACCACCGATCGTGTGAAATGTACATCCTGCGGCAGCCGCAAACTTAAAAAGCTGTTCTCCGCTCATGCGGCCGTATCCGGATCGTCGGCATCACACATGCCCGGTCCCGGGGACACCGCCTGCTGCGGATCATCACCGGGCCAGGCGAATTGTGCCGGACCGGGGAGTTGCTGCGGTAAAAATCATTAACTTTAGCGAAGCGACATCCGAATTCTTCTGCCTCCTGCCTCCTGCCTCCTGCCTCCTGCCTCCTGCCTCCTGCCTTCTGGCTTCTGACTTCTGACTTCTGACTTCTGGCTTCTGACTTCTGTCTCCTGGAGTTGCTATCCGGCTAATCCGGACTTGCGAAAATGGACAACAGAGTCGGTGGAGTAAACGGCAAGGGCTGCCCAGATCAGGACAAAGCTGATAAGCTGCTCCGTCCTAAAGGGCTCCAGAAAAACAAAGACAGCCATTACTAGCATACAGCTGGGTGCGATGTATTGGAGAAATCCCAGTGTTGTCAACCGGACTCTCCTGGCACTCATGGCAAACAGAAGCAGGGGTAGGGCGGTGACAACCGACGTTCCGCATAGAAGCAGGTCAATCTGAAGCGACACCTTAAAAAACGCGGCGGAACCGTTCATATCCAGATAGATCAAGTATCCCAGGGCAGGTGCTGTCAACAGGAAGGTTTCCATGGTCAACCCCACCAGAGAACCCACAGCGATAACTTTGCGGATCAATCCATAAAAACCGAATGTAAACCCAAGAATGCATGCGATCCAGGGAAACTGGCCATAGACTAAGGTGAGGTAAAGTACACCTGTCCCGGCAAGCAGCACCGCAAGTACCTGGAAAGATCGGAGGCGTTCCTTAAGAAAGAGAGTGCCCAGCAGTACGTTTACGAGTGGGTTGATATAGTATCCGAGGCTGGCCTGCAGCAGAAATCCATTGTTGATCGCCCAGATATAGATTAGCCAATTGCAGGAGACAAATAGGGACGTTACGATTAGGATGGCCATGGAGCGCCAGTTTGTCAAAACCGATAGAAAATCTTTCCAACGACCCCTGAATAGAATCAACGGCATGAGGATTAGAAATGACCAGACCACTCTGTGAGAAACGATTTCAAGTGCCGGCACTGCCGTCAATGTTTTCCAGTAAAGTGGACTGATGCCCCATATGAGAAAAGCCGAAGCACCGAAAATAGCGCCGGAAATCGATCTGTGGGTGGTTTCGTCTGAAGATGTTGGGCTCATGAGAGGTTGTCGGGCGCTTTCAACGTACGGCGGCGCGGTTATTTCAAACTTTTACCTCAAGATCCTTTAAATTGTCCGAATGAGACAGTAGTCGAAATTTGATCAATATTTCCAAAAAGGCTTTAATCGCCTTGCTGAAAACTTTTCCTTTTTTATAGAACAGATAATAGTCAAATGAAAGATCAAATTCATCAAGATTGATGCGTTTGAGCAAACCAACGTGAAGTTCTCTTCTAATGGATATTTCAGGAATAATCGTAATCCCATAACCCTCAATGACGGTTCGTTTGGCCGCTTCTATATTTTGAAGTTCGATTGATCTTTTTGGATAATTTTTTCCCACCTTTTGTTGAAACCATTTCTTTACCAAAGCCCGTGTTTGAGTGCCTTTCTCGCGCCAAATAAATGGCATCTTACCCAGGTTACTAACGCTGACAACCGGCTGATCGGTCAGTGGATTGTCAGGCGAAGAAACCAAAAGCAGTTTTTCCCTGTGAATGAGGATGCTTCTTAACCGGGTATCGGTTTTAAGCCGACCTGAAAAACCTATATCAACCTGATTCGAAATGAGCATATTAAGTACCGAATATGAATTTCCCATTTGTATGTTGATATCGATTTCGGGATATTTTTTATTGTAATCCCCAATAATTCTAGGAATAAAATATGTTCCCATCACAGCTGTAGATCCAACGGTTATTTTTCCCGTTTCAAGATCACGAAGCTTTCCAAATTGCATCTCTATCTCATCATAAATCTGGAAGAGACGCTCGGTGTAAGAAAAAAGGAGTTCACCCTCGCTAGTCAGACCGACCATTTTTCCCAGTCTGTCAAACAGTTTAATCCCCAATCGATATTCCAGAAGCTGGATTTGTTGACTGACTGCCGGCTGTGTCAGGAAAAGTTCCTGTGCAGCCTGTGTAAAACTCCGGGTAACAGCGATTCTGTGGAACGATTTTAAATGATCAAGTTTCATAAGATATCCTTATGGGAATTATAATTTATTATAATTAGACATTATATCAAAAGACGGGTAATAAAAAAAGAAAAATCAACTCGTCTTTCTAATAAGGACATGGAAAGTCTTCAACTACGAAACGAAAGGAGAAAACAATGGGTATTGAAATAGAAAGAAAATTCTTGATTAAAGATGATGCTTGGCGCGCATTAGCCGAGGGGACCCATTACCGTCAGGGATATCTGAACAGCACCAAGGAACGGACCGTGCGTGTGCGCACTATTAATGACAAAGGATTTTTGACCATCAAGGGTATAACCACAGGTGCTACCCGTGCCGAGTATGAATATGAGATCCCGCACGCAGAGGCAACGGCCTTGCTGGATGATCTGTGTGAAAAACCCATCATCGAAAAGAATCGATACAAAATCGATTTTGCCGGGTTTGTCTGGGAGGTCGATGAGTTCTTCGGTGAAAACCAGGGACTCATTGTGGCCGAGGTGGAACTGGAAAGTGAAGATCAGGCTTTTGAAAAACCCGAATGGATTGGTGAGGAAGTGACGGGAGACCCCAAGTATTTCAACTCAAATCTTATTCTTAATCCGTTTGCTAAATGGTAAGGAGGCAGAAAATGAAAAAGACATTAATTTCTTTTATTGTTGTAGTGGCATTTCTTGCCGGCTCCATGGGAGTGGCATTTGCCGAGTTTCCGGTCAAACCGATAAAGGTTGTCGTATATACCAAACCCGGTGGTGCCGGTGATGTATTTGCCAGAAAATTTACAGCTATCGCCAAGCAATATACCGACGCCAGCTTTGTGGTGGTAAATAAGCCCGGGGCCGGTGGCGTTAAAGCCATCAAGTATATTCTAAAAAGCAAGGCGGACGGTTATCAGCTAGCCTTTGTGACGCGTTCCAACATCGGAAAAATTGTTTCCACCGGCGGGACCATCGATATTAATGACCTGGCCTGGATGGCCATGATGGTATCGGACCCCGAGGCTATCATCACATTGAAAAGCGCATCGGTCAATACCTGGGAGCAGGTTGTGGCAGATGCTAAGGCCAAAAACGGAAAGCAGATATGGGTAGGTCCGGCGGCAGGCGGCAATGACCACATCATGGCCATGAAAACCTGGAAAATTGCAGGTATCGGTGCCAAATGGGTTCCCTACAAGGGCGGCAGCAAGGCCATGGCGGCTCTGATGGGCGGGCATGGTATCGCTTATGTGGGCAACCCCCAGGATGTCATCGGCCGGCCTGATTTAAAGGTAGCCGTAATTTCCAACCCCACCCGAATCGGAGGCGATTTTGCCGACGTGCCCACGTTCAAAGAACTGGGATACAAAGGGCTGGATAACGAGATTATGTGGCGGGGATTTATGGTTAAAAAAGGTGTCCCCCAAGAAGCCTATGATTTCTATATGGGTTTGTTCGAAAAAGTGAACAAGGACGCCAAGTGGCAGGCATACATCAAAAGGGGTGGTGCCACCCCGGTGCTTTACAAAGAAGACAAGTTTTTTGAGATCGTCAAAAAAGACAAAGCGGTGTTTACAGAGACCCTGAAGGACCTGGGAGCGATTAAATAATGACTGCTCTGCTGTTTTTCAGCCATGGTACAGGGCTCAATATGCTCATCGCCGGGCTGCCGACCCTATTGGTTGCCGTCGGGATTGCAGCCTGGCGAACCCAAAAAAGAGAATATTTCGGTGAAATTCTTGTGCCGAGCTCTTTGATAGCCTTGTCAATTTTATTTTTTGCCATTACATTCAGTTTTCCTGAAGAGGAGGCCGGACCTTCGGCCGTTCCGCGCTTGTGGGCCTTCTGGACGTGTGTTCTGTGTGGCACAATTTTGTGGCAGGTGTTCCGGGGCAAGGCCAAACCCGATCCGGAGCCTGGTAGGCTGGGATTTCTGCTTCTGGTAACGCTCCTTCTCATCGGCTACTATTTCGCCATCTTGACCGCCGGCTATTTTATCAGCTCCTTTGTGTTTCTGGCACTGCTGATGCATGTTCTGGGATTTAAAAAGAAGTGGGTCATTCTCCTAGTGTCAGCCGGATGGATTCTTTTTTCCTATGTTGTGTTTTACAGGCTGCTCTATATCCAGCTCCCACTGGGATATTTTGAATATTATTTTTAGCCGTTTCGTAAGAAGTCCAATGACCCAAATTGGAATGATCAAAACAAACCGTATAACGTTCAAGCCTATGGACAATGTTTGGATCATTCAAGTATTTGATATTTGGATTTGTTTGGGATTTCGATATTCGAATTTAGAATTTGTTACAACCTAATATGATCCAGAAGACCCTTTCAGGGTTTGATCAGTGCCGGGCCCTTTGGACCCGAGTATCTACTAATAAATATTAACCACTCTCGTAAACGGAAAGACTATGGAACTGTTTGACAGTATTTTTATGGGGTTTACCGTCCTGGCCGGCTGGAAACCGATAGTGATTATTACGATTGGCGTTATTATTGGAATTATGGCAGGCGCCATGCCGGGTTTATCACCTTCCACGGCCGTGGCGCTGCTGGTACCGTTCAGTTACACCATGACGCCGGCCCTGGCTCTAATCCTGCTCACATCTATTTACATAGCTGCCAACTATGGGGGTTCCATTACAGCAGTGCTCATCAACACGCCGGGAACTCCATCCGCTGCGGTGACAGCTATGGACGGTTATCCGCTGACCCAGCAGGGAAAGGCCGGGAAGGGATTGGGTATGGCTTTGGTTGCTTCCACCATCGGTGGTGCCGTGGGGACCGTAATTCTGATCCTGTTTGCCGTACCGCTTGCCCGGATCGCCTTAAAATTCAGTCCTGCCGATTATTTTGCCCTGGCGCTTTTCGGCCTGGCAACCGTGGCTTCCATGGGAAGGGGCAACGTGCTCAAGGCCCTGGTGGCCATCCTGTTCGGTTTGCTCATCAAAACCGTCGGCATCGATTCCATCTCGGGTGTTTCAAGATTTACATTTGGCAGCGATACCCTCTATGACGGTTTTACCCTGATCCCGGCCCTTATCGGACTTTTTGCCGTCAGTGTCGTCTTTGTCAAGGTGGAGAAATGGACGGGACTGGACCGGACCATGGACAAGATCGACAGCAAACTGCCCTCTTTCAAAGAGTTCATGCAGACCAAGATGACCATTTTACGGTCGTCGGTGATCGGGACCATTATCGGTATTTTCCCCGGCGCCGGCGCCACCATCGCAGCCTTTATCAGCTATGACGTATCCAAGCGGGCCAGTAAAGAACCCGAGATGTTCGGAAAAGGTTCACTTGAAGGCGTTGCCGCCGCCGAAGGGGCCAACAGCAGTTCCGTTGGCGGGGCCCTGGTGCCTTTGCTTGCCCTGGGAATTCCCGGAAGTGCTACCGATGCGGTTTTGCTGGGCGCTTTTATGCTGCACGACCTGGTACCGGGACCGCTGCTGTTCAGGGACAATCCGGAAATCGTTTACGGTATTTTCGCCGCCCTGATCGTGGCAAACATCATCATGCTTTTTATTGGATTGTACGGAAACCGTGTATTCATCAAAGTGGTTTCAGTACCTGAAGCCATTTTATACCCTATGATCCTCGCCATTGCCGTTATCGGCAGTTTTGCCGTGAGCAGTTCCATGTTCGATGTCGGCGCCTGCATAGGATTCGGCATCATCGGATGGGTTTTCAAGCGTTACGGCTATCCGGTGGCACCCGTGGTATTGGGTATCGTGCTGGGAGACATGGTGGAAGAGAATTTCAGGCGCGCAGTCATCATGGACGGGTATGGGGCATTTTTCAGAGACAAGCTGGCTTTCGTTGTGTTGCTGCTGGCGTTGGGATCGTTTATCTACCCGCTGGTCAAACAGTGGCGCGAGAGAAAGAAATCTTCATAGAAATAAAATTGTTTTACAATTTTATGGGAATTCAAAATAAAAAAATAAAAGGAGTGTAATTATGAACGATGTTTTTTCGAAGAATGTAGCGACTTCGGCAGAGGATGCTTCCAAAGTTATACCGAGAGCCGAATTCAGGGTCTTTGGCCAGGGAATCCTCGATATTGTAAAGCCCGCCATGTGGAAGGCCCAGGCAAAGCTCTTTAAGGTTCGTACCAGTGGTGAAACCTATTTTCTTTCAAAACTCACCAATGAAGCCAATGTAAAAGTCAGGGAGGGGCTCCTTGATATCAAACAAAAAGTGGGAGAGACAGAGGATGGTTACGAAATCTTCCAGCCAAGCGGCAAGTTTCAATTTCCCGTAAAAAAAGATGATGTCGCTGAAATTCTCAAGAACATGATGGTTGAAGTCTCCCTGGAACAAGAAACCTATACCCTGGATGAATTCGTTGCCATTGTCAACGAGCATCCGGATCTTGCTGCAGTGGATGTCCAGAAGAAGCGTTACGGGTTTTCCATTGACGGCATTATCTGTGAATACGGTCAAATCTGTTTCAATGGTGCCATGCTCGAAACAACCTGCTGTGAAAGCGAAGACTATATTGGGATGAAAAAGGCGATTGAATCCCTCGAGATTTCAGAATTTGAGAATGTAAACTATCTCAAAGCCGCAAAAAAAGTTATCGGGATGTAGAGGATTAACTATACATGGGCAGTATATTAAAACGAAAAATCGGCATTGAGAAACAGGTTGACGTTTTCCTGGATCAGATAAGCGAAGCCGGCTTATTATTCAAGGCCGGGCTTGAGGCATATTTGCGGGGGAACCTGGATGGTTTCGAGAAAAAACTGGGGAGTATTTCCGAAACCGAACACAAAGGCGATGCCCTGCGCCGTTCCCTGGAAGAGCAGCTTTATCTGCACACGCTGATACCCGAATCCCGGGGAGATGTGCTGGCGCTGCTGGAAAGCATGGATTCGCTGCTGGACCGGTTCAAAGGGGCCATGTGGCGTTTTGACATAGAGCGGCCCGATATCGGTAGCGAATTTCACGATGATTTCAAGGAATTGGCCAACAGTGTTGCGGAATCCGTGGAGTCCCTTGTCCGATCTGCAAGGGCATTTTTCAAAGATATCTCTGCCGTAGCCGATCATATGCACAAGGTCTCTTACTGGGAGACCGAATCCGATAAAATTTCCACACAGCTCCAACGCAGTATATTCAGACAAAAGGAACTGCGGCTGAGCCACCGCTTGCAGTTGCGGGACTTTGTCAGACACATGGACAAGATTGCCGACCGGGCCGAAGACGTGGCCGACAGCTTGAGCATTTTTGTAATCAAACGTTCTCTGTAAGGGTTGATTATGTTTGCCTTTTTTATGTCAAGCGGCTTGTTTTTAGGCTGGTCGTTGGGTGCCAATGATGCCTCAAATGTGTTCGGCACAGCGGTGGGTTCCCGCATGATCCGGTTCAGCACAGCCGCTGTTTTGTGCAGTATTTTTATCGTGCTGGGGGCTGTGATCAGTGGGGAGGGTGCGTCCCACACTTTGGGGAAACTCGGCGCCGTAAACGCCATTGCCGGTGCCTTCATCGTTGCCTTTGCGGCCGCCATGAGCGTCTATTTGATGACCTTGGCCCGTTATCCGGTGTCCACCTCCCAGGCTATTGTGGGCGCTATCCTCGGCTGGAACCTGTTTACAGGGTCTCTTACCGATGTCCATTCTCTGACCAAGATCGTCTCCACCTGGGTACTTTGCCCGGTCCTGGCGGCCGTCATTGCGATGATCCTGTATAAACTGGTCGTTTTTGTCATTAAGCGCTTCAAGTTTCACATGTTCAAACTGGACCGGATGACGCGTTACGGACTGCTTTTGGCCGGCGTGTTCGGCTCATATTCCCTGGGGGCCAACAACATTGCCAACGTAATGGGTGTTTTTATTCCGGTTTCGCCTTTTTCCGATATATCCCTTTTAGGCTGGTTCAACCTAACCGGAGCCCAACAGCTGTTTTTTATCGGGGGTATAGCCATTGCCGTGGGCGTTTTCACTTATTCCAAACGGGTGATGTTGACGGTGGGTGAGGGGATAATGGCGCTTTCACCCGTAGCGGCGTTTGTGTCTGTGTGGTCCCATTCTATTGTGCTGTTTCTTTTTTCCTCGCAGGGTCTGGAAAGTTTTTTAACGAGTCACGGTTTGCCGGCAATCCCGCTGGTGCCTGTCTCCAGTTCACAGGCCATTGTCGGTGCCGTTATCGGGATGGGTCTTCTCAAGGGCGGTAAAGGTATTCGTTGGCGGACCGTGGGCGGTATCGCCACCGGCTGGATCACGACACCGGTGATTGCCGCCTTGTTGAGCTTTATCTGTCTTTTTTTTCTACAAAACGTTTTTCAGCAAAAGACATATCGGCCGGTTCGATATGTTCTCACCCTGGAGAGCATGGAGCGGATACGAGAAGCCGGAGTGCCTACCGCGAAGCTGGATGATCTTTTTGGAGAAAACTTTTCCAGGGCGGTTAAGTTCAAAAAAGCTTTGTACGAACGTGTAGCCCTTACGCCTGAAGCGCGTGACATTGTCATGAGCGCTGCAGAAATTGATGAATTGGGAGTAGCCGGGACCGCCATTGCCAGGCTGAACACCGGCTGGTTTACCGGTGAGCAAATAGAAGCGCTAAAACAACTGGAGGGGCGGGAATTTATCCACAAATGGCAGCTGAGTGAGGCTCTGGCCGAACAATCGCCCCAGTGGCGGTCCCATGAGAATGACCGCGACTTTAACAGGGATTTGCAGAACAAACTGAGCCACCTTTACAAGGTTTTTAGGTATGAAACCGATTATTGAAAAAAGACAACCGTTACTTGATCAACGAACCATCATAATAATGGTGTCGCTTGTCATCGGTTTATTCGTGTTATTAGCCGATTCGCTCTTTGCCGGCGAATCCGGCGCCAACGGCCCCCAGACCATTTCCTGGGGATTTTTAATCATCGGCCTTTTTGGCGGGTTGGCCTTATTCATGTATGGAATGGAACAGATGAGCGAGGGTATGAAGAAGGCCGCCGGCAACAAGATGCGCTCGATTCTATCCGCCCTTACCAATAACCGCATTGTTGCACTCATTATGGGCGCATTTGTTACCATGGTGATTCAGTCCAGCAGTGCAACCACCGTGATGCTTGTGAGCTTTGTCCAAGCGGAATTGATGAGCTTTGCTCAGTCCTTGGGAGTGATCCTGGGAGCGGATATCGGCACAACCGTCACTGCGCAGTTAATCGCCTTTAAACTGACCGATTACGCATTACTGATGATCGCAATCGGCTTCGGCATGCGGTTGTTGGGAAAGAACGATAATATAAAAAATATCGGCGAGGTATTACTAGGATTCGGCATCCTGTTTTACGGGATGAAGCTGATGAGTGATGCCATGAAGCCGCTGCGAACCTATCCTGAGTTTATCGACCTCATGAAAGGATTGGAAAACCCGCTTTTGGGTCTGTTGATCGGTACTATTTTTACTGCCCTGATTCAGAGCAGCAGTGCATTTACCGGAATCGTCATTGTTTTGGCTCAGCAAGGATTGATCACTCTGGAAGCCGGTATCCCACTGGTTTTCGGCGCAAATATCGGCACCTGTATTACAGCGGCCCTCGCCAGTATCGGTACATCGCGAGAGGCAAAACGGGTTGCCCTGGCACATGTGTTGTTCAAGATATGCGGTGTTACCTTGTTTGTTTTCTGGATTCCGGCTTTTGCGGATTTTATCAATGCAATGGCCGTTAAATTCGGGTCGGACACAGCCCGTCAGATTGCCAACGCCCATACGATTTTCAATGTAAGCCTGGCGCTGGTCTTTCTCCCGTTCACAACTGTATTTGCTGGATTACTATTGAAAATTCTACCACCGGAAGAAGAGCTAAAGGGTATTATCCCCGTCACTTGGCATCTGGACGAAAGCATGGTCTCAACACCGGATTTTGCCATCGGTCTGGCGCGAACGGAAATCACGCGTATGGCAAAAATCCTGGGGCGCATGCTGCGGGCCATCATTATTCCCTTTATGTCCAATGCTAAATTAATAAACCGCGAAGTAAAACAGAAAGATGAAGCCGACCTCCTAATCAAAGAGATACCTACACAGGATGAGATATTCCCGGAACTGACGCTTCTGGCTGGAATCGATATGCGAGAAGCGAAAATTGATTTTCTGGATGAGAAAATTGTCGCCTATCTAATTAAAGTTGCCAGGCAAGAGATCTCAAACGAACAAGCCGGTGAAGTGTTTGGAATGATTTCCATTGCAAATGATATGGAAAGCATAGGAGATATTATCCACCGTAATATGATGCCGCTGATTACCAAAATGGAAGAGCTGACGTCGGATTTTTCTGAAGAGGGAAAGGAAGAATTGATGATCTACCACATCAAAGTGTGTAAACAGATCAGCCGATTAAAAGAAGCATTTGGTGAGCACAGCCTGGAAACAGCTCGAAAAATAATGCAGAAAGAAGAAAAGTATTTAGATCTTGAAACAAAATACCGACTCCGGCATCTGAAACGGCTTCAACAGGAACATAAAAAAACTGTTGAGACACATGAGGTTCACATGGAACTGCTGGATCTACTTAAACAGGTTAATGTGTATACTGCCAATATAGCCAAAACATTTCTCAATACGTCCCACAGCGATCACTCAAGCCTGCAAAATCAATGATATCAGGTTTAAATAAAATCGAATTATTAGATCAAGTTGCATTCCTGTCATTTTTCTGATATTAGCAATCATACCTTTACCTGAACTGAGCGATTTTTCCCGAAGAGGTGTGCTGAAATCGCTCAGTTCAGGTTTAACCTTACCGAAAAAACAGAGTATCTCCATGAATGAACAGGATCATCAGCGCAATGATCAGGACCGGCGTTCTAACCAGAGGGTAACACCCGACAGGTATTACAGTGTCCAGTTTTCCGTCAAAGATCTGGCCTATATTTATCAGTTCAAGATTCGAGATGCCTCGGCGCAGGGGCTTTGTATCCTGGTGGATGAGAATTCAGAGGTTCTGAAACATCTCAAGTCGGGGGATGTCATCGAGATGAAGTACTACCTGTCCGAATCCATGGGCACAACAGAAACCTTCAAGACGGAAATCCGGCATGTCACCAAGGACGCGGACAATCGTTTCAAGGGACATTGTCAGATCGGTCTGCTTATCTTAGAATAGCTATAAACAGTAAGCTATAAGCGGTTAGCCAGCTTAGAGCTTAATGCTTACACCAAAGTTCTACACCCCCAAAACAAAGGAGAAACCCTATCATGCCGACACCTGCATCACAGCAGGCGCTTGTTGGATTGCGAGATCTCTGGTGGGACCGGTCTTTCAAAGGCGTCTGGCTTATTTTTTTGTTTGGCTATTTTCATTTTTATGTTGCGGCACTGCTCGTCGTCGGCATGAAGACCAACAAGAGCAAGATGATTACCATCGGTTCACTGTATGGCATAGCGATTGTTGCCAATGGAGTGGCTATGGGGCTACTTGGCTGGAGA
>Ga0190293_1000570_pt1 | contig 13158 bp, 12 predicted proteins | sample 48693001_MG_FD_161671 | JGI IMG/M metagenome (GOLD analysis project Ga0190293, IMG submission 161671) | Hydrothermal vent microbial mat bacterial communities from Southern Trench, Guaymas Basin, Mexico - 4869-30-0-1_MG | ecosystem: Environmental > Aquatic > Marine > Hydrothermal vents >... | reverse complement strand
TGGATAAAAATGAGGGGTTCAGGACTATAAATATTTACAACAGCAGGCTGCAAAAAGTTAAAGAGATATATCGGACAAGTGTGGGTTCAAGATTTGATTCATTAAAAGGGAATAAAAATTTTTTTAAAAAGGCTTTTTCATACAAAACCTTCGGATCCCGGATCTATATTTCGGGTGAAGAAGGTTTTATTGTCAGGGCCTTTAATTCTAATGGTGACAGTTTGTTCACGATCAAAAGGGATTATAAGCGGCTGAAGTTTAAAGAGAGAGATAAAAAAAACTTCTTGAATTATCTGAAAGCGAATTCCCCTGATTATGTTTACAGGAGTATGCAAAAGAGATTGGTCTTTCCCGAATATTATCCTGTTATATTTTTCATATATTCTGATAACTCCAAAATATATATATTCACCTGGAAAAGATCTGAGGAGGGGCTCGAAACTTTTTTCTATGATCCGGATGGTAATTTTCTGGGAAGAAGGGAACTGCCCCTTCACTTTATGAATCCTCTCCTCTTCTCACCTTTTACAATTTATAAGGACAAAATCTACCAATTGATCGAAGAAGAAGAGAATGAGATATGGCAACTGAAAATAACGGATATCCGGTAAGATCAGCCGGGTCCTGCCCGGGGAAGAACAAGAGGAATTTATTGTTTTTCCTGTTGATTTTCTTTTTTTTCTCAGGGATTAGAGTTTTTTCTTGTACTGTATTCTATGTTTCCTGGAACGGGATCTCACTTGGGGGTAATAACGAGGATTGGAGCGACCCGAAAACATTGATGATATTTGTTGCACCGGCAGAAAATAAATACGGATGGATAAAGTTTGGATTTAAGAGTGGATTCCCCCAGGGAGGGATGAATGAGTATGGGCTTTTCTGGGATGCTACAGCAGTTCCATTTCTTGATATGCCTGTTTCGGTTGCGAATAAGATCAAATATACAGGCCCGTTAATGAAAAAGATAATGGAGGAGTGCAAAACTATTGCAGATGCTCTGAAAATATTTGAAAAATATTATTGTGATGACCAGTTTGAAGCTCAATATCTGATAGGAGACAGATTCGGTAGTTCTGTGATCGTTGAAGGGGATGGATATATTTTAAAAAAAAACAGATATCAGATTATGACAAATTTTTATCATTCTTTCCCTTCACTCGGTGGATATCCATGTGAGAGGTATGAAGCAGCAAAGAAAATTTTAGACAAAAATACTGCTCTGGATATTCCACTTATAATAAATATTCTTGAGTCAACTCACCAGGAGGGGAAGTATCCTACACAATACTCGAATATTTACAATTCAGTGGAATCTTCTGTTTACCTTTTTTATTATCACAATTTTTCAGAATATATAAAAATAACCCTGGATCAGAATAGTTTAAAGAGAAACACGGAGATAGATATTCCTCTACTTTTCTCAAATATTGATATTATATTTCCTGTGGACAGGCAGAAGATAAATACTATAGATGTAAATTTTGAGTGGTATGGGAAACCGGATAGTATTTATGAACTTGTTTATTCTCTGAATGAAGATCTTTCTGAATGTATAACTATTCCAATAGATACAATGATTGCATCTGTTCATATCTTAAAGATCAGTCATTACCACTATTTTCTTTTTGGATTTTTATTAATAGGATATAAGAATCGTTCAGGATACCTTATCCGGATTTTGTTAATACTAATTGCTTTGCTGCTTTTCACAGAATGCCGGATCTCTGATGATGTTCTTTCTACAGAGACTCAAATCAGATTTTCACACACTATTTCCAGCCTTGAGACAGGTGTTAATTATTTCTGGAAGATCAGGGCCAATACAGGAAATGCCGTATTCAGCAGTGAAACTATAACAAGATCTTTTTTTATTAATGGAGAGGGATAATGGAATTCAACTCAAATCCGATCAGTTATAGAGAAAAAGCAAATATCATATACAGCAATCTGATCCCTGATAAAGATAAATTCTTTTCACTATTTGAAACTACCGGATGGAATGATTATTACAATTTAAACAGAGATGAATTGATTTCTGCCATTTCTGCAAGTTGGTATATGATTGCAGCATATAAGGATAATTCATTAGTAGGATTCGGCCGAATAATATCTGATGGAATACTTCATGCGTTGATCGTGGATATGATCGTTCATCCTGGATTTAAAAAAAGAGGAATAGGAACAATGATCCTTAAATCTCTTTTAGATCAATGTAAAAAACACAATATCCGTGATATCCAATTATTCTGTGCAAGAGGGAAAACAGAATTTTATAAAAGGAATGGGTTTGTTATAAGGCATGTTACTTCTCCCGGGATGGAGCTGCAGAGTTATAAATCCTTCAAGGAATCGTGATCTGAATGACTATGGGAAAAATACTCATTAAGAACGGCCGACGTTATTATTTTGTCAATAAGAATGAAATTAATTTCATAGAGTCGGAGGGGAGCTATTGCCGGCTATTTTGTGATGAGAAAAGCTATGTGGTGAAGAGGTCATTAATTTTCCTCGAAGAGGAACTTGGGTCTGACGAATTCATGCGAGTGAACAAATCTACCATAGTCAATATTGACAGGATAAATGAGATGAGGGAGTCGGAGAACAACAATTTTGTAATAGTTCTTAATAATAATAAAACTCTGCAGTGGGGTAGGAGATACCGGGAGAGACTGGTAAAACTCATAAGGATCTAAAATGAAAAAGAACAAGAAATGTAGTTATTATAAAATCATTAGACAAGGAGAGTAGCAATGAAAACAAGAATATTCTGGATCTTCGGGGTCCTTCAAAGTCTGTCATTAGCAGCAATTATATTTCTCTTATTCAGGTCTTTAAATTTGATAAGCGGGGAATGTGTTATCGGGTTAGATACTCAAATACTTCTAAGTATCACTTTTCCGTTATTCTTCTTAATTGTTGAGTATATTATATATTCTAAAAAAGTGTCTTGAATTCTCCGGATGCGGTTTAGGCAGTAAAAAACAGATTCAGGGAATCATAAAAATGAAAACAGATAAGATAATGGATGAATTTTCTAAAGATACGGATTCAACAGATGCTACAAATGATCTTAAGAAGTTAAGGGATACACTTATAAAAAATTATCTTTTGAGCAATTGTGTTAGTGCGAATGTTCCGCTGAAGAATTTTATGGGAGAATTTGAGAAGGAGTTGATCTGCCGGGCATTAAGAGTGTCAGGTGGAAGTCAGAGGATAGCATCATTTATTCTCGGGCTTAAACCAACCACCCTCAACGAAAAGATAAAGAAGTTTAAAATAAGGGAGACAAGGAAAATCAGGAGCCAGGAGGACCTCAAGTATTTCCTTAAGGATATTAGTACTTCCCTCAGGTAATTGAAAGGTCAGAAAAGTGTTATCTGATTTTTTTTTGTATAAAAGCAAGAGTCAGGAATGCACTTATGGAAGATAAAAATACTGAAAGAATGGTTCCCAGATATAAACCGAATAGTACGTAGAAATATCTTACTCCTATTGAGAAAATAACAATTGTTATCATTCCTGTTAGCAGCAGGGGTTTTGTTAATGCTTTTGAAAATCTCATTCCGTAGGACCTGTATGAAATAGTAAGTGTTGATATGAACATCGCTGGAAAAGCAGCAAATATTCCTCCAAATACTGGCCCTCCTATTTTGGAGAGCAATACAGCTAATGTGATTAATAAACCTCCGAATAGAGATCTGATCGTTATTTGAGAGGATGAATATATGATCTTTTTTTTTATATTAGATCCGGAACCTGAAATTTTTTTAAGACCAAAAACTAAAAAAATAAGAATAATTAAGTACAACAAAAGATTTAGAAGATAATTTGACGGTTTCAGAATTGCTAAGATCAGAGCTCCTGAAAACCATATAGAAAGCCCTGCTGATAAGGCGAAGTAAAGTCCCTTCTCAACATACTTTGCATAAATGAGAAGAAACATCCCGGTCATTGCATATGACAGGGGGAAAATGGTTGCAGCACTTGAAGCAATGTGCGGTGATTGGGAATATCCTATGAAAAAAAAGGATAATAAAGCCGTTGATGGCAATCCGGCTATGAATCCACTGATCTTACTTCCGAATTTTTTCCCGATGGAGATCGAGAAATAGATCCATGCTGTTCCGGTAAAAAAGGTCAGTACTAATCTTAACAGGAATAATGTGTCCATTTTTTTTTATAACTAAATAGAATGATGCAATTTAAGCACTTTGGCAAATATTTTATAATTAGTCAAATTAATTCGCCCTGTGTAAAGAGTATAAATTCATGAATGAAATTATTCATGAGAATAATTTCTCATTTTCAAAAAAACGATTTAATACTCATGTTTATTAAAAAATTATATATATAATGATAGAAATAGTAATTGCTGTGAAAGGGGGAATTATTGATTGAGATAAAATTATTAACAGGGGTAAACATTAAGACAATACACAATTGTTTTAGAAGAGCCTTTTCAGATTATGTTGAACCTTTTGATCTCACTTTTCCACAACTTAAATATATGATCGAGAGGCGTGGATACAATGAGGATATTTCTTTTGGTGCTTTTGATGATGGTAAACTTATAGGGTTCACTTTAAATGGGAAAGGAATATGGGACAGCCTTCCTACTGCATATGATACCGGTACAGGAATTATAAAAGAGTATAGAAAAAAGGGACTGGCAACAAAGATTTTTAATGAATCTCTCCCGGTTTTAAGGGATAATGGAGTAAAACAATATCTTCTTGAAGTAATAAAATCAAACACTAAGGCTTTTGACCTCTATAAAAAAGCGGGATTTTCAGTAGTCAGGGAATTTGACTATTTTGTTTCTAAAATTTCTGATATAAAACTCACACAAAGCGTACTTCCAAATTCATATAGTTTCCAGAATGATATAAAGCCGGATTGGGAACTTTTAAGAAGCTTTTGGAATTTTGTACCTTCATGGCAGAATTCAATAGAATCGATACAAAGAAAGGAATCCAATTTTAAAATAATCGGAATATCTTTTAAAAAGAATATAATCGGATATGGAATTGTTGAACCGGAAACAGGAGATATACCACAATTTTGTATTGAAAAAAGTCATAGAAACCGGAAATTAGCTACTCTACTTTTTTCTGAATTATTAAAATATTCAAAAAATAAAGAGATCAAGGTCCTTAATACAATAGTAGAATATAAACCAATAAAAAAGTTTATGAAAAGTTTAAATATCTCTCCGGGCCTGGGGCAATATGAAATGATCCTCAGTTTGTAATGTGAAATAATTGTTATCAGATGTAATAGATTTTCATATAATTTTTGATAATAAACTATCTACTTAAAAAAACAATTGCAAATGAGTTTAGCTATGGTATTTTTTTAAACCTGATATTTTCAGGGTCTCTCCGAAATAGATCCTGTGATAATCTTTTTTTGGATAGTTCTTGTCTATCAAAGGGTCAAGAAAATGCTCCGGTTTGAAATCATCCCAATATATCTTTTTGCACTCTATGATAAGTTCTGCTTCTTTAAAGGATGGAGAAGGGACAATAACGGATGGAGTTGGATTGAGTTTGGTTTCGGATATTTTGTCTCCATCTCTTCCGGATTTTGTTCCCAGCAATGTAAGGTCATCTCTGTATTGTCTGTCAAAAGCAGAGAGAGTAAAGTGTTCATACTTTTCAATAAACTCAATAGTGTATCTTCCAGGACGTACAACAACTGCTGCAACAGGCTTATTCCACATTATTCCTAAAAATCCCCATGCTACGGTCATTGTGTTAAAGTGCTGAGTCTCCAAGTCGCCGCTTGTTAACAAAAACCATTTGTTGTACCAGATATCATTGATCTTCACACTCAGTTTATTATTGGGTATATTTATCAATTCCAAATTTCCTCCTTTCTAAATTTCGTTTATAAGTATTATATGGTTTGTAATGGTAAACTCCATGAGAATATGTTCTTATTTTCAGGAAAATAGACAGAATATTGCAATTCACTTTCTAATTGATGATTTCCTGGCTACGTTTTTTTGATGTTATATTTCAAATATATGAATTATCTGACCTGATATTATTTTTTTTGTAATTTTATCAAGACTTTATATGTAATATCCCGTTTCTGTATAACCGGTTCTCCTCGATATAAGTTTGATGTCAAAAACTCCATGTTTATTTTTCTTTATTGGAAAGGAAACTGAATGTTAAGAGGTGACAGAAGATTTTTTCTGATCTTAAATAAGGAGACTTATTATGAAGAAATTATTCACATTACTTGTGGCGGTTGCAGTTCTATGCGGACTGTCATTTGCACAGGGATCGACATCAGACATTTACGGAACGGTAGTATTGCCTGATGGATCATCAATCCCCGGAGTAGCGGTAACACTTACCGGTGATGTTGTCGGTGAAAAAGTTACGGTTACATCCGAACAGGGGAACTTCAGATTCCTGGGGCTTTCCCCGGGAATGGTTGAATTAAAGTTTGAACTCGAAGGGTTCAAAACTGTAATTCAGAAAGGGGTAAGACTGTTTGTTGGTAAGAACAAAACTTTTAACGTTCAGATGGAAACGACCAAGTTAAAAGAGGTCATAGAAGTTAAAGGTGTAGCCAGTGCTGTAGATACAAGGAAAACCACTGTTTCCGTAAGTGTATCAAAGGAGATGATCCAATCTCTTCCGACCGCGAGGAACCCGTGGACGATCCTTAACCTTGTTCCCGGAATGATGGTTGACAGGGAAGATGTCGGTGGTAATGAATCCGGTCAGCAGTCCGGATTTTACGGTAACGGAGGGAGTGATGCGGATGTAACATGGAATGTTGACGGAGCTAACATAACAGACCCGTCTGCTATCGGTGCGGCACCCACATACCTTAATGTTAACACTTTTGAGGAACTCCAGGTAACAGTCGGTTCAAATGATATTACTGCTCAGACAGGCGGCACTCAATTGAACTTCGTCACGAAGAGGGGAGGTAACAATTACTCAGGTGATTTCCATCTATATGTTGAAGATGAAGCCTGGGAGATGAGTCAGACCACTCCTCAGAGTATGATCGATTCAGGGCTTGAAGCTCCGGGTATATTAAGATTGTATCAATACGGAATAAACTTCGGTGGCCCTATTGTAAAGGACAAGGTATGGTTCTTCGGTTCGTGGGGTATCCAGGATATCCATTCCAAAACTATTGCCCAGACCGAGGATGCAACCTGGCTGGCAGCAGGCTATGCAAAATTAAATGTCCAGTTTGGTAATACGGCGGGTGACTTTACCTACACCTATGATGACAAGAAAAAATGGGGAAGAGCTGCATATGGAGCCGCCAGTCAGAGTGCCGGATCTCTCTGGGACCAGTATGGACCCGGATCTGTTATGCATGGATCTTTGCAGCAGATCATAGGCAACCTGATGTTGACTGCAAAATTTGCATATACTGACGGTGGATTTGCACTGGATCCAAAAGCCGGTGAACTTGTGGACGGATCTCTGACAGGCCCGGACAGGATGCAGTATTCAAAACCATCATTCTACAATGACGGGAACATGTATTATTATGGAACAGACAGAAACTCACTCAACTTTTCACTTAATGGTAACTACTTTGCTGAGGGTGTAATGGGTGGTGATCATGAGATCAGATTCGGAGTTGACTATTATACAGCTGACACACAAACAAGTATCTATTTTCCTAACCAGAGGACTCTGACACAAAGGGATAGAGGAGACCCTACATCTGATAAAGCGATCTGGTGGACAACAAATGGAATTGAGAACCTTGGATTCAAGAGGAGATCATTCTATCTGTCCGATACAGCTACATTCGGGAAACTGACAGCAACTTTTGGTGTCAGATATGATAAAGAGGAGGGATCGCACAATGAGACCACAGTTCCGGGATTAACATTTAACGGCACTCCGATATTCACTGCATATATGGGAGACCTTACAATCGCTGGAAAGGATGTTCCTGCGGCATTTGAGGTCATTTCACCGAGGTTATCTTTTACTTATGATATCTCTGGAGATGGAAAGAATGTTGTTAAATTATCTCTTGCAAGATATGGAGGGCAGAGTGGACAAACATTAACAGACCATACATGGACCGCATGGGCAAGAGAGATCGATGTTGCCTGGAATGACAATGGAAATGGAATAGTTGAGATGGGTGAGTGGAGTGAAAATATCGAAGACTGGTTATACTGGAATATTAACGAACAGGATCCTTATGCAACAGAGAGCAGAAATAAATATGATCCGGACCTGAATACACCTCTACTTGATGAGTTGATAATTTCATTTGAGAAAGCATTTGGAAATGACCTTGTCGTATCTCTGACAGGCCTCTATAAGAACAGGCATAATCTGCTGTGGTACAGGGGACAAATGCCGGATGGATCACTCGAAACCGCAGCTAACTGGTATATAGGCGGCACACATACTTTTTCGAATGGTAAAACCAAAGAGTATTATCTCCAATACACCAGGCCTCTGGGAAACACATTAACAAACCACAGTTCTGACTATAGTGATAAGTATACATCGATTCAATTTGCAGTAACCAAGAAGTTCTCAGATAAGTGGATGCTGGATGCATCATTCTCGTATGCTGACTGGAAGGAAGCAAGGACTAAATCAGAATATTTTGACAACTATTATGGAACAGACCTTACAAATTTTGACTTCTTTGATGGCGGGGCAGTTGCACCGGAAGCTGGCGGATCGGGTTTAACCGATATATTCATTAATGCCAGGTGGCAGTTCAAACTTGCCGGATTGTATAAGCTCCCGTGGGGGCTTAACCTTACAGCTGTTTTCACAGCCAGAGAGGGGTACGTAATTCCTTATTATGAAGAGTACTACAGGCCGGGCCTGGGATGGGATCAGATATATGAACCGGACAAGAAGATCGGTGACGACAGGCTGCCGACATTCTGGATGCTGAACCTCGGATTGGAAAAAACATTCGAGGTGTCAGACACAGTTACAACTACAGTGTTTGTTGACGGGTACAATATTACCAATAACGCCACAACACTAAAAGTTAATGCTGTTCTCGGAAGTAGTCAGGGTGATATTCTCAGGGTACTTAATCCCGGGATATTCCAGTTCGGAGTAAGAGTTAACTTTTAATATCTCAGAACGATATTAAATATACGGGCCGCTCCTTCCGGGGCGGCCTTTATATCTTTATGAGGGACGTAGCGCATTTTTAACTTCATGTGTCAGTAAGAATCGAACAAAGATTAAACGGTTTTTTAGTTTCCTGGATAACATGTTATTATTGAATAGTAATGAAGAACAGAGATTTTTTTATATCATCGGTTTTTGTTGTTTTTATGTGGCTGGTCTATTTAATAATACGAGCAATCGTTTTTATTTATAAAAGTCCTGATTTACTAAATTATATAATTGGATCTGGAATTTATCAGTTTATTGTGTTTTCGATTTTTACAATTTTTCTATTTTATTTATTTAAGAAATATTTCTATAATAAATCTTTAAATAAAAAAAGAATTTTAATCTTAGTTTTAGCATTACTTGTCTCATCATGCATTATTAATATATTTATCGGAATCCATACTTATTTTTATTTTCAAAAATTTAATATTACTTTCGGAGGATTTATTTTAGGAAGTGCGATGAATATATTTACTTTAGTGCCTTTTTTAGGACTTTTTTTTGTTCTTAAATTATTAAAAGAGAAGGATGATGAAAAACTTAAAACTGAAGAGGCAAAAAACCTGGCAAGAGAGGCAAAACTGGAGATGCTATCTTATCAGTTGAATCCTCATTTTCTTTTTAATGCCCTTAATACCATAATGGCATTAATTGATCATGATAAAGAGGAAGCAAGGGAGATAATAACTGATCTATCTGACTATTTAAGATATAGTTTGAATAATTCCAAAAAGAAAGAAATTAGCCTTGAAGAAGAGTATATATCCGTTCTGGATTATTTGAAGATCCAGAAAAAAAGGTTCAGAGAAAAAATTGAAATAAAAACTAAATTAGACGAAAACATAAAATCAAAAAGGGTCCCTGTTTTTATTATCCACCCTCTGGTTGAAAATGCTGTAAAACATGGGACTGAAACATGTAAAGGTGTTTTGAAAATATCTTTAACTATTAAAAACGTCGAAGATAGTATTATTGTAGAAGTAAAAAATAGTGGAAAGATAATAAAAAACTCTGAAAATAGTGATAATGGGACAGGAACCGGATTATCCAATACGATAAAAAGAATCTCTCTTCTTTACGGGAAAGGATATGGAGTTGAACTTAGTGAAGAAAATGGAATTGTTACAACTATAATGAAGCTGGGTAAATTATGAATATATTGAATGTTCTTATTGTAGATGATGAGTTTCTTGCTCGGAAGGAACTGGCTAAGAGACTATATGATTATAATGAAAATTATACTATTCATCAGGCAGATTCTGTAAACTCTGCTATTGATATTTTGACAAAGGAAAAAATAGATCTGATCTTTCTTGATATTCAATTAATGGGAGAAACAGGATTTGATCTGTTAAAACGTATAAAAATTAAAGCTGATGTAGTTTTTGTAACTGCCTATGAAGAATATGCCATGAGGGCATTTGAGGTTAATGCTGTTGATTATCTGCTTAAGCCGGTAAATATTAAGAGATTTAATATTACAATGGAAAGAATTCTTAAGAAAAAAAAACAAAATATATTAAAAGAATTAGCCTATAGTGACCAGTTAATCGAAAAAAACTTTAATGGATTAAGACTTATAAAATTAAAAAACATTTTATATATTGAAGCCGAAGGTGACTATACACGAATTTGCTGTATTGAAGAAAATGACATGTTATTGTATAGAACTATGAAATGCTGGGAAAATATGCTGCCGCAAAAATATTTCCGCAGGATTCATCGTTCAACTATTATTAATACAGATTATATTGAAAAATTTCATAAGACAGAGAACAGCAAACATCTGGTTGAAATTACCGGTATTGATAAAATCTTCACAGTAAGCAGAACATATTTGTCAAATTTATAATATTCCATTTAAGAAAAATTAATTTCATCGAAGCTATTTACGCTTTATCGAAAATTTCAAGCCGTTTTTTAATATTCCCGGTATACATAATTTGGAGGTTCAAAATGATGACAAAAAAAATGAAATTTAATTTAAACAAGGAGAATATTATGTTAAAAAAAATTATTTTAGTTTTAATTGGAATTTATTTCAGTCAGGGAATTATACTGGCTAAAACGTCTGAGCAGATAGACAAGACGGTATTTACGCTTGGTTTTTCCACCTATCTTTCACATACCGATAAATACGCATCAGGTTTCGATATTTATACCGATAGTGAAGGTTATACTTATATTTCAGGAAATACAAGAGACAAGAATTTTCCTGTAACAGAAGGAGCTTATCAAACAGAGCTTAAAGGGTCGGCAGATGTTTTTGTCGTAAAATATACACCCGAAGGTGAAATAGTTTTTGCTACATTAATTGGTGGTACAAAGAGAGAACATCATAGTGCAATTACAGTTGATGAACAGGGATATATTTATATAGCAGGCGGAACACATTCATCTGATTATCCAGTGACTGAAGGAACGTATGATACGAGTTTTAACGGCGAAGGTAAGTGGGCAGGTGATGTTTTCTTAACTAAAATAAACCCAACCGGAACTGATATCGTATTTTCAACATTTATTGGAGGAGAAGTTGAAGAAACAGTCGGAACCGGAGGTATTAAGATTGATTCTAAAGGAAATATTTTTATTGTAGGAATAACCAAGTCTGATGACTTTCCTTTAACAAAAGGTCGCATTGAAAAAGAAAACACCGCACATGGGTTTTTTTCTAAATTTAGTCCCAATGGTAAAAAACTTTTATTTTCCACTTTTTTTGGAAGTAGCACAATGGAAGCGATTACTAGTGTTGCTATTGATGACAAAGATAACATTTATATTTCAGGCGCTACTTATTCAGCAGGCTTACCGGTAACCGATAATGCTTTTCGAAAAGAAATAATTATGCCTGCATCCGGAGGTATAATGGATAACTTTATTGCCAAAATAAACGCAAAAGATAACAAAATTTTGTATTTAAGCTATTTCGCAACAAATGGATATGCTGGTTCATCTATAAAATGGACAAAGCCAAACAGATTGATAGTATGCGGCAGCACTTCTGGAGTAGATTTCCCGATAACTGAAAATGCAATTAGTAAAAAGGGTAAAGGTAGGCAGGATTGCTATATATCGGTATTTAATTCTGATGATATGACATTGGAATATTCTACCCTGTTTGGAGGAAGTGAAGACGAGCGTTTCATGTCGGCAGATTTTCTCAATAAAGATACTGTTGTTATTGGGGGAACAACAAGTTCTGCTGATCTGCCGCTTACTGAAAATGCATTATATTCTGAATTTCCGGTCTGTGAGAAGGCCTTTAATTCCAGATTTCTCGGGCGAAAAAAATCTTTTGTGTCTGTAATCGACATTAAAAACAGTAAACTCCTTTACTCAACCTATTTTGGTGCAAGTTTTATATTCAGATTTTCCCCGGATAAAAATGGGAATATCAGTTTTGTTGCAGAAGCGGGCCAGCGTGGAGAAGGGGGGATTACAGGTTTCCCCATAACTAAGAATGCTATTGAACCTCCCACTTATACCATGGTAGGCCGATTGTTGTTGAATGCCAAACTGAAACCGAAAAAGGAGGATTTGTACAAAGATGTAATTGTTGAAGATGCCATTCTGGAAACTTATGTAGGTAGATATGAAGTTTCTCCAGGCTTTATCCTGACTATTCGCAAATATGATAGTCAATTGAAAGTGCAGGCAACCGGACGAAAGGAAGGTCCCATATTCCCAAAATCCCAAAATGAATTTTATGTAAATACATCGGAGGTTGAATTGACATTTAATATAAATGAAGCCGGAGAAGTCGAAAGTTTGACTATACATCCGGATGGAGGAGACGACGTTATTTGTAAAAAATTAGCCGATTAATGGATGGTATTATTAAGCTCAGGAGTCGTTTAAACTTTGCAGGAGGAACTAATGAATTATCAACCTAAGCAAAAGAAGTATATATTCTGTTTTAGTCAGATCATGATCTCACTGGTCATGATTCTGGCTTGTAATCAAACAATCTATTCACAAACACAGATCGAACCGAAGAAGTCCA
>Ga0190293_1000569_pt1 | contig 13160 bp, 14 predicted proteins | sample 48693001_MG_FD_161671 | JGI IMG/M metagenome (GOLD analysis project Ga0190293, IMG submission 161671) | Hydrothermal vent microbial mat bacterial communities from Southern Trench, Guaymas Basin, Mexico - 4869-30-0-1_MG | ecosystem: Environmental > Aquatic > Marine > Hydrothermal vents >... | reverse complement strand
TCAAACCCTGTTATGCCTCGAAGCCTCTGCCTCATCTGTATATCCTACCCTACAACAAACCTGAAGGATATCCATTGATCGAATACAGCATTTTATGAAGTATTTTCGAATGACCGCAAAGGAGCATAAGTTGTCGTTCGAGCGATCAAAAAAAACGGCGACTTAGACCGTAACCGACGCCTCGGATCGCTCCAACCTATTCACTCAGAACATGTTTTCGACACTTACCGTCGACGCCCATAAGCCATGCGCGGCCTATCCGTCATGAGTCAAAGTTTGCCCCTTTTGACGAGGAGATGTTCAACACCCACGGCCATCGACGAATAATGATTCTGTTCACGGAGCACCGAGACCCCAGAGTTTCAATGCCCCGTCAGCGCCACCCGAGACGACCATGGAGCTATCGGGGGAGAAGGCCACATCGTTTACACGGCTGTCATGCGCATCCACTTTCTGAAAGAGGATTTCCAGAGTGAACGCATCGTAGACTGTGATGTCGCCGTTGCCACCAGCCATTATCATGGAACCGTCCGGCGACCAGGCGAGACTGTACAGCGCACCGGAATCGACAGAAAGGACGGAAACGCTCGGCTTTGCGTTGGCAAGGTTCTCAATGGTCCAGACCTTGATCATCCCGCTGTCGGTCCCGGAGACGATTTTGATCTCCTTCTCCAAGGTCCAAGTGCTAGTTGGGTCGAAGGCGATGGGGAAGGACCACGAGCCCGAGTGGCTCAGGGACCACCGGGAGGAGGCCGAGTTCACACGAATTGGGTATGCACTGCTCTTGTGGTGGGAAGGACCAGAGTTGAATCCTCCCCGCCGTCGAGGTTGAGGCAAGAATGCTGCCATCAGGCGAAAATGCAAGGGCCTTGGTTCTCTTCTTTTTCGTTGCCTTGGTCGCATAGAGCACCAGATTGGCTGTATCGTACACAACGATGTCCCCGTAGAAACCTGATGCGACTGTCCATCGGTTGTCGGGAGAGGGAGAGATGGCAACGCAATAGACGAACCCGATGGGGGCTCTGGTTCCGTCTAGAGAACCAGCAGCATTCCAAATTCTGAGGGTGTCAGAATCTGTGCCCCCATTCCAACCCCCTTCCCCGGTGATAACGAAGTAGCCGTCAACCGACGACTCTAGGTCGTAGATGGTGTGGTTGAGGGCGTCAACACGCGCCTCGTAGAGTTCCAGGCTCCAGCTGCGTAGATTAGCATCTTCGCCGCCAGAGATGACCCGCGTTCCTCCCTCTCCATCGGCGGCGAAACCAACCGCACGCACCGCGTCGCCATCGTGCGCATCTAGTTGCATTGCCACCAGCGAGAGCTCTGGTATGGGCTCGCCACTGGGATCCGACGTGCAATTGTTGAGTGCAACATCGATCGTGGTTTCGCCGTTGATCAATGTTCCGACACAATCGGAAGGTACAACTCCCACGAAGCTGAAGCTTCCGTTTTTGTTCGGCCAACCGACGTCGATGTCTTCCCAAAAGATCTGTTCATTCGCGTCGGCTTTTCTGCCCTTAACGACGGCAATGTCGCTTTGGACTTCCGCGAGGCGGATCGAGATCGCCTGCGCGACTGGCGCAAGTAGGGCCATCACACCGGATATTCCAGCAGCGAGCAACAGGGTACGTATTTTGGGAAGCATATATCCTCTTTTAAATGAACTGTTTCGCAAAATCTCTGAGATGATTCGATATCACAGGCGGCTTCATACTATCCAGCACTCTCCTCTTTATCATACTCGTCTTTCAACATTTGATATGAGTGTATAGGCTGAATACGATTTGATCACCTGCATGGCATTCTAGAATATCAGCGATGACAAGAGATAAATATATACTACTTTTAGTTTGGCGTCGCATTAACCATGTTCCTTCGTTTCACCGGCGAGCAGTTTAATGATGTAAATCACGAGATGATGAGTTTGCGCGAACATCACTCATTCTGAGTTTTATCTCAGATACGTCAATTCTCCTTTTTATCCAGTATAGAAGATATCGTATCGTTACTGATGATCCGCCAATGACTGCAGTGGAGCAACTACAGCCAATTGCTGAATCAGCAGTCCGAGCAGATTTTGAGGGGTGCTGCGAACGGCAGGTCAATACTCGGTCATTCAGATTTTCGAAGTAGCAGCTAATTGGTATCTTACTGCGGTCAGTTATGGTTAAATATTCGTCTCTGGCTAATTCAAGCTGGAGAACTGATCAACCTTATGTGTATTTTTGTACCGGTTTTGTTTCAGGCTTTCGACAGCCCAGAAATCTGATATTTTTCTTTCTGGATCAGGCGGTATATTATTTTTGCAAGATGTCTTTACATTTTGATTCTGGAAGACTCATGAGTTACCCACTGGATCGCTTAGCTATTTATGATGCACTTATCATCTGAATCAATGCTTGGTTTCAAGGTGTTTTTTCCCCAATTTTCCTTCAGTTGATCGCGGTACTGGCGGAATTGCTGAAGACAATGTCTTCCCACATCTTTATCTATATGAGAGGAAAAGTGATAGAAAGATCTATGGACAGAGTCTTCAGTGAAAGTAGATTCCTGTTGCAGTTTATCACGGTAAGCTTTGTAATAACGTTGCTGCTTCTGCTAGCATTTTTTGTTCAAATCAAAACACCTGATAACTTAGTTGGCCTATTGTACGTGGTGACGATACCAACCTACTATTATTTCGCCGTTGTGTTAGTAACATTCGCTTTTCTGCCATTCTATTTCTTTCCATATTTGACATATCTGGCCATTATTCCAAAGTTCCTGCTGGATATATTTCTTCTGACCGATATTTTTGTTTTCAATATTTATCGATTCCATATCGATTTGCTGTTGATCGATATGGTGATTCATGATTTCAAAGGTATCGGTATTTCTCCTGTCATCCTGACTGTAGCGGCATTCTCATTTCTGTTGATTCTGGCAATAAATCTGTATCTTTTTCATAAAGTGAAGAACTCGCAAATCATCAACGCGGGCAAGGCAAATCTCGTACTGCTCGTTCTGCTTGCGATTTTCCTCGGTGGACAGTTTGTGCATATCTGGGCACGTGAGTTCAATCAGGACTTTATTACTAGGCACACACCTTATTTCCCACACTATCACCCGATCACATCGCACTCCTTGATGAGTGAGTTAAGGCATCAATACCCTAATCTGATGGCAGCACCCCTAGAGTCAAGCAACAATGCATTGAATATTTTTGGAATCGATGGCAATACCGTGACGGATTTCAATTACCCAAAATCACCGATGATCTGTGATGCGCCTAAGGAAAAACCCAATATCCTATATTTCATTATTGAGAGTTGGCGTGCAGATATGATGAACAGGGATATCACTCCTAATATTGCCCACATGTCAGAAAGCGGTTATTGGTTTAGCAACCATTTTAGTGGCGGCAACGTTACCGTGTCGGGACTATTTAGCTTAATGTACGGACTGCATCCCACCAACATGAAAAAAGCGCAAGCTGAGCCATATAAGTATCAATCTATCTTCGTGCGAACGCTGAAGGAGCAGGATTACGTGGTAAATGCTTATTCGACTACTAATCTGGATCGGTTTGCGATGAAAACGATGATCTTTGGTGACATTGCGCCGGAAGCTTACGTGAATCAGATGGCCAACGATGTAACTGATAATGACAGATATGTTGTATCGAAGGTAGTCGATTCAATTACGAATGGAGAGGAGAAGTCATGGTTCAAGTTCGTGTTTTTAACCTCATCGCATTTTTACTACTACTATCCACCGGAGCATAAGAAATTTGTGCCTATACCGAAGAATACTGATGCCTTTCTTTTCAACAGGAATATCGATGCGCAACCGTTCCTGAACAACTACAAAAATTCTCTGCATTATGTGGATTCTCTGTTCGGTGAGATTTGGACTGCGCTGAAAAAATCTGGCCTCGACAAGAATACCATTATTGTAGTGACGTCCGATCACGGTGAGGAATTTAACGATAGCGGAAAAGGTCACTGGGGTCATGGTAGCAATTTCACACGTTATCAGACTTCAGTTCCGTTGATCATACATACGCCAGATAACGACAAGCGGATTAAGGTTGGGTATCGGTCTGGACATGTTGATATCGTACCAACACTGCTTACACATGTACTTGGCTGCCAAAATGTTATGTCTGATTACAGTTCTGGAGAGGATCTTTTCGACTTACCAGAAGAGAGAGAGTTCATCCAGCTTGGCTACACAGACAAAGCCTACCTGATCGGTGACAATGTGTATGCGACCGGCCTCATGATCGAGAGCTACGATGTAAACAATATCAACAGCAAGAATGACGAGTATGAGTATGACAAAATCAACCGGTTGAGGAAAACAGAATCCAATTTCCTCAAATAATCTGTAAGAAGTAACCATACTATTTACACAATATAATCAGACAATCGATCTCTAATATCCCTGAATATTTTAGGGGGCGACAGATTATCTCAATGCTGCACAAATGAGCGCTTTGCAGCGGACTGTACTTACGCGACGCCACTGAACCATGGCGATATCGATGATCCACCAATGACCGCAGTGGAGCAATTGCCGCCATCCGCATCGGTGATGGCATCGATTTGACAGTCTTGGCCGTCACTGGCAACCAGGTGCGCATTGGAATCGATGCGCCACAGGAAGTCCCTGTGCATCGGTACCAGCGGATCAGGGAGGAACTAGAACCGGCATAAAACCAGCTACACAGCATTCGTGCCTGAATGCATGCTTGTAAAACAGATAGTTACGGATGACCAACACTTAACGCAGGCAGAGCCTATATATAATTTCGAAATGAAGTACACTCATAATTCACATTGCTTGAAGGAGATGACGATGAAAAAGAACCTGAAAACGAAAAGTCTGATATTCATATTGTGCTTATTACCGACATCTACTGTTTTAGGTGCATTAGATGCAGGAACACCTAATCCGGAATCAATGGGTGATCTGTATCCCGGCAAGACGTATTCCCCCTATGCTCAACGCTCATTTCCGAGCAACGTCTACTGGGGAGACACCCACCTGCACACCGGCCTGTCGCTCGATGCCGGTCTGTTTGGCAATATCCTCGGACATGCAGATGCCTACCGGCTGGCACGAGGCGAAGAGATCAAGTCTTCTACCGGGCTACCGGTAAAACTGAGTCGTCCGCTCGACTGGCTGGTGATCACGGACCATTCCGACCTGATGGGTATTGCAACTGATATTCAGCAGGGTGCACCCAATATTATGGCCGTTCCCAAGGGCAAAGAGTGGGCTGAGGCTTTTGCCAAGGGTGGTGCAGCTGCGGGCGAAGCGGCATTTGACCTGATTACTCACTTTGCGCAGATGAAGATACCCGAGGAGTTTCTGAGAGACTACTCTCCAGGTTCCAAGGTCTATGACAATCTCTGGAACGATATCATCGATACGGCAGAACAATTTAATGACCCGGGTAGATTCACTGCCCTGATCGGTTACGAGTGGACCTCGACGCCCAAGGGTTTCAACCTGCACCGCAATGTAATCCTGCGTGATAATGGTGACCGGGCGCGCCAGGTAATTCCCTTAACCACACAACCGCCGATGGGATCGACGGACCCACTGGATCTCTACCAGTGGTTGGAAGATTACGAGTCAAAAACCGATGGCCAGGCCATTGCGATTAGTCATAACGGCAACCTTTCCAATGGCTGGATGTTTCCCCTTGATAAGACGTATGCCGGCGGCACGGTTGATAAAAACTATGTGACCTTGCGAGCGAAGTGGGAACCGCTTTACGAAGTGACCCAGATAAAAGGCGACGGGGAGGCGCATCCCACACTGTCGCCTAATGATGAGTTTGCAGACTACGGCACATGGGATGTGGGCAATCTCGATATTACTGAAATCAAGAAACCCGAAATGTTGAAACGTGAATACGCACGTGAGGCTCTGAAACAGGGTCTGGCCATGGAAAAGAAACTCGGCGTTAATCCTTACAAGTTCGGCATGGTCGGGGCAACAGATTCGCATACTTCTCTATCCACGGCAGAAGAGGATAATTTTTTCGGAAAATCTGTCAGCGTAGAACCATCAGCGACACGCGTCTCTCACCCCTTTGTCAAATCAAAGCTTGGTGAGTTTTCAGGCGATAGCTTACTGGCCTCCGGATATCAGGGTGTATGGGCGACCGAGAACACGCGCAGGGCTATTTTTGATGCTATGGAACGCAAGGAAACCTATGCCACCACCGGCCCACGTATTCCGGTGCGTTTCTTCGGCGGCTGGGATTACAATGACAATGATCTGCGCAGTCGTGCACCAGCCTTTATAGGTTATGAGAAAGGCGTACCCATGGGCGGCGATTTGAAAAAAGCCCCCGAAGGTAAATCACCGACATTCATGGTGTATGCGCTGAAAGATCCTATCGGTGCGAACCTCGACCGTATGCAAATCGTCAAGGGCTGGATGGACGAAAAAGGCGAGTTACATGAGCGCATCTATGATGTTGCAGTCTCTGACGAGCGCGAGATCGGAAGTGATGGCCGCTGTAAGACACCCGTAGGCAATACCGTTGACCTGGAAGCGGCCAACTGGACCAATACCATCGGCTCATCCGAACTGGCGACTATCTGGAAAGATCCTGATTTCGACCCGAAACAAAAAGCCTTCTATTATGCCCGTATCATAGAGATACCAACCCCGCGCTGGGTGCTGTACGACAAGGTTCGCCTCGGCGCCAAGGTGCCTGAGGGTGTAGAACTGGTTCACCAGGAACGCGCTTATACCTCACCGATCTGGTACACGCCGTAATGAGTCGGGGTTACTTTGCTGGCTAAGGAGTCGTCCAATAATAACTTCCCGATATCACGCAGCAATGCTGTTCGTATTCAAGCCGTAGCAAGGGACGCATAGCAGCGTTATGCAACTCTTGCTGGAAAGCTTCCGTCCTGCTCACGCCCCTGACCATCCATGTAGGCCACGCAGAAGAGGGACAACAGGGCAAGCAGGATCGGGAAGTTATTTCCGGTTACGCGAGGCGTGATCGATTGATTCGTGAATGACTGCAATGGAGCACTATGTGTAGCTACACATAGTTGGGCACTACACATAGGGAGCATGAAGAGCCGTTCAATCAATTAGCAAATGGGCTGAGAGAAGGGAAGTCGTGATCCCTCCTCTGTCAGGATAGCTGTCATCTCACTTTTTTTGAATTCTAATAGAATCCAGCTGGGAAAATAGAGGCGAATGTGCGTTATCCACAAGAGCGGAAGGAAGCAGTATTGAAGAAGATGCTTCCACCACACAATAAATCGATCAAGGAGTTGGCTGAAGAGAATGGTATCTTAGACGCTACGCTGTACAATTGGCGCAAAACAGCACGACTGCGGCAAGGACGAGGGACGCAGCGATTGGGAGACAAACCATGAAATCCATAGGCAAACCCTTTTTGACCGGTCTGGCCGCTACCGTGCCCATTATGGTCACGCTTTACCTTATATACTGGTTGGCAGTAACGGCCGAAACAGCCCTCGGCAACCTGTTCCGCTACCTGCTGCCGGACGGATGGTACCGCCCCGGTATGGGCGTTGCCGCGGGTCTGCTGCTAATATACCTGATCGGCCTGCTGATGCATGCTTGGTTGGTGCAAAAGCTGTATAGTCAGGCGGAACGTCTATTATATCGCATCCCACTAATCCGTTCCGTGTATGGCTCCATCCGCGACCTGTTCAATCTGTTCTCCAAGGCGCAGGAGCAGGCATTGCATCAAACTGTGATCCTCACGTTAGGGGAGATGCGCGTCATCGGTTTTGTCACCAGGCAGAATCTCAGCGATCTGCCACCAGAGATCGGGGCAGAGGTGGACGTGGCCATATACTTGCCTATGAGCTACATGATCGGCGGCTACCTAGTGTTGGTGCCTTCTACAGCTATCCAGCCGATCGACATGTCGGTGGAAGACGCGCTGCGTTTTACCCTTACCGCCGGCATCACTGGCGCACGGAGTGGACAGCACCCGCCGGCAAGTCCAAACACAGCTAAGAGGGAAATATAAACATGCGAAGGAAACTCTGAATCGAAGCTGCGGTAATAGGTAGGCTGTTGGATGAAGAGTGATGATGTGTTGTAATTCAGGCTTGATCTTACAGGCGCCGATTTTAATGGCATGTCTGTCGGGTCGATTTATTTCACGAACGTCTCCTTGGGAGCAACTAGAGCGAGTCGCTGAATCAGCGGTCTGAGCAAATTTGGAGGGATGCGGCGACCGGCAGGTCAATACTCGAACCGGCCATTGCTGGGTCATGGTAGAAACAACTCTCTTCCCTTTCTTTCTTTTATCACGCCAAATTCGGCCATTTTAAGAATATTTACTCGATTTATTAGAGGCATATAGATATTATTTTGATATTGCTGAACTGAGATAGACAGAACTGTTAATCTCAGTTCACAGAGAAACTGTAAAATATATAGCTTCAATGAAATTTATACTCACAGCAAATATGCTTGCGCGCAAAATTAAAGTAGGAAAACATTCATGCATCCACTTTTAGAAAAAAACCATCAGCAATTAATTGATTTAATTGACGCTCTAGATAAATGTGTATTGAAAGGAAATTCAGTGAATCAGGTAACTAAATATCTTGATGCTTTTGCTATATTAGCAGAAGATGAATTTATGAATGAAGAGAGAATAATGGAAGTCTACAAATATCCGGAGATTATCGACCACAAAAAAGAACATGTCCGCTTGCTAGAGCAACTACATTCCATACATAGCAAGTTAAGAAAAGGCCACACCCCATTCGGAAAGGATTACATGCAGGGGCTGAGAAATTGGTTGGAAGCACATTTATTAGATGCTGACAACAGGTTAGAAAAATTCCTGTATCAGATAAATGCAGATAGTAATAAAATGAATAGATAAAGCGCATGCTAACGTTAGCATCTTAATAAGGGAAAGTCCGTAAATATAATCAAAAGAGTTAGAGGATTGTATGAAGGTAGAAATAAATTAGCTAGTCATTCCACCGTCATGAAAAATCATCGGAGAGTGTTGTTCGTATGAATATGAAGCAAGACGCACCTGACCCAAGTGAATTAGATCATGGAGACCTGATTTGGCCCAAAATACCGAATCAATTCGTTCCTTACACTTCGGAACCTTCCGGAGACTATTCGAGCGACCAACATAAATGGGAACAGGAAAAGGCCACCTACATCTCTTCAGTTGAAAATAGTGATGCAACCACCTATGAGAAGGCATTAGCCAGTTGGCTCAAGAAACTTGGCTATGCCAAATTTAGAGAAATCTATATAGGGGAAAAACAAGACCAATTGCTTGGAACACTTGGACTACCGACTCCATATGTCGGGCATGTTGGAATCATCTCAGTACAAGGAGGAGAACCGTGGGTCGTAGAAGCCATATGGGGAATAGGTGTCCAAAAAATTCAATATACTGACTGGTTAACAGAGCGCAGTGACGCAGATATTTGGCAGTATCGATTCAGTAGCTTTAGTTCTTCATGTACCGAGGAAATAGTGAACTGTGCGAAGGCTCAACTTGACAAACCTTATGGTTTTTTTAATTTGAACTTAAATGATTCCAAGTCGTTTTACTGTTCTAAGCTGATATGGTATTCCGTTTTCAATACCCTTGGTCTTGCAGTAGACAACAATCCGAATCCGGAGCGGTTTATTTGGTATTCCCCTAGGCAACTTATGGGATCGCAATACCTAGAGCCTATATATTCACCGGGGCCATATGGTGTTTCTAGCGCGAATGTATAAAATATGAGGGCAACTGCCACCATTCACTTTATCAGCGACCTAAGCAGATTTTGAGGAGTGTTGCGAACGGCAGGTCAATACTCCAAGCGGTCATTGGTTGATGGTGGCAGAAATGAGCGTGTCCACAATAATCGATGTGCTCATATCCAAACTTTTCTCGATTTATCCTAGGCATAGAGATACCATTTGGATATTGTCGAGCTGAGTTCTACAGAACTGCCTATCTCGTTAACAGAGAAACTGCCTATCTCAGTTCACCTAAAAACTGTAGAATAAACTGTTAGGCTCTCCAATACTAGGGTGTATTTCTAAAATGAAGCTAAAACCAAATAAGAAAATTCCAATAGAACAAACAATAGGCTCAGGATTAGCAACCTTATTAGCAAAAAACCTAAAACTAGCTGATAGTGAACAGCCAGAAAAAGAAAAAAGAATTAATAGTGATGTTGATTCCTTAGCTAAGATTCGGGATTTATTCGGTGAAGAAAAAATAATCGTAATCCCAAAACAAAATGGAGCTGTTGAAATCAAAGTTAAAGGCGGGATAATTTTGCTGACCCCATAGAAACTAACAAATCATTACTTTGCGCGAGTATAGTAATGGAATCAAATAAGCCTAACAAAACAATAAACTCAGACGCCAGAGAGCTATGCGGCTTCTTTAATCACGGTACTTCGTAGTTTGTACGGTGCGGCCTCCATGTTTAACGCAGGCGCCGGTTATTGCAGACGTTATGCCTCAAAATAGATGATTACCTAGCAACATAAGCCTATGAGAATTTTGGATCAAATTGAAGTAGAGGATATAATTTTCCAAGGAAGATCGGCACCAGATTATGTAATAATGGCTATGCTTGATGAGATTGAGGCTGAGCATCCTGGTATTTATCGTGTTATTTACGGAGAGCCATCTGATGCTATTGCAGGTATTAATAAAGAAATGGCAAATCTCTATCTAGATTTATCATGTGATGTGATATGGCTTTTTGTTAAGGCTTTTGGAGAGCCGCCTGAGATAAAGAATGAAGAGCAATGGGTGTTAGAACATTTATCATTAATTGATGCTGAGTTAAAGTCCCTCACAAATGAAATCCCAATGGATAGCAAATTCAGAAATAACTTGCAAGGTAGATTTGTCAAAAGGAGTTTTGAGGCGCAAGTGCAACTTGAATTAATGCAATACCTTGAAGTTGAAGTTTCAAAATATGTATCATTTAAGAAAAAACGCTCAGCAGCAGCCCATGTAACAAATAACCTACTATTTGTGTTGGTAAGATTAATGGGAGACTTGTACAACATAGAAGAGCCAAGAAAGGCATAACAACGCGAATCCACCCGACCACTACAGTCGCTGCGCTCCTTACGTGTTGGGTGATTTGCGGCGTTATGTGTTTTAGTAGAACAATTTCACTTCCATATTCGACACGGTGAATTCGAATGTGTAAAGTTTAAAATTTCACCAATTATTTTGAGAATATATTATGAGCAAAGGTACAGTAAAGTGGTTCGATGCAGCTAAAGGTTTTGGTTTTATTACTCCCGAAGATGGTAGTAAGGATCTTTTCGTTCATCATTCAGAAATTCAAAGTGGTGGAGATTACGCAACTCTTAATGACGGCCAAGCAGTAGAATTTGAAGTTGGCCAAGGCCAGAAAGGTCCCTGTGCAAATAAAGTTGTTCCGCTTTAAGTTGTAAGTATCAAAGTGCTGTTTGGGACGCAGAAAGCTGCGCCCAAAAGCACGGCGTTATCGATGTTCCATGATTGACCACTGTGGAGCAACTACAGCCAATTTCTGAAACATCGGTCTGAGCAGGTTTTGAAGGGCTGCAGCCAATGGCTGGTCAATACTCGTTGCGGTCATTCGTTCGCAGGAATACAATCCCCGTGATAGAGACTGTGCTAGCCCGAAGGACAGCTTAGTCCAACAGACATTTATCTGCCATGCTGCGCACAGCAGGTAAATGCTTAGATGTTATGCGTCGTAAACACTGAGAGTAATGGTGGTATATTTATAGTATGAGTAAAGATCAACCGGATAATCCATTGCATGGTGTTACGCTTGAGATGGTTGTAACGAGATTGGTGGGTCGCTACGACTGGGATGGGCTGGCACAGAGAATAGACATCAATTGCTTTAAGAGTGATCCATCTATTAAGTCATCACTGAAGTTTTTACGTAAGACCCAATGGGCCAGAGACAATGTCGAAGGTTTGTATATCTCAACATTTGAAAATCAATTCCCGTGGGGTAATTCAAAATAAAGTGTGTTGAGTTGCTAATATGGGAATTTTAGAAACTGTTATGCAATCAAAATCCTATCACTAATGAATAGCTTATTCTTGGTATATGTATGAAATTATTAGTACGCAACTTAGATCGTTTAACCACAGAGGAAGAGTTGAACGATTTATTTCAAGCATTCGGAAATGTCCAATCTTGCAATTTAATCATTGATCAAGTTAGTGGTGTATCTAAAGGCTTCGGTTTTGTTGAAATGCCAAGGGTTGGCGAAGCGAAAATTGCAATGAAAAATCTCAACAACAAGACTATCGGCAGCAATACAATACGAGTTAAGAAAGCTGAAGAAAAAAATGCATAACGATGATGTTTCAACTAGGCAATTTCACGCGGCATTGCTTATGATCAGCCAATGACTGCAATGGAGCAACGGCCGTCATTCCCTATCCCTGGCACAGCCTGCCCATAAGGTGGTTTTTCTGTGTATACACTCCCCTCTCGGATAGCCTGGCGCTACCATCTCTATCAACTAGCTGACTGATGAGTATCTGAAGGCTTCGATTCAGATCTTGCCATGCCAATCTAGAACAAGGCGAATTTTGTGAATGGGAAGGCTGGTGCGAGACACAGGAATCAAAACGCATCGAAGAATGAAAAACAACATTAATAATTCAACGCTGTTCCAGAATGCACCTCTAAATCCTACACCCTGAACCAGCTTAAGAAGCGTGTGTCGCCGGAACTGTTCAATGCGGATCTCTCTGCTAACGCTGCGGCTTGAACCAGTACCCCGGCTTTATGCTGGTTTTTTTGTGGGTGGAAAAAAAGCACCAAAACAGTCACCCACTCCACCTAATTCAGGCGCATTTTAACGCAAGTCAGTGGATTTAAATTGTGGTAAGATATTGATAAGTTGAGTTTAAGTGCGTCACAGTCACCTAAGCGCAACCTTTTTATCTGATTCAAAATCCACCGACTTCACGGTCTTGTCGGTTCGAGTCCGACCCTCGGTACCATATTACACACTGATTGAATGGAATAATTCAGAGCCGCAAGGCTAACACTGAGACACGCTGAAAACGACGATGGGTACATAATAGGTACACCATCGAAAAATTTCATGTTTTCGGAGTTCCTGAAATGGCAACAATTACCAAAACA